>Ga0208636_100021_pt1 | contig 310166 bp, 297 predicted proteins | sample LakWasM103_HOW12_2_FD_183921 | JGI IMG/M metagenome (GOLD analysis project Ga0208636, IMG submission 183921) | Freshwater sediment methanotrophic microbial communities from Lake Washington under simulated oxygen tension - Sediment Metagenome... | ecosystem: Environmental > Aquatic > Freshwater... | reverse complement strand
TGGTTTGAAGATTATAATGAAAATGCTCCACACAAGGGGCTGAAGATGAAAAGTCCGAGACAATTTAGACGAGAAAATGAGAAAACATTAGCTAGCTAAGTGGTCCGGTTTGACAGGGGCAACTCCAGGCAGTAAGGTAAATGAAGCTAAGATAAGAATTTTCACATAATCTTTTTTGTAGGTATTGCAATCGGAGGAGCCATAAAAATTTAGAAAATTTTTATCAAGGAACATCATAAATTACTCTTACTGGACATATTTTCAACTTTGAAATCACAATGATGAAAAGGGTCGTCTGGAAATGTCTTTGCACCATCAAAAATCTGACCAGCAAACAAGTGGAAGTGTAGCGAATTTGCTCTTTCTCTAAATTCTGGGTAAATTAAAACAGTTCTCACATCTTGCATCAATTCTGAATGCAAATCTATTACTTTGTCAGTAACTTTTTGATTCGCAAAAGCGACACTCACTTCGCAATCAAAAGCCTCCTCTCTTTTCTGTGCTAACAAAAAAGATAATTTTTATCTAACTTAGGCGCCGCTACAAGCTCTCTTGTGTAAGTTCGAACATATTGCTTTAAACTCATCCTATGATTACGATCTGGAATATTTCGATTAATCCAAATCTCTACGTCATCCCTAACTTCGTTATGATTTGAATCAACGCCTAAAATAGTTTGAGAATTCAAGTCTTCATCTGGCCATGGTGGTTCCTCTTCACCATCAACAATCAAATTCGGGGTTAATTTTTTGGCTGCGATAACTGGCTTCATCAGCTTGTCATATTCAGTGGGGTATAAAAAATAAATAAGGACAACTCCAAAAAGAGACATTCCAAATAACCAATTTTTTTTCATATTTACCTTAAACGGTGTTAATTTCAATTCCGAAATCCTTCATTAGTGTGGATAATTTCAAGGTCCACTCTTTTCCAACGGCGCAATCATAGTGCTTGATGAACAACCTCAGTTTTTTTAATTTCAACTTTAAAATCACAAAACTTGAATGGATTCTCTAAATCATGGTAAATTCCACCGACAACTTGCCCCGCTAATAGATTAAACCGCAATGTATCCGCTTTATCTCTAAATTCTGGGTGCAAAAGAATTGTATTTACTTTTTTGAACAGCTGAAGATGTAAATTGATTTTTTCATCGGTATTTTTGCCTGACAAAAAAAAGATCGTCGACTCACAATCATTAGCTTCTTCGGTTTTCTGAGTTAAAGAAAAAGATAACTCTTTATTCATTTCAGGTGCAGCGACCAACTCTCTAGTATACGAACGGGCATATTGCTTCAAACTCATCCTGTGATTTCGGTCTGGAATATTTCTATTAATCCAAATTTCGACGTCATCTCTAACTTCATTATGATTTGAATCAACACCCAAAATAGTTTGAGAGTTCAAGTCCTCATCTGGCCATGGTGGTTCTTCTTCACCGTCAACAATTAAATGTGGGTTCAATTTTTTGGCTGCGATAACTGGTTTCATCAGTTTGTCATAATCGGAGGGATAAAAAGTATAAAACAAAACTAACCCTAAAAAACTCACGCCTAAGAAACCAATAATAAGCTTAAATAAATTATTCATGTCTATATTCTAAAGGAGAATAATTTTTTAGGCTTTTTTTAGAATCAATTTAAAGTTAAGACTGCAGCATTCTTTTGAAACGCTACTTACAGGGAAATGTGCTGGCACCTTTTTAGTAAAGTGTGCTGGGAATAAGATTAGATAAAGAAAGAGCACCCAAAGGTGCTCTCATTATTGATTCAATTTTTCAGACAACTTCATCGCCAGATTAGGCGAAGCATACTTCAAAAACGTAATCGGATTAATGATCTTATCAAAGTGCTTAGAGCTCTTAGAAAAGAAATAAGCCGACACATCCGAATCTTTCAAAAAGATCGTATGGCCTTTCGATGAAAATTTTCTCGACACATATTCCGAATCAAGAAAGCAAACCTCGCGAATCATGAAATTCTTCGCAACGTAGATGATGACACAATAATCAGACAGATCGACCAGCGTCTTCTTGATCTTCACTCCTTTCGGCGAAGAAACATCCGACCACTCAACCTGCACTTCAACTCTCTTTCCATCACCCATCACAAAATCAAATCCTCTTTGTGATGTGGACTTCAACTGCTTAAGGCCAAAGATACACTTCGCGTACCACTCTCCCAACTGAGTCGGAAGATTCTTTCCATTCAGCAAAATCTGTTCATGCGCCAGCACATCGTAGCACTTGTGAACCATTCCGATCTGATCAAGGATCAACTTGTTATTGGGAACGTAGACGATAGAAATCTTCCGCGAATCTCTTCGCGGCAGCTTCTTGGAAAACTGCTTTTCATACCACTGCCCAAAATTTTCATTGTTAGATAACTCCAGCGAGTCATAAACAAATCCAATCTTGAGCAGAGAATTAATGTCTTTATATTCCGGAAGTCTTTTCTGCAGATATTTCAGCGGAGCAAATTCAGTTCTGTTTTCGCTCATGACAAAGAATTCATCTTTATCATAGTCGCTGCTTCCATGCGTGGAAGACGAGAAGAGTTTGATCTCTTCATTAAGTTTTTCAATTGTCATTTTTGGCTCAGTTTAAAAAGTTACAAATCCTAATCAGTGTAACACTTTTAAGCCTAAACTTTCAATGAACTTAGGTCTTCTGAGAAGCCTAAGATCGACTGCGACAATGCCACATTCTTCACTAATTGTTGTTGAACGAAGAATTTAAAGTCGACAATTTTACTCTGATAATAGTCTTTGTCTTCCTGATTCGAAGCACTTCCAAGCAATTTAGAAGCTTCAATCGCGTTATCGAGCATCAACCACGAACTAACCAGGTTTCCAGAGAACCCTAAAAAATTCGTCGCGTGAAAGAGAACTGCATCCATATTATTTGCCTGAGCCGCTGCTCCAAGCTTCTGCACAATGGCCTGCGCCTTCTCTAGATTCTTTCCGATAAACGCCACTTCATCTTTAAACGCCTGCGCTTCCGGCTTCATCATCGATTTTTGAATCTTCGCGCCAACGGCCATAAACGTTTTCGCATTATCTTTTAACACTTTTCTCATCGTAAAATCGATCGCCTGAATTCCGTTTGTTCCTTCGTAGATCGTGGCAATTTTTAGATCTCGCGCAAACTGCTCAATTCCGTACTCAGAACAGAATCCATATCCACCGTGTGTCTGAATCGCATCAATCGCGACCTGGAATCCTTCGTCAGAACAATACGCTTTGCAAATCGGAGTCAGGAAGGCAATTTCATCAGCAACTGACTTATCCCCTTCGTGAAGTCTGTCGAATAAATCTGCTGTATAAAGAATCAGTGATCTCATGGCCCTCGCCATTGATCTCATTTTTACCAGCGTTCTTTTCACATCTGGATGTTGAACAATTTCTTTTCCAAACTGAACGCGCTCTTTTGCATATTGCTCAGTCAGCATGTACGCTAAATTTCCCTGAGACTCAGCCTGAACACCACATAGAAGTCTTGCTTCATTCATCAGAATGAACATGTTCTGCATACCTTCAAATTCTTTTCCAATTAACGTCCCGATACAATCGCCGTTAGCTCCAAAAGTTAACTCACATGTCGCCTGACCGTGAATCCCCATCTTCTCTTCAACTTTTGTACATCTCACATCGTTTGCTTTTCCATCGAGTCTGATTTTAGGAACGATGAAAAGCGAAAGGCCTTTTGTTCCAGCAGCTCCTCCCGGAGTTCTCGCTAGCACAAGGTGAATGACGTTTTCGTAAAGATCGCCGTCACCTGAAGAAATAAAAATCTTAATCCCTTTCATTTTATAAGTGCCGTCGCCAACTGGAGTTGCTGTCGTAATGGCTGCACCAACATCAGAACCAGCGCCTGGTTCAGTCAAACACATTGATCCGCCCCACTTTCCAGTCATCATATTCGGAACGAAAGTATCTTTTTGCTCTTGAGATCCAACCTGAAGAATAACGTCCATAGCTCCGCGAGCAAGTCCCGGATACATCGCAAACGAAACGTTCGCACCGTTCATCAGTGACTGACAAACCATCGAGACAGAATGCGGAGTTGGCATACCACCAATTTCTTCAGCATAACCAATTCCGTACCAGCCATTTTCATAAAACTTTTTCATCGGAGCATGAAACGAAGGCGGCACAGTGACTTTTCCATCTTTCAAATGAACGCCTTCCTGATCTCCGGAAATGCGACAAGGATAAACTTCTTTTTCCATGAATTTGTTGCATTCATTGATGACATCTTTCATGTCGTTTTCAGCAACGCCTGTATGATTTTGAATTTTTAAAACATTGAAGAGGTTGAAATAAATATCGCGAAGATCTGTCTTGTACTGGGCCATGAGATACCATCCTTGATTTTATGAAGCGAAGTTTTAAAACTAAATCTTCTTTATTATAAATCAAAGCCGGCAAAAAAAAAGAGGACCCGTTGGGGTCCTCATTTTGTCTATGAATGTCTGAGTTTTTTGCTTAGTTTTGTTGGCTTGATTGATCCCACCAGAACATATATTCACTTACACCTGCTGAGTTAATAATGGTCGTAGGGTTTGCTTGGATCGGCATTGATCTATCAAGAACGTATTTGTTACCATCTTTTGAATAAATCACAATTTGCATTCCATTATTACTATATGTAATCATCGAAGCATTGTTTACGTAACCTTTGAGCTCATTAATCTTCGCAGTGATGTTGTTGTTTACTGCAACGTTACTCACTGGGGTACGTGATTCAGTAACACTTGGTTTCGAAACTGAAGATGTAGAAGTACTCACATATCCGCATACCGGAATAAATCCTAAAATTTTCGTACAACTACTATTACTAGAGCTATATGTCGTAGATTTAGTGTAGTGATAATAAAGCGGGTAACCTTGATTTGCTAAAGATCCAAGTCGCGTATAAGCATCGATAGCTGCTAATCCAAAATATTGTTGGTAACTATCAATCATCGAACCAACTTGAGTAGCATTTTGAACGGCTGTATTCGTAATCGGATTTACAGCAGTTGCATTCGGATTTGTGTTCGTAGAATTATTTTTACCACAAGAAACTAGTGACAATGTAACAAGCATTAAAGCTACTACTAATTTTTTCATAACGTCCTCCCTAAAGGCGTATTTTGGAATCACAGTATTTGATTATGTATAGAGCAACGACCGTGCCAATCTTTGCGCGTGGGAGTTTTTCAGAATAATGAATGTTTATGAATGGAGAAATTACAGAGTGTCTGATTTTTAAACAGACACCTGTCTAAACATTAGTCGAAAAGGCCTTATCTGATTGCAAACGCTTTAATCACTATCGTATCCTTCATATAAAGACTGCCATTCAAGTAAATCTTCAGATTGAAAGTAATATTACGGTTTGCCTTCTTTATAAAGGTAAACGAAAAAGGAAAATCCGTCGTCACTGAATACGGGCCGAGAGTTGATGAAAATTCATTAGATTTTAATTGAACGTATTCACTAGAGCCGTCCGCTGTATCAACTTCCATCACCGCTTTATATTCACCAGACTCATGCGGAAGAAAACTCAACAGAACATTTCCGCCCTTTAAACCAAAAATCGAATGAGATTTTACAGTGGTCTTATATTTTCCACCGTAGACGTGGACTTTCTCATTGAACCAGCACCCCGGTCTTTTCTCGACTTTTTTAATCGCGCCATCAACCACTTCATTACAAAGAGAATCGGCCGTATTGCGATTAAAGATCAGAGTTTCCGTCGCCACTTCTTCTCTGTCGCAAAGAGAGCCAGCAATATAAGTATCAAGTCGGCATTGTGCTTCCGGATGTTTGTCGTTGGTGTAATTCAATTTACTATAATTATTTTTGTCGAATTCTGGCTTTGTAGTCATATTGGCGTGAGCAAAAAATGTCGCCAGCGATTCCGCTGCATTCGCTGTTCGATAGCAGGTATTCTTCTCCTCAAATTCCGTATAATGGAGATCGCATCTGTTCTTGGCGCGCGCATTTTTCAGCACGGAAGACTTCTGAAATTCCGCCGCGTATTTTTTCATACAGACTGATGTCGCCCAAAAATCCGCCTGCCCCTCTGAAGAATTAGAAGAGGCATAGTAAAAAGGAGCCCCACCGATTAAATGGCCGATTTCATGACAGACGACCAAGGCAAATCCATCATCAGTCATTGCTGAACTTTTATAGAGACCGCCGAAAAAATTCAGCGACCAGTTCCTTCCATCTTTTTTAGCAAAGGCATTCAACGTAGGGTCTTTAAAGTCTTTTTCTACCTTAAAGTTTACATTCAACCGGCTGAACTCCGGAGTATAAAGACTTGTTACCTGCGCGATGATTTCATTAAAACGTTCTTCTGTTTTGGGAGAAGAGTCAGTGCTGTGACCGAATGATTTATCGGATGCAGTTGCATTTACATTATCAAACAAATGGCAGTCATTTTGAGAAACGGCAGAGAAGGCAGGATTTATTGTCAATAAAAGGGCTGCCAAGGTAAAGAGTTGTTTCTTCATTTTTTGACTCCATAGATTTAATTCCGTCATGGTAGCAAATGTTCAGGACCTGACGGGTCACCCTGTAAAAGCGACAGGTCTCCTGAAAAGAATGTCTAAATCTGATACAACAGACTTACTTTCAATTTTTAACTAACAGTGGAGTTTTTATGAAAACAATTATCCTATTGGCCGCTTTAATTTCTTCATCTGCTTTTGCTCAAGCCGTACGCACATGTCCGCAAGAAAAATTAAAATGCAAACTTGAAAGACTGCTTTCATCTGGTGGAAGAGAACTCATTGATGCCAGTGCCAATGACTACGATGGAACAAACAGTGACGAACCTTCTGTAGAGCCAGACTTCTGCTCAATCAAAGCAATGTATGGAGATAAAAACGGAATTATTTTCAACGTAGAAGTGAATGAAAATGAGCGAGCCACTTATATCTATACAATGAAATCATCGGACATCGGAACAATTCTTCCAGGAGATGTCGCATTCACGGCGACAAAGGGTAAAACATTTTTTTACCGTTACAATGAATCGCTGTTAACTTGCGTTCTTAATTAGAATTGATTCCAACACACTTTCCTGCAAGTACTGCTTACAGGAAAGTGTGCTATGGCCCTTTGGTGAAAAACAAAATTTTCAATCCCTCTTCCGGATCAACTTCCATTTCTGCAAAAGAAGAATCTAATTTCGATGTGAATTGAAACTCAGGGGCATGCTCTGCAAATAATTGCTTGAGAAAATCTGATTTGAGATAAGGGGAATTAAGACAGGCCATGACAATGGCACCTGGATGAGTCATGTTGTTCAAGCGCTTGATGATTTTATAATAATCGCGTTCTACTTTAAAACTATCACCTTGATTAGTTGGAGGATCAATCACCACAATGTCATAAGGACCGCTTCTGGCGATATTATTCCACGAGTTCATGATGTCGTAAGAGAGAAATTTTACTTTGCGGGTATCGATCTCATTGAGCCTGTGATTTTCTTTTCCGACACTCAAAGCGCCTTTGGCCATATCGACATTGACCACCATCTCCGCTCCGCCTTTTAAAGCGGCCACAGATAACGAACAAGTGTAGGCAAATAAATTGAGCACTCGTTTATCGCGAGCGTTGTTCATCAGCCATTCTCTTCCATTTTTCATATCGAGAAAGAATCCGATGTTCTGACTTGTGCCGAATTTCAACTGATAAACACAGCCGAGTTCGTGAGCTAAAGGCGCTTCGGGAATACCACCTTTGAAGACTTCGAGTTCAGGTCTGGGAAGATATCGTTTTTGAATGAGAATATTTTCGTAAGGAAGCGCTAAAAATTGCGCAAGAGAATCCTGAGGCGTTTCTTTGTAAAGAGTGATCAATAGAGTTGGGGGAAAGGAGTCAACGACTACATTCCCCAGACCAGCAGTGAGACCGCCACGCCCGTGAAATATTCTCTTACAATTCAGATTATTCATTGTTTAAAAAAGAAAGGCTCCTTCTAGCCAAGGAGCCTTAAAATGCAATCGCTAATAAAGCCATCCGATTAACTCGGGGGTAATGAAAGTATGACATATTTCAAAAAAGAATAAAATCTATTCGTGAATTAATTTAAATCGCACTTTGATTTTCAATGAATTAGCTTTGCCTAAATTTTGCGAAAGCACTTTGCGCCACTGAAGGCGAGCTTCAAGGAGCATGGATGCAATCGCGAATTAAAGCAATCAAGCTTGTCTTGATGATTTTAAAACTACTAGTCATAGTTTTAGAATTTCTACTCAAAAGGTAGAGGCTTGGGGGAGGTTATGCCTCCCCTTTTTTTTAGGAAAGCCCAGATTTCTCTGGGCCACCCAAAATCACAGCTTGTCACAGGCATCCCCCAATACTTCCAGATGCTCATAACCGCACTTCATGGTGAGTTCATCACCAGAATTTAAATTTAGAATTTCGCGAATTTTTTCATTGGCATGATCAATTCGAACTTTGCGTTCGAATGATTTCGTGAAGCCTTGCCAGCACCCATCGTTAAATGGTTCTTTGACGATATTGCTGTCTCTCACGTCGGTAAATACGATCGCTTCTTCGCCATTGATAGTATCCATATCGCTGGCCTCTTCACCTGGCATCCAGACTTCGTCGTAATGATCAATACCGGGAAAATCAGAAGTGATCAACATATGTGATCCTTCCCAATAATTCCTTTTGTACAAATTGATTTCGCCTTTGATGCTCTCAAAGCTGCACGTCTGTTGATAATAGTTGTGCTTGCTAAAAGCGTTGGTTGAAAGTGCGAGTGTAAAAGCAAATACCAGAGTCTTCATACGATTTCTCCTGATGACTTTTCTGGCGCCAATAAACAACGAGTGATTCTTTAAAACCAATACAAAATAATTATCGAAGGGATTTTAAATTGATCCAGGTGACTTCGTGCTTGTTACACGAAAGGTGAACAATGCGTGAACCAGGGATCTGTTGCATCTTGAACATCGTCTCGAAATCAGTCGGCTGCTGGAACTTAATTGTGCAGGCGAAATTATCAACGAGACCGGATTCAATCCAGCGAAGAACGAGCTCGTGAAGCTTATCCGGATAGCAGATGATATCTGAAAAAAACCAATCCAGTTTTCCTATGTGCTGCGGGCGCAGGCCAAACGCACTCTCTTGTCTGAATTCGATATTGGGAAGAGCGGCTATACGAGGCTCGAGAGGCGCTTTATCCACGCTGACGACATGACAGCCAACCGTCTGAAGCACCCAAGTCCATCCCCCAGGGCACGAACCGACATCAATCGTTTTCTCGCCGGGATTCGGTTTAATTTGATAAAGGGTGAATAGCTCCCAGAGCTTCAAGTATGCTCGCGAAGGTGGATTCACTTTATCTTCGTTGAAATGAATTTCGCCAAATGGCAGCGGGCATTTTGTTTTATTGGAAACCAACATGACCGACTCTGAAAGGAGGGCGAAAACACCAATAGAAGTCGATGGAATAGGATCAAGAAAATTATATTTTTTTATTTTAACTGATGGAACCTTTTCCAGAATCAGTTCGCCGCGGCGGTGATTGTTGAGCGAGTAATGACTCCAGCGCCCCCCGCGGGCACGCAGTGCTTCTGCCGCATTATTAATCGATGAATAATCGACTTTCTCCACGTCGTACCAGGTATCTTGAGCAAACACGACTTCCTGTGCCTCACCTTCGCACAGAAACAAACGCCCGTGCGTTTCCAGCACAGTAATGCCCCGTAGAGAAAGTTCGGTTTGTAAGTCTGTCGTAAAGTCGACAGGAGCTAAATAGCCCGTACATTTGCTTTGACCCATAATAACTAAAATTGATACCATAGGTGGCATTATGAGTAAAAAGTTTAATCGTGAGACTGAAACAAAAATCTATGGGGAAAACGCTTGTTTAACCCTTTTTCAAAAAAGACCTGAAGACATCATCACGGTTTTTCTAACGAAAGAGAAATTAAAGAAATTTTCAGCAATCACCAAATACTGCGCGCAAAATAAAAAAGCTTACCACCTGGTCGAACGAGCTGAGCTCGATAAAATGACCAAGGCCACGCACCATGAAGACATTTGCATGGTTATCAGAAGGCCCGTGGAAAAAAATCTCGATTCTTATTTAGCGACAAAGCCCGCGAACTCTCTTCTGATTGTTTTAGAAAATGTTTCCAATCCTCACAATATTGGAGCGATTCTTCGATCGGCCGCTCATTTCGGGGCCAATGCTTTAATCGTCGCTGACAAAAAAGCAGCTACGGCCGCCAGTGCCATCCGCACCAGCGAAGGCGGAGCAGAATTTGTCGACGTGTTTGAAACAAATGATTTTAAGAAAACGATCGCTGCTTTAAAAAAGAATGGTTATCAGATCGTGACCACTTCTTCGCATGCAGAAAAAAATTTGTACGATTTAAAATGGGAAAAGAAAGCTGTCATTCTTTTTGGTGAAGAAGGCCCGGGCCTTTCCAAACAAGCGCTTTCTGAAGGCCTTACAATAAAAATTCCAGGAACTGATAAAGTTGAAAGTTTAAATGTGTCTGTCGCCGCAGCCGTTATTCTTTCGGACTATTATCAAAAGGTGAAATACAATGAAGTCACTCCAAGGTTTAAATAAACGCGTTCTCCTCTGCATCCTCGATGGATTCGGAATCAATAAAAATGAAAACCGCAATGCTGTGAAGACAGCTAAGAAACCAAATATCGATTCGATGTTTGCTCATTACCCGATGACCACCATTGAAGCTGGCGGATTAATCGTCGGCCTTCCTAAAGGTGTTGCTGGAAATTCGGAAGTCGGACACATGAACCTTGGCGCAGGAAGATCTGTTCGCCAGGATCTCGTTCGCATTAACGAATGCATCGCCAGCGGAAAGCTTGGCGAGATGGAAGAATTGCAAAAGCTGATTGCTTATGCAAAATCGCATTCCAACCGCGTTCACTTGATGGGCCTTTTAAGTAATGGCGGCGTTCACTCTCACATCAATCATTTAAAAGAATTAATTAAAGTTCTTCACTCTCACAAAATCGAAGTGATTCTTCAGGCCTTCATGGACGGACGTGATACGGCCCGCGATGTCGGCGTTGGTTTTGTTGAAGAGATTTTAAAAGAACCGGGATTGAAATTCGGTTCTATGCAAGGACGCTCGATCGGCATGGATCGCGACCGCCGTTGGAATAAAATTAAAGCGGCGTATGATTGCTTAACAGGAGCAGGAAAAGTCACAGACGTTTCTCCAGTTGATTACATCAAGTCAGAATACAAAGCTGAACGATACGATGAATTTATTGATCCTGTTCTGTTTAACAAAGACTACGCTGTTCGCGCTGACGACGCCGTTTTCTTTTTTAACTTCAGACCAGATCGCGCCATTCAAATAACTCTCGCGTTTGCTGATCCAAAGTTCAATGAATTTGCAACGCCTGTTCGCCCAGGCTATTTTCTCTGCATGACTCCTTACGTGGATGACTGGGTTAAATTGCCTATTCTTTTTGATAAAGAAAAACTTCAAGGAACAATGGGCGAATACATTTCTTCACTCGGTTTAAAACAATTCAGAATCGCTGAGACGGAAAAATACGCGCACGTGACTTATTTCTTCAACGGTGGCGAGAAGACGCCTTTTAAAGGCGAAGAGCAGGTTCTCATTCCTTCTCCTCGCGATATCGCTACATACGATCAGAAACCGGAAATGAGTGCTTTTCTTGTTTGCGACAGATTGATTGAAGCGCTGAAGGATCATTCGATTAGTTTATACGTCGTGAATTTTGCTAACTCAGATATGGTCGGTCACACCGGAAATTTCGAGGCTGCAGTAAAAGCTGTTGAAGCGCTCGATGTTTGCGTCGGTCGCTTGATGAAAACGTGTGAAACCGAAGGCGTCACCATGATTGTCACAGCTGATCACGGTAACTCTGATCAAATGGCCTACGAGAATGGCGATATTCATACGTCGCATTCTGATGCCCCAGTTCCTTTCTGTGTGTTCGATCCAAAATTGAAAGATAGTAAACTCGAAGTTCATCAAGGTGATCTCGGTCTGCGCGATGTTGCTCCGACGATTCTCACTATTATGGGCATTCCTCAGGCGCCGAATTTTGAAGGCGTGAGCGTTTTTAAATAGGAAAATTTTTTATGAGTAAAATTAAAAAAATAGGCGTCCTTTGCAGTGGTGGAGACTCTCCCGGAATGAACTGTGCCATCCGCGCAGTCGTTCGTACTGGAATTGGCGCAGGCCTTGAAGTCTACGGCATTCAAAAAGGTTACGCTGGACTTTTAAATGGTCAGATCAGAGAACTGCATGTTTCTTCGGTTGGTAATATTATCCAGCACGGAGGAACGATGCTTCAGACTTCTCGCTGTCCGGAGTTCATGACTCTTGAGGGACGCAAGAAAGCAGCTGATCAATTAAAAAAATATAAAATCGATGCTCTGGTTGTTATCGGTGGAGATGGTTCTTTTAACGGAGCGATGGCCCTTCACAACGAACACGGCATTGCTGTTATAGGCATTCCCGGGACTATCGACAACGATATTGATGGCACTGACTATACGATTGGATTTGATACGGCCGTGATGAACGCAGTTGAAGCAGTCGATAAAATCAGAGACACAGCAAACTCTCACGCCCGCACATTCATCGTTGAAGTCATGGGAAGAAAATCTCCTGCGATTGCTTTGAAAGTTGGTATCTGCACTGGTGCTGAAAACGTTGTTCTACCGACAGCAGATATCGATTACGGAAAAATTGTTGGGGATATCGATCGCGGTATAAAGCGTGGTAAAACTTCTTCAATCATTATCGCAGCAGAAGGCGAAGTCGAAGGCATCTCTCACACTATTCAAAAAAACCTCAAAGAAAAGCACAAGCTCGATGCTCATGTGTGTATCTTGGGCCATATTCAGCGCGGAGGAAATCCTACGCCGACTGACCGTCTCATTGCTTCGCAAATGGGTCAGTGTGCAGTCAAAGCTCTTCTCGAAGGAAAACACGCTCACGCAACTGTTTACCTGCAGGGTAAAACTCAGCTGGCCGATCTAAAAAATTGTCTAAGAAAAAAGAACGAATTTGATATCAGTGATGTTGAACTCTTGACTGAACTTTCTATTTAATCGCGATACCAGCAGGCTGCGCGCTTGCTGGGATCTCTAAAATGCTCGTAACGGCATTGAACACTTGGATATTTATTAATTAAAGTCTCTTTCGTGGCCGGAAGCGCAGCTCTCGTTCTACTCAGCGATTTATCGATAGAATTGCTGTCGAATTTTCTAAATGAATTCATCATATCAAAACCGGCCTTCTCTATTCGGGCCGAAATATTTTTCTCATTAAGAGATTTAAAATATCTTGGTAAACAAACTGAAGCTGCAAAAAAGTCAGACTGCCCTTCTGACGAAGACCACTCTGCTCCTGAAATCGTCTGATGCGGTTCTCCGGCAATGATATGGCCAATTTCATGACAGACGACGGCCGCATAAGCATCCTCTGTAAACTCTGCCAGTCTCGTCGTTCCTCCGAGAATCATTAAGTGAAATGCATTATCATAGAGCGAAACTCCAGCTCCAAAATAAGGGCTTTCCCAGTTGGCTTCGAGCTGCAATGGATAGCCAGCCTCCGCGATTTCCTGATTGAATAATCCGATAATCTTCACCGGAATCAAGTAGAAGTTTGTCGCGTTCATTTCTTTGTTTTGGTTTTTATCAGCTGGAAGACAGAAATAGCCCGGATTGTCTTTTGGACAAACGACAGCGGCCTTGGCCGAAGCAAATCCGATGAAAATAAGGATCGCCAGTAAGTGAATAGTCTTCATGCTCCAATGCTAACACTCCCAATGAAGGTGCTTTCAAAACGTGAATTTTTTACGCACTTTTTTACATGTCAAAATCGGCATGGAGGGATTCCATTAAGCCTTCCACTGGTAAATGGTAATAGTCTTCACAGATCGAAAGCCCGTTAGGCGCAATGATTTTCAGGCATTGGTCCTCAGCTAAATGAAAAATATCCATCAAGTCTTTCTGTTGCTTTTCATTGAGCATGAGCGGAAACACCTCCCCTTCAACCGAAACTTTTCCGGAAGCAAAGCAATCTTCCAGATGCTCCAGGGGGAGATGGCCGGTAAGACTCCAAAGCATCATCAAAAGGGGCAATTCGAGATAGCGATATTCCTCTTCTTTAAACTTTTTCCCTTCAATTTCACCTTCGACACACAGGACGAATCTACGTTTGGGAAATTTCAAATTTTTCTTACGGGACAAATAAACAAATTTTTCTTTCATTTGCCTGGCATAGCGCCCGACGCCGACAATCTCTACCCCGGGGATGCCGTGGGAAGAGTAGCCAAAAATATCAACGGGAAAATATTGTCCGGCGTAAGGATAAAGACTTTTCGTGCGCATGTTCATAGGAACCTCCGCGCGCTATGATGCAATGACCGTTGTGACCGCTATTTTCAACTACTGTAAACATAAAAAAAACTTGTCCGTTCATTCTCAATTCCTGACAATAGGGTATTAAATTTTTGATGTCTTTTAGTCTAGAGGTCCATATGAATGAAGAATTGAATCAGTATCGTATTGAGCACGATTTGCTTGGAGAAAAAAAGGTTCCGGCAGATGCGTATTACGGAGTTCACACTCTGCGTGCGATGGAAAATTTTCAAATCTCTCATTCAAAGATCAGCCATAATCCTTTGATGGTTAAAGCTTTAGCAAAAGTAAAAAAAGCCTGCGCGCTCGCTAACGGTGAGCTGGGGACGATTGATCAGAAAGTGGCCGCGGCCATTGTTTATGCTTGTGATGAAATTATTCACAACAATCGTTGCCTCGATCAATTTCCAACTGATATTTATCAAGGCGGTGCCGGAACTTCTGTGAACATGAATGCTAATGAAGTTATCGCCAATCTCGCTCTCGAGCATCTTGGTGAACCGAAAGGAAATTACAACGTCATTCACCCGAACGATCACGTGAACAAATGTCAGTCGACAAACGATGCTTATCCAACAGCTTTTAGAGTCGCGCTGATTGAACACGTTATCGAAATGGTTGTCGTGCTGGAAAATTTGAAAGCCTCTTTTGAATACAAAGCGCACGAGTTCAGAAATATTTTAAAAATGGGACGCACACAATTGCAGGATGCTGTTCCGATGTCTCTCGGTCGCGAGTTCCAGGCGTTTGCGACTCTCCTCAAGGAAGACATTAAAATTTTATCCAATATTAAAAACATTCTTCTCGAAGTTAATCTTGGCGCAACGGCGATTGGGACTGGTATCAATACACCGGCCGGTTTCGGAGAGCTTGCAACCGAAAAACTTTCTCAGGTGACTGGTTACGATTACGTTGTCTCTGAAGATTTAATCGAAGCGACTTCTGATTGTGGAGCTTACGTTATGATCAGCGGTTCACTAAAAAGAACAGCTGTGAAAGTTTCTAAAATTTGCAACGATCTTCGTCTTCTTTCTAGCGGGCCACGTGCCGGTCTTAAAGAAATTAATCTTCCAGAACTGCAAGCGGGCTCAAGTATCATGCCTGCAAAAGTAAATCCTGTTATTCCGGAAGTTGTAAATCAAGTTTGTTTCAAAGTTATCGGAAATGATGTCACTATTACGATGGCGTCTGAAGCTGGCCAGCTGCAATTGAATGTTATGGAGCCAGTCATTGCTTCATCTCTTTTTGAATCAATCAATTTATTGAAACACGCTTGTGTGGCCCTAAGAGAAAAATGTGTTGAAGGCATTACTGCGAATCCTGAAATTTGTCTTCGCAATGTTATGAACTCAATTGGTATCGTCACATTTTTAGATCCTCTTCTTGGCCACGAAACTTGTGATCAGATCGGAAAAATTTGTGCGCAATCTGGAAAAAGTGTTTCAGAAGTTGTTCTTGAAAAAGGACTTCTCACACAAGCGCAACTCAACGAAATTTTCTCGACTGAAAATATGTTGAATCCAAAATACGTTGGTAAAAAACACTAAGTACCGAGTCATTCCCTGGCCTGGAGTTTGCTCTTTATTCTTTTATGAAAACGTTTTTCATTGGAGTAAACTATGAGCTTACCAAGAAATCCAAATGACCCGGACTTTCCAAATGAACCTAGTCGGCCTTCTGAAGTCCCTACGAGACCGGAAATCGAGCCTGTGGAACCCGCGGAACCAACTTCACCGATTACACCTAGGGCATAATTAACGTCTAAGTAAAAGTGTACAAGATGCCATGCCAATGGCATCTTGTCTTATATGCTTACCTACTCTTTAACTCCACGATTCAACGACACAGATGCCCTTGGCCACATCAATAATGCGAGTTATTCAACTTGGTTTGAAGATGCGCGAAGACCAGTCTTTGAATATTTCATTCCCGATCTCGATCCTAAAAAATGGAATCTCATTCTCGCCAGAGTTGAAATTGATTTTCTTGCTCAAGGTGAATATCAAAAATCTGTCGAGATCAAAACGTCGGTTGAGAAAATCGGCAATTCATCCTTTGTCTTGTTACAGGAAGCTTATCAGGATGGAAAAATTATCTGCCGAGGAAAATCGATTTTGGTGCATTTTAATTACGAACTTCAAAAATCTGAGGCCATTCCTTCAGAAATCAAAAAGCTTTTAGAAAAACAGTTGAAATAAAAAGGCCACCTTTGCGGTGGCCTTGCTAGCTTTATTTTAGAGTGCGCCCATTTCTTTGAATGTGTTGTTTGATTTCTCAACCATTGATTGCGCCGCGAGAGTTGTCTTCAGTTCTGCTGTTGGCTTAGAAACGCGAAGGTCTTCGTCTTTATTCACAACAACTTCACCTTTCTTCGTCTTAGCTGAAACTTTTCCGTCAGCTACAATCACGTATGTATCTTTCTTTGTTTCTTCCAGCCATAGCTTTGAACCATCAGCTTTGAATGTTCCGCGTGCTGTTTTGATTGTGAAAGATTCATTTTGAGTCATTGGCTTAACAGCGGCGAAGACTCTTCCTTTTTCCACATTGAAGACGGCTGATTTTGGAGTGATGTCTTCAACTTTTACAGTCGCGCCCACGAAGCGAATCACGTGACCGTTTTGGAATTTAACATCTACGAAATCTTTTGCTTTTGGAATAACGATTGTCATGTGATCGGCGACTTCAGCCCCTTCTTTGATCACTTCTTTGTTAATCATCGCTTTGCCAGAAATCTTTGTTACGTTAGCGACTGCCATAAATCCTTGGGCCGCTTGAACAGAAACAGTAAGTGCAGAGAGAACTACAGCTAAAATCATTTTAGTCTTCATTTAAACTTTCTCCTATTGGTTTAGAAAAATAACAGTTGAGGTTTTTTTCGAGCATTGAAAAATGAGCGATGTCGAGGCGGTTGCCATATATTTTTTTGAGTTCTTCACATCCATGTTTTGGATTGAAGCAATATTTTAAATCGCGTTCATCGCATGAAACACTGATCATGACACTTTCACTCATTTCACAAATAACTTTCTTTTTGTCTTTGTCGACATAGCCGCGAGTGAGTGTTTTTTCCATTGGGAATTTATTCAGGCAAAAATCGATCAGCTGAATTTTTTTGTTAAAACATTCCATCTCAGTAAGTGATGAGGGAGAAATCAGAATCGCATCTTTCACTTTGAAAGTTTCGCAAACTTCTTTGTAATCGAATTCTTTGTATGTGGGAGACGAGACTTCGTGCTTTAAAACAGCAGCTTCTAAAGAGTGAATGACAAGAAAAGCAGTTAAGAGTGACATATGGGAAAAATTATAACCATAATTTTTCCCACCGTCATAGAGTAATTATTTTAAAATCTGAATTTCACCTGTCAAAGTTCTGTCAGCATTTCTCAAAACTTTAATCTTCATCGACTTCTTCACTTGAATTGTATTGTCGTTTTCGTCGAAATTGTCCTGAGTGTAATTAATAAGAATTTCATCAATGTCGGTGAAAGTTACGCGTGTTACCTCATACATCATCTCGCCAAGTTCAAACAGGCGGTTCTCTTCCATTGGATTGCCAGTTCCAAGAACAAGCACCATGCGAGTCGGATTCATGCCGTCGCCTGCCAGAAGTTCGATCACTTTGGCCTCGAGTTCTGAAGCTTTTGAATAGGTTTGTTTGATGCCGACAACGAGATCGAGAACGCGGATATTTTCATCTTTAGTAGCTGGAATTGTTTCTGCCGAATAAGCAGTGATTGAAAGAAGACAAAGCAATAAAGCTGCTGCGATTTTTTTCATAAGTTCCTCCAGAATTTAAACGGCCTTAACTTAGCACGGCTTTATAGTCTGGTAGCAGAACCCTGTAAATAAGAAGGCCACCTTTCGGTGGCCTTTTAAGTATTTCTTGAGAAGAGAACTTACTAAGATGGCCAAAGACCGCGCATCTTCATAGCTTTTTCAAGACGTCTGATCGCCGCTACAAGAGCTGCTGACTTCATATTACAGTTGAACTCTTTTGAAGTCTGGTAAACGTTTTCGAAAGCTTGTTTCATGATTGAGTGAAGTTTTGAGTTAACTTCATCAAGATCCCAGAAGAAAGACTGAAGACCTTGTACCCATTCAAAGTATGAAACGATAACACCACCTGCATTACATAGAATGTCTGGAATCAAGAATGCACCTTTAGCTGTTACGATATCGATTGCTTCTTTTGTTAGTGGACCGTTTGCGCCTTCAGCGATGATTTTTGCTTTTACAACGTGAGCGTTGTCTTTAGTAATAACACCGTCGATAGCAGCTGGGATAAGAACATCAACGTTAAGACCGAAAAGTTCGTCGTTAGTGATGTGCTTAGTTCCTGGCATACCTTTTAGAACGCGGTTTTCTTTTACCCATTGCTCACATTTTTCAATGTCGAGACCGTTTGGATCGTAAACACCACCTGAGATATCAGATACGGCTACGATTTTTGCGCCTTGAGCTTTCAGATCGTAAGCAGCAGGGATCGCAACTTTACCGAAACCGTGGATAGCGACAGTTGTGTTTTGGTTGATTGCCATGCCTAGTTTTTCAGCAGCGAAGTTTACACAGAAAGCAACCCCTTTACCTGTTGATTCAGCACGACCGAGAGATCCACCAAGATCAATTGGCTTCCCTGTAACAATCGCTTGCTCAGTGTAACCTTTGATTTGTGAATATGTATCCATGAACCACGCCATTGTCTGGCCGTCAGTTCCGATATCTGGAGCTGGAATATCGATATGTGGACCGATGATCATGTTGATCTCAGTTGCATATCTTCTTGTTAGAGCCTGAAGCTCTTGACGAGAAAGTTGAGTCGGGTCAACACAGATACCACCCTTAGCACCACCGTATGGAAGACCAACGAGAGCACATTTGAATGTCATAAGCATTGCGAGACCAGCTGTCTCAGAAAGGTCAACACCTGGATGGTAACGAATACCACCTTTACCTGGGCCTAGTGAAAGGTTGTGTTGAACTCTGTATCCGATAAAAGTTTTTACTGTTCCATCGTCAAGACGAATAGGCACAGAAACTTGTAGTGCGCGTTTTGGGTATTTCAATCGCTCAGCAACGTTCGGGTCAAGACCCATAATCTTGCTAGCGTCTTCCAATTGCTTAATCGCATCTTGGAATAAAAGGCTGTCGAACAGACTCATTAATAGACCTCCGATTCATGTAAAATAAGTGGTCTAAAGAGTACTCTCGTCGATGTGAATAATCAAAAATTTTAGAAATTAAAAGGCCACGACGCGTTCATTTCCATTCTTTTATCTGCGTCATTCCCATTGGGCTGCGACGTAGAAGAAAGACGCGCTTTGATATTTTGTGAAATTTCCTGATCTACGAAGGCAATCCACTGAGCTTCGTTGATATTGTACTCAACGCCAGTCGAAGTACCGAGCTGATTAAAATCTTTTTTAGTTAGTATTTTAGCTTTACCGTTTGCTCCAATTGTCGCGCTTGTATCAACCCATGGGTTTCTCACTTCAACAATCGCTTTTCCTTGCAGAACGCGAGCTTTGAATTTTATGGCGATATATTTGTTAACTGGAACCGATGCATTTGGACGAAGAGACTTTTCCATTTTACCAACAGAGGCCATAGTCGAACCTTCTTCAGCATTCTTCATTTCACCAGCGAGACGCTTATCCGCGTATCTTGTTAAGTTCTTCAGAATGAATTTTGTTTTTTCATGAGTCGTTGGAGTGTTATAAAGATTTGTCGATTCAATATTCCATCTCTTGGCGTAGTCTTCTGTTTGTTCCCATGAAACAAGAGAATTTCTCATTCCGGCCATAACACCGGCATCGTCTTCAGCAAAGATTGTTTTCACAACGGGTTTTGTTTCAAGAGGTATAGTTAAAACTTCTTCTTCATAAGCTGAAGCAGGAGCTCTTTTAAAAGACTTCTTCAAAGTCTCTTTTGCATCCATTGCCATTCCATTAAAGGAGAAAGCACAAATCGCGATAGTTAAGCTTAGCTGTCTAAAACTTACACACCCGATTGTCTTTTTTATAGTCAGTGCATTTTCTACTTTCATAGTTTTGGCCTGGTTGAGTTCCTAAAGAACTATTTGTCTCTAGTTTATCGCAAGCCTTGTGCCAAAAGTATGGAAGGCAAAAATGCCTAATATGACTAAAAGGCCCGGGTATTACCCCGGGCGTGAAATGTATAGGTTAAGCGCAATCGTAGTTTTCAGCATTGTTATGAGAGCATGAACCACCAGGAGCATCCTGATCGCCATTGCCCCAGCCGTTGTTACCTTGCGGATCACTAGGTGGAACCGGAGGTACTGGAGGAACTGGTGGTTGAGGAGGTTCTACTTTTTTATCTTTGCAGTTTTTAATCGAGATCACGATGACTGCGGCCAGGATCACTGCTCCTGCAATCACTGCAATTCTTTTATAATTAATTCTCGCCCCATCAGAAGAACTAAAAGCTGAACCGGAAGCTTGATTGCTGTTCATAAAATTCATCGCAACTTTTGAAATTTCATCAGGAGAAGCTTTTTGAACTTTAAGAGCTTCAACAATCATTCTGTATTCGGCGCGTGCTTTAGGACTTAAAATTCTTCCTTCCATGACAGATTGAATTTCTTTAGCAGAAACACCTGAAGCCATTAAATTATTCAAGTCTTCATGAAGTCTAAGTTCAGCCTCTCGTTTAACATTGAGATCAGAACCGTCCCAGCCATCCATTTCATATTGGTATTGAGAAAACACATTATCGATATCTGCAAAATTTCTTATTCCCTGTACTTTCACAGCGAAAGGATCATCAGAAGCGGCAGCCTGGTTGATAGCCGCATAAGAAGAAGACATCATAAGTGAAGATATCAAGACAGCACTCATTAGTTTATTGACAGACATATAACCCTCCTTTTTTTTACTTGCGAGGGAAAAATAGCGCCGCAGAGACGACTGAGCCCTGACCAGAGAGATAGTTTAAAATGTTTTTGATTGGCGAAAAGCTTGATCTGAGTCAGACAAAAAGGGCAAAAAAAAGGGCCATCAATTCGATGGCCCTTGTGAGAATGATCTATTGATCCATCATCTCTTTAGTTTCTTCAACCAAAGTACGCAGGAGTTCTTGTGTTTTCTTATCGAGGTTCAAATCTTTTGTTTTTGAAGTCATCGCTTTAAGGAACGCATTTGCGCTCACACCTTTTGGAAGAGCAGCTTTTGCAGAAACCTTCTTCGCTCCTTTAATCAATCCGCCATTGCTGATGATTTTAGCAAGCTCAGCTCTTTTTGTGATATCGCCGGAAAGAATCTTCTTTTCAACATCAGATTTAAAAGCAGATTTTTCCATCGCATCCCACTCAAGAAGAACATATTTTTCAATATCATATTTCTTAGCAGCTTCTTTTAAATTTTTTGGCATTTTTGCGATAAGAAGTGAACGGTGAACTTCTGATTTAGAAATCCCAAGCGCAGCCTGGATTTTTCTCTCAGATGCTTCTGTCGCGATTTGATAGTTAAGAATACCGTCAGCTTTATCAACCCAGTGAAGTTCTTCTCTCGAAGAGTTTTCTGAGAATTGAATCGCCATCAATTCTTCTTCAGTTTTATTTTCGAGAACGAAGCATGGCGCTTTTTCAGCTTTGTTGAATGAAAGTGCGCGGAAACGTCTTTCACCACAGATCAGACGGTAAGAACCATTCTTATCTTTGTGAAGGACAAGCGGTTGAATCAGACCATTGATTTCGATGTTCTTAGCAAGATCTTTAATAGATTCATCGTTGAACTTAGTACGAACTTGTTCTTTAACAACGATATTCTTTAAGAAAATTTCGTCGAGTTTTGCTCCCTGAAGAAGTCTTTCATCAGAGATTTTGAAAATTTCGCGACCTACTTTTTCAGACAGGTCGATTGTCTTTCTTTCTTTTTTTGATACACGAGCAGCAAATGTCTTAGACATATTATATTCTCCACATCCTTGGGAAAAACAGTTTATTACCGATTATAAATTGAGTGACTTCCAAAGCTCTTCGTAGTCTTTACGTCCTGCAGACTTAGCTCCCATGATACAAACAGGTCTTCTCATAGAGATCGACTCTTGCAACTGAACCATGTTTCTAACCATTGGAGTGATGTTGAAAGATTGAGACAACTCTTCCATTCTCACTTTTTCAATTTTTCTGCGAGGGTTAACCATTGAAGGAATAATTGAGAACTCAAGACCTGGGTTTTCTGTTTCCTTGATGATTTCAAATGTATCCATCAATTCTTCAAGACCGTCGATTGAATAATCTTGTGCCTGAGTTGGAATCAAAACTCTGTTTGAAGCAACAAGGGCCATAATCAATTCGTCACCAAGCATAGGAGGAGTATCGATAACAACATAATCAAAATCAAGATTCGCTTGTTGTAATCTAATTTTCAAAAGACGCTCTTTTCTTCCAGCTTCTTTTCTAATTTCGCCTTCCGAAAGGATAAGCAACTTTGAAAGATTGGCGAGGTGGCGAGAAGCCGCGATCACTCTGATATTTTTGTAAAGCTTTCCGCTTACTTCCGGCTTAACGATAACATCTTCAATACCGACGTCACCGATGAGCCATTCAGGAACAAGTGTTCTCTGAATTTGAATACCGAATGTTGAACTTAAATTTGCCTGTGAGTCCAGATCGATGACCAGAACTTTGTGGCCTTTGTTGGCAAGATGACAAGCAAGCTGGTAACACTGCATAGTTTTACCAACGCCACCTTTGTTATTGCCGATCGTGATAACTTCCATGAATCACTCCTGTTTGATAATAGCTAATTAAAATGGTGGAGCTTTTAAAATACTATGTCAAAGAAAAAATGGTCCTACTGGCCCGGTAGGACCGTGCCAGCTGTTGGACGACTGGACATCAGTCGTCAGTCATCAGTCTCCAGTCATCAGTCTCCAGTCATCTTCTTCCTTCTTCCAACGAAGCCCGATTGGTTGTACAGTTATAGAAACCCATTTTAAGGATTAACTCTTTATGAAAACCGGTCTCTCGCTCGGCCTTCTCATCGGCCTTACTTTTTCTTTCATCTCCTGTTCAACAATATCGACTTCATCTTCTGGAAATAAACTTATTTCGGCCACGCATCTAAAAATGAAAACGATTCCGGTCATGGGTAAAACGGTGACTGGCCAGGACATTCATTACGGTGGTTTTTCCGGAATGAGCTTTTTGGGTGAAGAAAATGGTGAATATAAATTTGCGGCCATTACAGACCGCGGACCGAATGGATGGAACGTGGGTTCTGAACGCCCTTTTTTAATGCCGGAATTTTCGCCACAAATCGTCAGATTAAAAACTAAGTTGAAAGAGCAGAGCTTTGAAGTGGAAGGGACTCTTCCCCTCAAAAAGAAAAACGGGGCGCCATTAACCGGACTTCCGAATATTCGTACAGAAGAAAATCCAGTGGATGCTTTTGGATTTATGATGTCGCTGGATCCGGACGGCATGGATACTGAAGCTCTTGTCCCCGACGGCGAAGGCGGCTGGTGGGTTGGAGAAGAATACGCTCCTTCACTCGTTCATTTCGACAGTAACGGAAAAATGCTCAGAAGATTAACTCCGTATAATGAGCTTCCTAAAATCTATAGTGAAAGAAAACCGAATGCCGGATTTGAAGGCATTGCTAAAGATGGGTCAAAGCTTTACGGTTTCCTGCAAAGCCCGATTCCCGTTGATCAAACTTTTGCACGCATTGTAGAAGTCGATCTCGATTCTATGAAGACCTCTTCGGAATATTTTTATCCATTCGAAAAAGGCTTCTATAAAATTGGCGATGCCATCAGTCTGGGGAATGGAAAATTTTTGGTCATTGAACTTAACGGCAAACGCGGAAATGAAGGCCAGAAGCTCATCACTAAAATTACTCTCAATGGTCAGGATGCTCCGGTAAAGAAGGAAATTCTTGTGGACCTGGGAACGACCACTTTTAAAGGCGTTGAAAAAGTCGAAGGACTCGCCATAATTGGCCCAAATAAAATTGCTGTCCTAAAGGATAATGATTTTCAAATTGAAAACAAAACTGATCGAAAAACTGGTATGACCCCGTTTAATAACGAAGAAAACGAAATGTTGATCATGGAATTTTCTCAAAAAATCACCGAATAAACATCGGGATACTTAGGTTTCAAAAGTAAATATATAAAAGGAAAAAACCGAAACAGTCTATGATGAAGGCTATGTTCGGTTTTTCTTTTTTATTGATAATCTTTTCACTCTCCGCATTTTCTGCGGAGTTCTCGTCTCTTCAAATTCAAGGCTGGAAAAAAGAAGAACTTTCTCACGACCATCTTCGCTTTTCAAAAGCTTCTGATCATGATGTCGTCATTCATATTCAAGTAGACTCATACGATCCCAAAAATCACTGGAGCGCAAGTACGCTTAAAGAAGATGTTTTAAAAATGGAGAAGATGAGAAACAGCATGTCCTTTTTTATGGCCATGAAAGAATATCGAATCACGAATTCCAGCTTTGCTGGAAATCTTCTCGATCTGGAAGGTTCATACATTGCGATGGGAAAAAGAAAAGTTGTCTTTAAAGAATTGAACTTTTACCAACAAGAACATTTTTTACAGATTAAGTTCATCAGCGATTCCACTCTTCCCTCAACTGACGAAATCAAAAAAATAGTGTCCGAACTAAAACCTGATCAAGTGGAAATCGATTGAGACTAAATCAGAAGCTTCTTATTTCATTTCTGGTTTTCCAATTGCTAACGATCAGCTTTGTTCAGGCTGCCCCCTATTGTCCTGCCCCTAAAATTCAATCGGGCGAAACGTTTACTCGACTTTGTAAAAACGTCGACGACATTATCTGTAAAGACATTCCCGATAAAGTGCGCCGCTCATGCGATGAACGCGAACAAACAATCGTTCATTCTGGTATGACGGCAAATGAAGTCTACAATTTCGCCAAAGGCTGCATGAAATCGGCCGCCACGTCGTTTGTCGAATTCTTCACAGAGTTTCTTCCTGATCTTTGCAAAGCGATCTGGAATTTAACGAAAGGAGCATACGATACAATCAGCAAGCCCGGTGATTTTTTCAGCAGCTTAAAAGGTTATTATGAATCAGCGCGAGCAATGACTGCTGATGTTTACGAAGCGATCAATCGCAATCCAGGACAATTCTTTGCGGACATCTGGAGTAAAATTACAGATGCCGTAGGTCCTCTGGTCGCCAGTTACGACTGTCTCAATCCACAGGCAAAAGTGGAAAAGGTTTGCGGTATCATAGCTGAATGGGTTATGCCACCTGCGATTCTTGCAAAAGTTATTGTCCGTGGTTCCAAGGCGGCTAAAGAACTTTATGAATTGAAGCTCATTACGAAACTCGGTGAGGTGAAAGGAGCTAAGGCGATAGAGGCTTTTGAGAAAAGACCAAAAATCAGCCTTCGGGAATACAATGCTCTCTTTAAAAAATTCAAAGCGAAAGGATATACACTCGAAGATTTTCGCGAAATGCATTTGAACGGTTCTTTAAAAAAAATCAAAGCGGAAGATTTAAAGTCTCTCAACACGCTTGAGGGCAAAAAACAATATGCTCTACTCCTTGGGAAAAAAATTGAAACACCTGCAGTTAAATCTCCAGTTGTAAAAACACCGGAAGTTAAAAAAACGCCGCAGCCAAATGTTTCCGGATTAGATTCTTTCAAAGCGAAATACGGCAAAGAATTAAAACTCGCTCCTGAAGCCAACAAAGAGTTTATGGCAAAAGTCGAAGCCGATCTGGGCCGCAAAGATGGCAGAGTCTTTTATTTTGATGTTGAAAATTCAGTTCAGAAAAAACTGAATGATGAAATTTTCAGAGAGAAAACAGCCGTCGACGCGCTCAATAATTCTTTTTTTAAAAAATTTAATGAAAATCTTCGGGAGTTTCCGGAATTAATGGAAAGACTTGGCGGAGAATACAAAGATTATAAATCTTATCGCTTAAGACTCGAGCTAAAGCCCGGTGATGAACCAGAACGATTCCAGCATTTACTCGCTGAATTGTACAAAAAAACAAATAAAGAATTTGCGAATGATCCTCTCTTAGTTCAGCTGCGCAAAGAGCTCCCTCCGCGTTCGGACAGCCTCGCCGATCCGGTCACATGGTTTCTAGGAGGCTCCGGTCAGAATGCTCTGGAAGCGAACATGGCCGCCAGATCGGCGCGGAAAAATGTAGGCTCTACAATCAATCCTCCGAAGCTCAACACTTTTAAAGAGCACGTGGGTGCTTTATCGAAAGAAATAGATGGAATCGAACAGACGAGAAAATCGCTGAGTGCGCAGTCCCTTCTTCTTGAAAAAAGAATTCTCGAAACAGCTAACAATGGACAAGTCATTCCTTCAAAATCAATGATCGGTATTTTGAGAAAAGTAAAACCTGGCGATTTTGAAACAGAGGAGCAATTTCTGTCGAAGATTTCCTCTAAAACGCAGGAAATGTTTGGTGAAAAAATCGATCGGGAAACGGCTAAGTCTCTTGCTTCATATTTCCAAAAAGTCGACTCGCTTTCACCTCCTCTCTTTTCAACTGAAAGAGTGGCGATTGATTTGAAAGAGGCGCAAAAAGGTATTGTTTCAATCGACTTTGCTGGTATTGGAGTCGACAACATTCATGAACAGATGAAAGCGCTGACGGAAGTGGGAGCTAACGTTGACGCTGAAAAGAAACTGCATGCAAGTTTTACCAAGATGCAGTCGGGAGTCAATGAAGTCACCAGACAAATGGAAGAAGCAAAGGATGTATTCCGCAAAGCTGTTTCCAACGTCGATCAGGCAGATAAAAAGTCTCCGCTGTTTTCCGGTGACGACGGTATTTTTATGCCCGGCAATCGAGCCTGGGGTGATGCAGACAAAGCCAAACTAGTACAATCGCTGGCAACTTCAGCTGATCCGTCTAAATTTAGAGTGACATTTGTTTCATCGACCTACGCTGAAGGAAAAGTCATTCCGGCAGCGGAAAGATCGAAACGAATTGTTCGAGCTGAAACACTTGAAAAAGATATACGTTCAAAAATTATCGGTATCGAAAAAATTTCTGAAGCCGAAGCAAAAAAATTCATCACAGCTATAGACTACGCGCCTTCAGAAAAAGGCGGGGTTTTCAATCTCATTCTTGGTGGAAAACAATTTTCACCAGAAGAAGTGAAAACGATTGAAGAAGCCTTCAAATCAAGCATCACCGGTGAAGGTGAAAGGTTTGGTAAAGTTATTTATTCAGCTCATTGATCATGAGTTTGATCGCATTCAATTGAAGTCCAGTTTCAAGTACCTGTAGCTTTGGAGCATCGGAAACTTCGAGCAGTCTTCCATTTTTACTGAGGTATTTTTTAAGAATAGTGCGAGCATTGGAAACTCGCTCTTTGCTTCCAAGTGTGAATTCAGCTGTAAAGAAATCGAGCGTAGAAGGAATTTCTTCAGCCTTTACCGTAGGAAATTGAAAATCTTTCATTTCACGCGCATTGATTATCTGATAAGTGCCATTGTCGCGTTTGAGGCGGACGAGATCGTTATTTTGAAGAATGTAATTGAAAAGAAAATCAGCATCGCCATCGGCCAGAGAAAAATCTTTATCTATTTTTAAACTGCGTTTTTCAAATTTACCTAATTCGTATTTCACTCCTGTTCTACCAGTGGCCCATTCAGAACAAGCTTTAAGATTTTTACAGTTGTCCTCAGCGTGAATGCCGGCAGAAAGCATCAGTGCAAAAATCAAAACGAATCTTTTCATAAACCATCCTGGTAATTGAGCCCAAGCCATAAAAGTAAGGCAGTGATCTTATGATAAAAGATTACTAATCCCTCGTAAATTGGCTAAATTTAAGTTCTTTATCAAAATAACCGAGTAGTCCAGTAGACTAACTACACTGGTCTCTTAAAGGAACTCGCTTATGAATACAAAATGGATTCTCATTTGCACTCTCACTGTATCCTCTGCCTACGCCGGTGCTCAATACGACAATATTTATGTCACGCCTAATATTGAACAACATCTGCCGGAATTTCTGGCGATGGAAATGACTAAAGATATTCAAGAAAGCATTGCTGATTATAATCTTCATCGCAAAGACCCTGCCTATTTTGCGGCAAAAATTAAAGATCCAGGTGTTTTGAAACTTTATAATCAAAGCACTCGCAAAATTGCACTTCCGGAAATCAAACAAAAGAATGAACTATACTGGATGATAAAGGCCGGCAAAAACACGGTGGAGTTTAGTGCTGAACTCTTCATTAATAAAAAATATTATTTGAATGGTGCCGAAAAGATTCTTTCCAGTGGAGATCTCACTGCTTCCGTAGATACGAAAACCTGGAAAATGAAAATCTTCAATCTAATGATTGATCAAGCAATGGCCGATGATGATGAAGATTTTGCAACAGCTTATAAAGATCTTGATTCAACAAAAGTCCTGATGGCTTCCATTATTGCGCTGGATTCATCTTTCAAATCGCGAGGGGTCCTTGATAAAATTCCAATGATGAATGATGTGGCAGATATCAATGCAAAAAATCTCGTCAAAAAAATTGAAGCCTATAACAACGAATGCGAAGAAAATCTCAGGGCCCAAGACACAATGATGAGAGCTCCCAACAGTGATTGGAACAACATGGGCTCACTTGATCGCTGGTCGATGATGAAATCACTAAAGGAAACATCTGATCCGACTTATCAACACTCGCTTGCGTTGATCAGAAAAATTGCGGCTGAAAATAGTTCATCCTCTTACGAAAGAGAAAAGAAACTTGAAGGAACTTTCAACACTGAAAAGAAACCTACTTGCGAAGCAACTCTTGCCAATATTTACGAAGAATCAAAAACTAAAACGAATCGTCTTGCCGCTTATATTGACGGCGGGAATTCAGCTAAAGTAGCCGCCGCTAATCATCCTTGTACAAAGATGGCCCAACTCAAAGTTTGTCTTTCAAAATTTGCAACACAAGCTGCAAGCATCAACGATTTTGTCCGTAGAAAAAATGGTGATGCTAAAGAGGCCGGTGTTCAACCTTACGATGTCCCTCGCAATTATCCTTCGATCAACAGCGGGCGATAAAAATAATTTAAATTGCACCTAATTATTGCCAAGAGCTTGCTCTAAACGTGCAAGCTTTTCCCTTTTAAATTCCATCTAAAATTTCTACCTACTTCACTAAAAGCCATAGAATTCCGTTCACATAGCTCGCTTCCGAGTGAAGTGCTCAGGCAATTCATAGGGGTACTTAACATAAAGATAATATAATTGAAGACGATACTACTACGAAGCTAAGGCCCTATTTTTAGAGGAAAAAAGCATTTGAAGGTAGATTTCAAAATCATTGCTCTCGCAATCATGACAACCATTCTGTTTGGCTGTGTAGGTACTATTCAAGATGCAAACAACGATCTTTCTAAAGCTGCTGACTCCACTGACAATATCAAGCTGACTTATTCAGGAATTGTTTCTGCAGTTCCAATTGCCAATGACAAAGTCGAAGTTTTTTTCCCACAATCAGAACTGGATGCTGACAGTACTGCTTATGTCATTCGTTACGATGGTCTGCAAGTTCCCATTTATGTTTACGGAACATCATTGCGTCCGGACTATCGCGGACTTCTCCGCTTTACTGTTTCGGGATTAAGAATTGATACGACTTACACTTTCAGTATTCAAGTGCGAGATGTAAAAACAGGTGTCGAAAGCAACAACACCGCAACAAAACAGGTTAAAACTTTTGCAAACTTTACTGCAAACTTTAACGGTATTACTGAAGTCCGCAATCTTTCAGGTGATGAAGGCACAACAGGCATTCAGGTCGTCTGGGTTCCAGCAGAAATCAAAGGTGGTATTCAAAAGGATGAAATTGATCCTATTGAATATCAGATTACTCTTATTGATGGAACAGTTCTTAACCCTGGCAGTATGAATGATACAGCCTTCAGCGATCCAGTAAGAAAAGTTATAAGTGCAGGAGCTGATAAAAGATCCGTGACCATCAATGGTCTGACTCCTGGTAGAAAATATTTTGTTCAAGTTCGCGCGATTCATTACGGTTACTCGCAATTTTCAGCTGACAGAAACTATCTGCTTGAAAAAAACACACGCTATCTACAAATTTCTACTTACAGCGATGATATGAGCAGTATCAATTTCGATGAGTCGACATTCCGACTAACTCTTCCGCCAGGTTCAGGAGGTCTTTACTCTCTCGCTTCTTCATGGACTACTCCAGAAGGAAACTTTGATCACTACAGACTTTATTACACGCTTCAAGGGGCCACCAGCCTAACAAATTATTTGAGCGCAGAAGATGGCGATGCTGTTTGCAACGGAACTGAAACATTAAACAATGCCATTTCTTGTATTCCGGTTGCAGCTAATCACAACCTGAACAATCTGATCACCGGATTAGAAGTCAATAAAACATACGACGTTGTTCTCGCCATTTGCGCGAGCCTACGCTGCGATAAATCCAAACGCATTTACACGAGCGTCTTTTCACAAACAACAACGCCAGCTGTTGCAGACTTCCAGGGGATTAAATCAATTGATCCTGCAAAATCAATTACCAACCTCGATCAAATTACATTAAATTTCGATCTTCCTAATTTTTTATCAGGAAACATCAGCGGCTACATTCTCCGTTACTATGGAAATGATCCATCAAACGCTTCTCCATTCAGTGTCAATGACCCTGATGTAATCAATACAACTGGCTTAAGTCTTCTTCCATACAATGTCATGACAGATACAAGCATCACTATTACTGGAGTCGATCCTCTGACTACTGATCAGTACTGTTTTATGCTTGTACCTTTCAGTTACAATTTTGATGGATCGAAAAATTTTGGTGATACTTCGGGAATTGTGCCGAAATGTGTTCTTCCGGCCATTAAAGGTCCGAACAAAAACCAATTCCCTGGAATTGATCTCGATGCTTCTTCTTGTGACGTTATCAATTCATCAGTCACTTTAAAATGGAATGCGCCTGCCGCGGGAATTTTTTCTAACTACGAAATTTTCTCAGTGAACGATCAGCCTTCTTTTACTTTCAGCTCAGCTGTTGACTACGCCAACAACTCATATGAAAGACTACTGCTCAATTCGACAACGACAAACTATCGTTTCATTGGATTACAGCCGGGGAAAACATATCGTTTTGGAATTTTAACGTACTATAGTTCGATCGATGGACCGATTCGAAGTGAATACAATACGAACTTGTTCTCATGTTCATTGTAATGGAATGGATTAACCCTATGAAGATCTGGAAAACAACATTCAAAATACTATTAATGCTGATTACAGCATTACTTGTTGTTTCATGTGTTGGTACTGTAAAAGATGCCAACCCAAAAACTACAAACATTCTGAACAATGGATCGAAAGCTCCTCCCATCTCTTTTAATGGACTGATCAAAGCAGAAGCTGTCGCTCAAGATAAGGTTGAATTGCAATTCAGCCCGGCAGATGGGTCAGACGATATTATCTATGAAATTTACGTCAATAATTCTCCTATCCCTATTAAAGTAAGTGGAAAATCTCTCAACTTGAATGCCAGTGGCAATTATCTTTTCACAGTCATCGGTTTGCAGATGAATTCGACGTATTCATTTAACATGAGAGCAACTGTTGCTGGCTTTGCTTCCGATTCGAAGCTAGACCCCACAAAAAGCTTATTTGCAACGACGTTTAATAATGAAACTGCAGACTTTCTAGGAATCTCTTCACTGCAACTCGCTGCTGGTGAAGCTGGTCGCGATACAATCGTTGCAAAGTGGAATCCGGCAACGATTACCGGAACGTCAATCAATCCAAAAGATACTGACCCCGTTCAATACGAAATTACTTATATCTCTCAACTGGGTGGAGCTTTCAATTTAAACAACGAAAACTACACTGGACCGGACAGAAGAGTTGTTTACACTCCCACCACTTTGAATAATCCTCCGGCGCTGGACAGAGATAAAGAATATACAATTGCTGGACTCGTTCCCGGATCGACTTATTACGTTCAGGTTAGAGCAATCCATAAAGGATTCGTGACAAATTCAGGCGACACATTTTACAAGCGCGAACAAAATACACGCTTCTTAAAAGTCACTACATTTTCTTCTGCGGGTGTTTTTGATTTTAATACGACACAAGTTCTGATGTCTCATCCATTGGGCGAACCGGGGTTAACTGGCCTTGATGTCAGTTGGCTTCCAGCGAGCGGTGAATTTAACCACTATCGAGTTTGTTATAAAAAAGTAACTGGACCAAACGGCACACCTACAACAAATGATTATCTTCAAGATGCAGATATCGATGCCGTTCTCAACAATCCTGCCTATTGTATTATCATTCCGGCCAAAACAAACAGCTATAGATTGCCTTCATTGGAATCATACGCTTACTATCAAGCAAAAGTTCTTGCCTGCAGAACTTCCACATGTGGAGTTACGGACAGAATTAAATCTTCGCTCATGCAAGAGAGAGTCATTACCAATGTCACGCAATTCTCCGGTATCGTAAAAGTATACAATCCAAGCGATGATGCAAAATTAAATGAAGTTAAAATTACTTTTGATGCCCCCGTAACCGCTTCTGGTTATATAACAAGAATGAAGCTTTACTGCTACAATGGACAAAGTGATGCGACACCTGTCCTTCTTCCAACAGATGGGACAGTCTCGAGTGGAACCGGTAAGGCCATCTGCGATGGTATCTCAACTAATTCGACATTTCCTTCTGCCTTATCTGATTTTGCTTCATTCAATTCAATCAACGTTCAATTTGCAACTCCAATTGATGGATCGAAAACCTATTGCCTTTCACTCGTCCCTTCAATTGAATCAGCTTATTTAACTCAGCAAAATCTTGCGGCAGCAGTTGTGAAATGTTTTACACCGGAAATTAGAACGCCAACCAATCTGGAATTTCCTGGTAAAAACTCCGTCTGCACTACAAACACAGGAACTGATTTAGCGATTACATGGCCTACACCGACTGGCGGACTCTATTCAAAATTTGTCATCTTTTATAAAGAAAAAAATGTCGGTACTGATTTCTTTAGTTTCAGTGATGCGGTTGCGGCTTACACAGCTAACAATGCACTTTCTGCTTATAAATGGGTCGATAATATTGATAAAGCGCTTATCGGATACAATATTTTAAACCTTGTTCCTGGTAAAAATTATTCAATTGGTATTCTTCCTTACCTGGCCAATGGTGCGACTAAAATTTATGGACAATACAATTTAAACGTTGATGACTGTGCACTTCCTCTGCCTGAAGCTACATTTCAGGAATGGGTTGATATCTTTGCTGTTGGACCAAAAGAAGATGGACTAACTCCTGTTTCTGCTACAGGGACAAGAAGATATTTACTGGAAACACTGGACGATGACGGTATTCCTGTTGAAATGAAAATTCAAGCTGATGAGAAAACTCCTGATACGACAAATACTTTGGCGGCAGCGAGAACAAGCTCGAGCTATCTGGATGGTGTCTACGGTGCTTACAATGCAAAAGATACGAATCCTTTAAACCAATACAGCAATAGCGGCATTATAAAAATCGCATGGAAAGATGTCTCTTTCTTTTCCGGTTTGTACACGATGAATGATTACATTACATCACAAGAAAAAACACCTGCAGTTAAAAACTCACGCAAGTACGGCTACAAAATTTATCGTTCAGATGACAACCAGACGACATGGGTCGATTTGACTTTAACTGGAACGAAAAATAAATTCCAATCGACTTACAACAGCGGTTTAATTCATCCGAAAACATTTTCATGGCGACCACGCAATAACGTAACAACAGCAACTACAGAAAAAATAGCTTTCTTCACGGATTACTCTGTTAAATTTTCCGGAGTGAACGGTGAAGTCGATCGTGCGCGCACTTACTGGTACAAAATAGTCCCCATCTTTGATGGAAAAGAAATCTATTATGATCAAGCAGGAAATACCAGACACCACATCATTCGCGTGACGCTTCCTCCTCGCAACATGGCACTCGTACACAGAATGATGGCCAACAGAACAATCTGTCTTGAAATGGATAAGTCTTTAAACAAAGCTGAAGGCGAAAATTACTCTTGCGACTATAACGGCCTTGGAGCATCAGGAAAAACAGCAACGCCAAGTATTGGCTCGACTGTTTACGATCTGGGTGGAGATTTATTAATCGATCGCTTCGAGCTCTCTTGTCCTTTCACTCGCGGGGATGCCAACTACACAAATTCGGATTCGGAATTCAGTGGTACGCGCATGTCGTTTACTGGTCTTTCAGATTTCAACAACACATTCAAGGGTTGTTATAATGATCAGGCGAATGAATATGAACCTGCTCAGGGAGGCTATACGCCTTCAGCTAATTACAAAAGCAATCAGGTCACTCCTGGCGATTGTTTCGGAAGTGAAGACGGAACTATCACGGCAACAGGAACTACCGCTTGCTCTAATCCAGCACTGGTTGATACAAGAAAGTTTATCTACCCAGGCGCCCCCAATCAGGATGAAGTCGCAAACTGTGCGGATCCAACTCATCTTGGAACCAACATGTTCAATATGAGCAATCCAGCTTCGCTCATTAATACAAGCAATGCCTGGTACTTTCCGACGCAATCAGAATTTGCAGCCGTTTATTATCTGCGAGGAAATTGGAAAAACTCTGCTTACACAGACGTTCCAAACAAAATCCCTGCGGCCAATGGTGCTTACCTACAGAATAAAGTCGGTTGGCATTACCCAAACAATTGTCAGGTCAATCTTGGCTACATCAATAACACTGGAGCTTATCGCCCGAGATGGATTCCGATCAGCTGGCTTTTTGACAAGATGGGATTGAATACATCGGTTCCCGCTTCAAAAACGATCTCTCTATACAATAAGACAATAGGAGAAATTCTTACTGATCCAGAGTTATACGACTCAACTAATGTGAAAGCTCCTCCGGCCTCACAGGTTATCAGCAACCGTTACTCAAGCTCGACAACACTTGCGCGCCTTTTCAGTTCAAATGCCGGAAAATTACCAGGCATGACAGGTTTAAACCAGGTCGAATACTCGAAAGTCTGCAGCACATATAAAGTTCAGGTTGGAATTGAAACGCCCACCAAAGGATTTATCGCTCTTAATGACGTGCAATCTAAACGTTTGATGAGAAAAAAAGAAAGCACTGTCGCGGCCGCATGGCCTTCTCACTATGATGAAGTAACTGTTAATGCACTTGAAAGAGGAACCTATGTAGAGAACACCAACTACAAAGGTTGTAACAGCACCGGAAAAATCAAAGCACCGGCAACGTCTCTTGTAGGAACCAATTTCCATACAAAAGGCGATACAATCAAGCCTACATTTCCGACAGCAGGAAAAACAAAAACATTTTTAATGGAAGGATCATCATCGCTTGATTCTGCCAATGAAAGCACAGAAAAATGTGTCAGTAAATTTGGCCTGCAAGATATTGCAGGTAATTTAAAAGAAGTTAATGCTGACGAACTTCAATGTGATTTTTCTCAGGATCAATTATTTCTTGGAGTTCAAAACTCCATTACTAATTCAGTCCCTTATGCCAGCGGATGGTTTGATCCGACGTCGCTGACTCCATGGGTTTTAAAACAACCTAAATCAGGAAGTTGCTCTGTTGTTGAAAAAGGCGGAGATCGCACAGGAACTTATATAAATGGTGCTCTGTTTGCTCCAATCTTTAATTACGCCGGTGTTAATACATCTGTTGTGACTCAAGTTAAACGCTTTGATCAGGAAGCAGTTGCTTCTGCAAGAAACGGTGATGGTAGTTTTCTGGATTTTGGTCAGCTGAACATGGGGCCGAAACTCGACGACGATAACTCGCTTTCAATGACAAATCCTTCAAATGCCTCAAGCTTTTTTAACCCAGCTTTAGGGATTCCTCTTGCTTGTAATATTGGTTGCGATGGAAATGGTTCTGATAACGCTCTTTTCACATCAGACGTAATCGCGGCAACCAAAGGATACGATACAACTAACAATCCTCTCAATATTCCAATGCTGGATTTTCCGGTGAATAACTCAGCTATCTACAACTCAGGTATTTCTGAAATTTACACCAATGATTCATACAATACGAATTACACGGACGGTGGAAATCAAAACTATATCTCGAGTATCAATACCGGTGCAGATCCATTGGATCCGGGAGACAACTCACCGAATATGGCGACGTCAAGTCCGGGAAATCCACCATTACTTGTCAGCTGGTATTATAAAGTTTCGAGAAGTTCGACTTTAAAATTTTATACGGGTGGAGGAGCATCCACTCCGGCCGGAAGATATTCTCTGCAAATTTCAGGATCACATGACAATGATGAGCGCTCACAAAGTCTTGAGCTCGGAAGCCGTTGTTCAGTGATGATCAATCAGGAATAAGGAAACAGAGGAACAAATGAAAAAGAATTTTTTATTTTTTCTGTTCGTTTTGCTGTCTGGTTGTAAACCAGCTGAGAAAGTCGTTGAGTCAATGACCAGTGCGATCCTTGAGCCCGTCTCCATGCAATTTTCCGGAGAGCTGGGAGAGATTAGTGTTGGGAGTGCACCGATTCCCCTTACAGTGACCGTAACAAACAATTCTTCTGATCCCATCACAAATATGAAACTGGACATTGGCCAGTCACTGTCTGTCTTTAACTATACTCCTGACAGCAGCGGAAATGCTCTTTCTCCTGGCTACGGCGGGACATGTGAAGAAAAATTAAATCCTCATCAGACATGTACCTACAGCCTTTTATTTAATCCACGCAAATCCGGAAAATATGTTGTTCCGGTTGTTTTCAATTATCAAAACTTAATTCAAACAGATTCAAAATCAGCCACACTGACTGTACTCACTGGTGAACCTGCAGCTCTGGTTTTTACGAATGATGTGACCAAATACGATTTTGGAGTACAAGAGCAAACAGAAACAACTGAAAGAGAAGCTGAACTGGAAATTCAAAACGTGGGGGGCCTGACTGCCAAAGATATTACGTACCCATTGACTAATACAGTTGTTGGTACACCTTCATTCAGAATCATTAAGAACAACTGTCCAACAAATCTTCCACCTCAGGATAAGTGTAAAATAAAAGTCGGATATAAATCGTTAAACAATAATTACAGCGATCCCGAAGTCAAATACTCAGCAAAACTTGCGATCAGCTATAAAAAAGATGGAAGCGGGAAACAAGATAAACTCAACGCTTTTTTTAATTTCACCTCATCAACTATCGAGGCTAAATTTTCTACGAATTATAAGACGGTTGATTTCGGCCAGCTCATAGCTGGAAACAATCTCAAGCGCTCAGTAAAAATTTCCAACAATGGATACAACATTGGGACTTTACAAAAAATCGAATTTCACAAATTTGATGGAAGCTTATACGCTTCATGTGTAAAAGGTGTAGGACCTACCCTTGACTGCGGGCGTTCTCTCGTCGATTTTCCCTTTATCATTGAAGATAAAAGTAATTGCTTCGGCAAAGATGTGAAAGGCGTTGAGGGAACGACACAAGGTGAAAGTTGTTTTTTTGATATTACTTACTGGCCAAGTAAAATGTATGGACCAGGCTCACAGGCTTTGCACGATTTTAATACTTCGACACTCGCCTTTGTTTACGATAGCCATTGGTTAAATAAAACTAACCTGGTAACAAAGAGCGGAATGTTTGACATCTCTGCAACCTATCTTGCCGGCGGAAAGATGGAGCTTGAATCCGTTTACATTGAAACGACTCAGCTTCCAGCTTCTAAAATTACAACGACTGATTCTAAATCATTCACAGCAGATCTGGGACGATTGGCGAAAATTTCAGATCCTTCGCTAACAACATTTATGAAAATTACTATCAAGAATGTTGGTGAATCAGCGGTCTCTCTGATTTCGTTGCAGGATGGCGCTGCCACTCCACATCTTATCACTGAGACAGGTGCCGATTTAAATTCATATTATCTCGGTATCAAACACAATTCCTGCGCGTATCTTGCGCCTGGGGCAAGCTGTAACTTCAGTTTTTCTTTGAGCCCGCTGGTGAAAGCTTCTTCCGCAATTGAAGATGCGCTGATGTATGACGACGTTTCAAATCCTCTGCAGAAATTTAAGAAATTTTCTTATATCTACGACAATGGAAGTACATTAGAAGATGATGGAAGCACGGCCATCAATTCAACGCTTGAAATGAAACTGGTTAGTAAACTCATCGCCAAAGGTCTTCTCGCTTTCGTTGAATCGCTCACTCAGAATTTACCGACAATCATTCACGGAAATTCTATCACTAAAATTATTAACCTAAAAAACGTGGGAACTGGCGATATTTATGCAGTCTCTCACCACGCGACCAACAATCTTTTTCCAAAGGCCGGTCAGTATCAATTTCCCTATCGAATCATACCTGTAGGAACACCTCCACTGCCTGCGACCAAAGACTGTAAAGACATTCTTTATCCAAGCGGACAGCCAACCAATTCGAATACCCCGGACACAAATAAATTTCTTGCTCCAGGACAAATTTGCGCTCTTGCCTTTGAAGTCAAGGCTGCAGAAATTATGAGACAGGATAACAATTTTTACACCCTGTACACTCAACACGAGAGACTCTTTGGACCAGCAATAAACGGGACAACGGACTTGTGGCAGCGTAGAGGCTACACGCCTTCAAACACAACATTAACTTTTAATTATTACGATGGTGATGCCAACCCTGATGATCCGACTTCATTGCCATTTGGTTATCTGAATAAAACGAAAGATATGATTCTCTCTTCTGCCTTCAACGGTATTCCTAATATAATTGTTACTGAACCGGCCCCGGTTGCCTCTGCGGTTATTGCCAGACCGGCCCTCACCTATCCACCTTTTTCCCAGACCTATCCAACGGCCATGTCACTGACTGGCTACACTGTTCCTGCTGCATACTTTGATGCGACTTATTTTAACTCCGGCATCGGTAACATGTTTTACTCTTCTACCGCGACAGGAACTCATGTCAAGAATATGGGAATCTTGGGAAGCTCCATTGTTTTTCACATGGGGACATATCAAGTCGGCACAACCAACTATGCCGAATTTAAATGGATGAATAATAGCCAGAGTATATCTGCCTTGAGTGCAACGCTCACAGAAGAAACGTCTGCTGGCAATCCCATCTCTATTTACAGCTTTAATAATTTAACAGCGAAACCTTTTCCCGCTCTCACCATTTCGAACTCACAGAAGGTGACGGCGCGTTTAAAATTTACACCGACAAGTGCAGGGACCTTTTCACGTTGTTATGATCTTTCATACGACAACCGCATAGGATCAACCTGGACGAGTACAGTTTGTGCTTATGCTGAAGCTGTTAACAACGCTCCTCTGATGAAAGTTCAAGCTCAGGATTACGATGTTGTTTATAACAGCGGAACAGGAACAACAACGGAGACGCCATCAGGAGTTTGGGCAGACGTGAATTCGCCTGTCAATGTTCCAATGAACGCGCCTCTTTTCGGACCAGATGCCAATTCAAAAATATCTTTTACTTCAGTTAAGGGTAGTGCCGCGTATGCTTTAAAATTGATTCGAATTACCAATATCGGGAATGCGAGTGCTACGAAATTTAATTTCTCTTTTTTATCCGCGCCTAACGTTTTAGGAACTTTGCCAAACGACGTAACAATTTTAAATGCTAACGGAGCCAATCCAACCTGCACCAACAACTCCACAATCGCGGCTAACGGTGTTTGTGAATTTTTTGTGAAATATAAGCCAATCAATACAAGCGCTAATTTATATTCACCTTATCTCGGAATTGTTTTCGACATGGGATCTAACCTGAGCCAGAACGTGTCTCAGTTGGTGACAATGCAATTTAATGCTATCGATCCTGCCAAACTTGTGGCCTATATTCCAGGCATCGCCTCAGAATCAGTAGTCGACTGGAGTAACCCTGCTATTCCCATTCCTCAGTCACTCAGCTGGCCTTTAAACGTGAACAATTACACGATGGCCAACACGCACATCATCACCACGACAAAACCAACGAGCCGATTGATAACAAACATTCAAATCGTAAACAGCTCTACTTTAAAGGCTTCATTCTTGTCGATGAATCCCAGTCCGGCAGCAGGAACATGGAATACTATTCTCAGCAACAGCAATGTTCTGATCGAAGCCAACCGTGCCTGTTTCTACGGAGACGATGAAACCAACAATGCAATACCTGCGACGGAAAAAGGATTTAATTCGACTTCAGTGAATAAATGTTATCTTCAGGTCACATTTTCAGGTGATACAACTTTCCAAAGCTGCAGTACTTACAACGCTCCGGTAAAAACAAAAACAGTTCTTCTCGGCGGACGTATTCAACCTACATGTAATCCGTATGTGTATACGCTGAACTTCTATAACTACAAACGTCTCTCGACAGAAAAAATCTATCTGCATATGAAAGGATTTATCGAGCCAAACAGAACGGTGGCTTCTGCGACGAAATTTTCAAATGTGGCAGCTGTTAGCACATCAGGAACGACGGGCTCGGCAACATTTACGTGGCCTTCAATGACTGAGCAGAATTCAAGCTACGGTACAATTACAAAATATCGCATTTTTTATTCGGCCAACTACAACGACTTGAAATCGGACAACCTCTTCTATACTTTTGCAGCTTCACCTGCAATGACTTACTTTGATACGACAAATGCGTCGACGAACACTGCTACGATAAACAATTTGACTCAAGGGAAATATTATTTCTTCAGAGTTGTAGCGGTTAGAACTTATGTTCATCCTACATACGGGACACTTACTTATCTTTCAGTTCCCACCAACCTCGAAATTCTCACTGTTCCTATCCCTTCGTTGACTGCAACTTACGATCACACAACGAAGACGTTAATCGATAAAGCATATCTCCCTGCCACTGGAAATCAAACCGCCGGTGTCACTGCTTGCGCTGGGAAAAAATTTGATTTGAGTATTCTTGGTGCTGCTAAGTCTGCCAACAAATTGCTGATCAATTCAACAATATGGTCAATCATCCGCAACAATCCGGCGATCAGCACAGGTTATCCGGGGGGAGATGTCGGAACGATTCCTCATTGGTTATCAGATGCGGCTTACAACATGAGGTCGACAATCAGCCTGTATGACGGCACAACCCTTCCAGCTTTTCCATCGTTCGATACAACCAAGCTGACAGGAAGTAATGCAACTTACAAAGTGATCTACTCGAAAACATGTAATAACTCAGCTTCATGTGATCTTCTTAACAAAGTTGTCGGCGGGGATGATGTAGATTTGTATTACAAGGGTACTTATTTTACAACTCCGACCGGCATCGCTGCTTACCATAGATGTTATGCAACGATCTTGTGTCCTACCAATACATCGAAATTGATCACAGATGCAACATGCGTGGCCCCTTAGGCCACGCTTTCAATTGGAAAGTTGAGAATTAATTTACGGGAAAATTTTTGTTCCGAAGACCATTCAGACTGCAAAAGCAACTGGGCATTCAGCCCGGACATGAGTATCTTCAGATTGGCCAGATCATTTTCTGAATCAGTTTCAGTATAGTCAAACTCCAGCGCAAACAAAGATTCATTGGAAAAAACCGAGGCTTCACCGAGGCCCTTCTGTTGAGAGACCAGTGCCGGGCTGACTTTTTTCCAAAAATCTAAATCTCTTTGGCACAGCTCGCTTTCAAAAGTAAAAACTGGTTTTTTTGGTTTATGCTGTTGTTGTCGCTTTATGAGTTTCCATGTACCGAGTATTCCAACGAGGAAAATGCCAAGTATTCCCATCCAGACATTGAAGAAATTTTTTTGTGGCGATGAGGCTTTTTCAATCACAACGACCTGATTGATAACGGTCGGCTGCATTTTCTTCTTTTTGGGAATCGAGTTTGTCAGCGAAGCTTTCACAGAACGCAACTCTCTCAAGAAAGAATTTGTCTTAACCGGATTGAGATTGTTCATGACAACAAATTTTTCCAGTTCTGTTAATTGCTTTTGAGTTCTGATGATGTCTGCTTTTTTTTCATAGTCAGCTATGATTATTTCCGTCTTTGCAGTGACGCGTTTCCAATTGTTATTCAGCGCGCTCGCATAAAGAGAAGTAAGATCTTCTTTAACTGCAGCGCTCGCCGAAAAAGAGGCACAAACGAAAAAAAAGGTAAAAATTATTTCTCTAAGCATGCAAATTACCTTCAAAAGATTTTTTTTCAATTTCTTCATTTCCTTCTTTGTTTGAGAAGTTTTCAAGTCGATTTAAGTTGAAAATAAAAGTCATAGATTTTTTATTACGAAGAAGATCTTCAACCAGCTGAACCTTGCAGCTACTTCCATAAGGCTTCAGCTGAGCACCTGTTTTATTTAATACGGCTTGGATATACTCGCTGGAAAAACTAAATGTTTCTTTTGATATTTCCAGTGAAAGATAAACCCAAATATCCTTAGACATTACGTCGCAGTAAAAAACGTTTTCATTGCCACGAAAGAGTGCATGGGTGTTTTGTAGAGAGAGAGTCTTGATCAAGGCATGGAGCAAATCAACTGTCAGAATGCTTTTATTAAACAATGATGAATCATCTGAAAATCTTATTGATGAAAATTCAATTTTTAATGTTCGCGACACTTCCTCAACCATTAAGTCGAAATCACTTGAAAGAGCTTCGGCAGGCAGCGGAGGCGGCAGCTCAGTGCTTTTTTTGAGAGATTTAATGTGCCGGATAGCCTCAGCTGCTTCTTCAGCAGAAGAACCCTTTCCGCTTTTAATCTCACTTCGAAGAAATTTTTTTTGTAATTTACTTGTCGACATGAATGACCTCTAAAATATTATAGAGGTTTATCGCGGAGGCTTTTAGCGATGGAAATTAATTCCCAAAATTATAGACGTATAAAATGGCCGCTCCGGACGATTTTCCGGTGAATTCTCCGGTAAAAGTACTTTGGAAAAATTTTACCGCAGCTCCATGGTCGCCTTTGATCTGAGTTTGAAAAAAGACCGCGTCCTTAGTTACTGAAATTGCTTTATTAAAATTGGATTTTTGAGAAAGTGAGGAACCATATTCTGCCCCAAGGGACATTTCCTTATCATAAACATTGAAGTGGATAGAAAATTTAAGTTTTCCATATAGCAGATCATTTTGGACAATCTTTATGCCTTCCCCTGCGGAGGGAAGATTGGCAAAAATAAGGGATGAGTACTCAACTCCTGCTCCGATTCTGAGGCGAGAAAAAAAAGTCTTAAAGGCCCAGCCCTCAAGGGCCCTCGAAACACTGATCTGGTATTTTTCTTTCTTTACGGGAATGCCGGCATTCAGAGAAAATCCATATCCCCATGGATACTTCGCTTGAAAATCTGCTCTGTAATCAGCTCCCAGATTGAGGTATGTCAGGTTAGTTCTTGCCTGGATTAACCCATTGGCATCTACTGTTTCGAATCTTAAACCAGAATTGAGATTAAAAGTGATCGTTTTAGGAGTTGGAGGTTCAATGGCAGGCATTTCAGGCTGTACTTCACCTGCATCGATTGCAAATTTTTCATTATTTGCTTCATTCAATTTCTTCTCAAGCTCTTTTTTTTTTGCGCTCTTCGCAGAAGAAAGAGGATTTTTTTTCATTTGCAGTTCTTCTGTTTCTTCCTCTGGAGCTTTGTTTTGCGAAGTCTCACCTTCTTTCAGACTTCGTTTTTCCGCTTCTGCATCCTCAGGTTCCTCTTCTTCTTTCTGGCTGGATTTTTTCTTTCTTTCTTCTCGCTTCAATTTTTCTTCAGGCTCTGCTTTTTTCTGAGCCTTTTCCATTTTTTTCTTCTCGGCGAGTTCCTGGTCTTCTTTTTTCTTCTTCTTTTCACGGCGCGCTTGATCTTCAACCATTTCCCGGACAGCTTGTATTCTTTCGAAATTTTTTCTTTCGAGAGTATCTCTGTTTTCTCTGACAAAATCAGAACCCAGAATCAAATCATACATCGCGAATCTCATTTCATTCAAAACATTGTACTTGCTGATTCTTTTGGTTATTACTTTGTCGTATTTATTCGTCACCCAATTGTAGTAATGCAATTTCAGTGAATACTCAGTACTCTCCTTACTGACAGGATAAATGGAAATCCTTACCCCGAAAAAATTTTTATAATTTTTATTATATCCTTCAGGTCGCTTTTCGGAATAGCTGACTGTGTATTTCCCGGTCAGAATGATGACATCTATAGCATTTTGAGAAATTTGATTCTCAATCACTTTTAATTCCGAGGGAATTTCAAAAGGGTCTATTTGAAGAAAATTAGCCGATTTAAATTCTTCAATTTGCTCTTTCCCTTCAGTTTTATTTTCTGCGGAAAAAGAGAAAGTACTGAGGACAAGAAATATCACAGCTAAAGAAGTTCGTATCATTTGCTTAAGATCTCAGAATCTTCAAAGTAATTTTGCATTTCAAGGTTTCTCAATTTTGTGCTCTTAAGAGGCTTGAGAATTTTGACAACAACTCGACGGTTGAGTGCCTGGTTGGCAGGAATTCCATAGCCATTCTTGTCAAAGTTATCAGCGACAGGTCTTGAGTCTCCATAACCGACTGACACAAGTTGAATAGGCTTGAATCCGTAGAAAGCAAAACGTTCTATGACCGAAGCTGAACGTGCTGATGATATTTCCCAGTTCGAACGATAGAGAGAAGATTCTTTAACGTTAGAGTTATCGGTATGACCTTCAACAAGAATTCGATAATTGGGATTTTTGCTTTTGATAAGACCAATCATGGCATCAATATTTTTCAGGAAATCTTTTTTAATGTTTACGTCACCTTTATCAAAGACGATGGCGGAAGAAAAAACCAGTTGCAACTGACCATCTTTGACTTCAGCTTTTACTTTTCCTTTCAAGTCAGGCAATCCGCCAATTTGCATCCCGAGACCATCGAGTGCTTTATTTTCCGCATCCTCTTTGCCGGGAACAAAATGCTCTGCCACATGGGCACTTTTTTTAGCAACAACCTGAGGCTCAAAACTAGCAAACGAAGTCATGATAACGAAAAAACAAAAAAGAAGCGTCATCATATCGGCGTAAGAAACAATCCAGGGACCTTCACCTTCGTGAACTTCTTCATGTCCGCCACCATGAGCTCGCTTTTTCTTTTTGGGCTTGTGTGTAGCTTCGTCGACAATGTGAAGTTTGTGAGCACTCATCTAACTAAGCCGCCTTTTTCGCTACTTCTTTCCAGTCAAGTCTCTCATTCGGAAGTAAGTATGAATTTAATTTTTCTGCCACAATAACCGGGTTGGTTTTCGCCATGATTAAGCGAAGACCTTCGATAATAATGATGTTCTTCAATTTAATTTCTTTGGCATTATCTGCAAGGCTGTCCCCGATAGGAAGAATAAAAACGTTTGCTGTTACGATCCCGAAGAAAGTTGCAACGAGACATGTTCCCATGGCCGGACCAATTAATTTCATCGCATCGGCACCACCGAGGTTTGAAAGAAGAGCAATCATACCGAGAACCGTTCCCATTAGACCAAAGGCCGGTGGGTATTTTCCGAGGTTTTTAAAACGATTGGCTTCTTCTGAGTAATGGTGGTACATGTTTTCCACGCGCTCATCCATCATATCAAATAATTCATCGCCTTTAATGATGTTATCTTCCAACATCTGCAGCCCTTCAATGAGAAAGGAATCTTTTGTTTTTTCTTTAAGTGCACTGATTGGCGCTCCTGCGCGGTATTCTTCTGCAAGCTCCATAATTTCTTTGATGATACTTTTGTAATAAATTCTTTTCCCTTTCAACATGCGAAGAAAGAAAGCCTTTAACAGCAGTCCTACGCGGTTGATCTGAACTGTAATCGCAGCTGCGCCGAGAGTACCACCCAAAACAAGAAAGATGGCAGGCAAGTCCTGGAACATGTGATATTCTTTTGGAGTAATTGTTGTCACGATCCCCGCAGCAACAACTCCCAGAATCAATAGTAAACTTGCAATAGAAAAAATATTCATAATTACGTCCTTTTAATTAAGCTGCTAAATTCTCTTCCTGCTTATCCGCTTCAGTAATATCACTAAACCATGATTCGATCTGATCAATTACATCGCGCTGAATTTCCTGATTCCCGGATACGAGCTGGCGTGTATAAGAAAGGAATTCTTGTTGCAGTCTTTCGCGCTTTTCGTTCTGCAGTCTGCGAAGAGCAACTTGATTTTTAAGAATGACAGTAAGTTCAACGTCAATCATCTCTCTTCCTTTAGATCCCTTTGGCGCAAACTTTCCAAGCATCGTTTCACGTTGGTCATCTGCCATTGAAGCAAAATACTGGACTTGAGTTTCGATTGGCATCAGTTCAACAATTTTTTTGTAAACTTCATCCGGAACTTGATTGACAAGTGTACGTGGGAAAATCTTAATAGCTGTAAGCTTCACTTCATCTTCAGAGAAGTGTTTTAGTAATGTAGCATAAAGTTTTTTCTCAACTTCGGAAGAAGCGCCTGGCAGAATGTCGATGATTCTTTTTAAGAATGGAGGCTTCTCGCGTTTCGCTTTAATTGATTCTAATTTTGTCTTAATGACCGGAAGGACATCATTGATTTTCTCCGGATTAAAATCCGCACTTTTATCAATCAAATCTGCAACCAGATCCGGCTCCATGATTTTGAACATTTCAGCAATGATGTTTGATGAAAGAACGTTTGTGAAAACCACACCTAATTCAATATCTTCCTGACAGAATTTTGCTGCATCTTTTGCAGAAAGATCAAGAAGGAGATCGCAAGTTTCATAATCATTGATAAGCGAAGGCACCATCAACATTTCGGTAATTTTATTGCTGATGAATCCAAATGAATTGGAAACTTCTTCTTTGGTGAGTTCTGAATGGAGCAGGGCCTTCCAAGTTGAACGTTCATCGTGAGTCAGCGCTTTAAAAAGCTCTCCCAATTCATTGTCATCAAGAACGGTGACGACTGCACTTAAAGCATTCATTTCGGCTTCAGTTTTTGATTTTACCCAACCTTTCAGCATCAAAATGGCATCGTCGTGATGGTTCGTCAGGGCCTTTCTGAAGCGTTCCAATCCTTCAACAATTTTCAAAGTTACCGGGTCTGTTTTAGTCAGGTCAATTTTCATATCATCCTCTTCCTCTGCTAGAATTTCTTCTTCAGATTTTTCTTCTTCAGTTGTAGATTCTTTTTCTGTTTCCTGATTGCGGCTCTCGATAATCTGCTTAGCGGCAGCTTCTTCTTTCTTCGCATTCTCATTAGCTTTAATAAAATATCTGGCGATCAGGAATAAACTTAGCCCCATTATAGCCGCGGCCAGAACCAGGCCGATCATCACATCAAGGTTACGGAAAAATTCAAACCATTTTGGCGATTCTTTTTTTCCATTCAGCTGCTCAAGTTTCCCTTCCAGCTTTCCATTGCCACCTTTACCCGCGCCAGCACCGGTTGTGTCCGTCTGACTTTTGATTTGATTGGCCTTCAAATCCAGAAATTGCGTATTAATCTGAGGAGTAACGCCGCTGATATTAAAAGTGAGTCCGGCAACAACTTTTCTGATAACTTGCTTAGTCTGATCAGAAAGGCCGGAATCAAAAGTTAAATTGATATCGATTGTCTTGAGGTAGTTGAACAGATTGTAACGGTCTGTGAGTTCGATCAACGCTTTTTGATTGAGTTCAGCTTCAGATGTTTGCGTTTCGACCGCTTCATCTCCAACAACCGGAGCTTCAAGACCAAGTTTGTTGAAAACAATGTAATCGTCGCCTTCTTTGGGTTTTTCCGCTGTCGTGAATTTTACTTTGGTAGATTGTTTTGTTTTGGTGATCATTTTGCTCGACGGGCTTGACGCTCCATCTTTATCAACACCAATTTTTACTTCTATAATATAGTCATCTTCTTTAATGACTGGACGTAGTGACTTGATAATTTTCTTTTCAATGCTTTCCTGTAAACGAACTGTTTGCCACTCTAAAGTGGAAATACCATCAGCGCTTTCAAAGTCCCGTGCAATCGCGAGACTGGAAAACACGAAGGCAAAAATGTATATAACCCTACTTATTTTTTCCATCATCAGTCCCTAACGATTTTTCAAGATACGATTTCATCATGAAAGCGTCCTTATTTTCTGGATTCACACGATACGCTTTTTTGTACCATGTGAGTGCGTTGGTCATGTCTTTTTTCAGATAGTAAGTGCTCGCTATCAGCTCTGGTATGATAGAGAGATTTTTCTCACTGTTCTCTAGAAGTTTTAATTTTTCGATAGCGTCGTCATATTGAGAGGCGCGAATTAAACGTTGAGCTTCAAAAAGCTCATTGATTGATTTGTCGACTTCTTTATATTTTGAAAATTCCTGAATTGGCTCGAGATTAAAATTTAAATTCAGATCACTCTTAAGCATGTCAGAGAGAACAATTGATTGTGGTATATAACCTTCTTTTTGAATCACAACAATGAAGAAACCAGTCTTTGAATAACTTCCTGCAAGTTCCTGAATATTTCCTGCGTAAGAAGTTTTACCGATCTTATTGGAAAGGGTTCCGCCAAAATCTCTTATGATGACGGTGGCATCTGTAGGATCAGAAGTAATTTTTAATTCGTCTGCAATTGCAATTGATGAAACTGCCACCGACAGAAGAATGAAAAAATATTTTGAAAAACATTGCATAATTTGGTCTCTCCAACTTGTTTGTCGGATAGCAGACAAAAAAAATGATGAATTCAATGAATAAATAGGGAGATAGAATTTTTAGTAGCAGACTAAAAGTTTAGGTTATAGGTTCCACCCAAAAGGATTTTCATTGTCATTGAAGATACAAGTGCGCCGATACCGCGGCTGAGATTGGCCTCAGCTCTTAATCCCCATTTTGGTGAAAGAGAATAAATGACTCCCCCCTGCCCACCGAGCTCGACAATAACATCATTCTTTGTGGCAGATTTAGTATTGTAGACTAAGTATGAAGCTCCAAGATGTGGGCCGGCATAATATCGAAACTTCGGAGCAATCTTAATTTCCATGCGCTGGTCGGAAACATAAAGTGGAGATCCCACTGAAGAAAAATAGAAATTTACTCCAGTAGCTAAATAAAAATTTCGGTCTGGTGTAGAGGCCATTACCGGTCCACCTGCACGAACAAAATAAGATCTTTTGAGCGTCGTGAAATATTCAAATTCAACATCCAGAGGCATTGAAGCTGCTGTACCTGAATAAGGAGCTGATGTTGTCGCAGTCGTTCCATCTGTCGGTTTAATCTGGCTTTGCTGTTCAGTGTATGTAGTAGAGATAGATCCAATAGAAAAAGAAAACTGCGCAGGCAATTTATCATCTGAGAAGCCAACGTTACATATTCCAATTAAGAAAGCTATAAAGGCGGCCATTATATTTAGCATTTTCATTCTTAATCCATGTTAAAAGATAAAAAAAAGTGGTGTATAAAAAAGTCGAAGTTCTAATTTTTCTACCTTGGTCTCGGGCAGTCTTAGACTTAAGATAGGAAAATATAATATCACGATTTCAATCGTTTAAGGTTTTTGTTTGGAAAATGAGATCCTAAATATTCGTTCACTATTTTCTTCAGGTAATTTTGAAGAGGCTAAAAAAAGCCTTTCTGATTATCTGAAAAAGTATGATCAACTTTCTGAAGAAGAGCAAAGTTTCATCATTGGGATGACTATCAATTTTGAAGACTATGAGAGAGCTCGAGTTCTTCTGAGTCTCGATTGTGATAATCCAAACAAGCAATCCAATTCAGAATTTTATCTAAAAAAACTTCTTTATTACGGGCAGATAAAATTTCGTGAACAATCCATTGAATCTGGCTTAAAACTTTTCCAGAGAGTTATTAAAGCGATAAGAGAAAAAAAAGATTCCATCTCTGAATTGACTTACAAAACACTTATAAGCTCAACTGTCTCCAATCTTCGAGCAATGTATGTTTTTGATGAAATCATCGAGTTGGAAAAATTTTATCCTTACTCTGAGTCTTTGCCGATTGTTGATTGTTTGATGAAGATTGAAGTTCTTCGTGCAAAAACATTTCTTGCCAATGCAGTGACAGAAGAAGATCTTCTAGAATTAAAAAAACTTGAAGCATGTCATTTAGATTCATGTTCATATACTTCTGTGCTTAAACTTCATGAGCTTGAGATGCGCCTTTTCTTTAATTATATTAATGAAGAAGATGTGAAAGAGTATGAAGATTTTATTCAGATTAAAAAAATTCCTCCGACTCATATTAAACATTTTTATCATCTCATTGGTCTCAGTAAATATAAGTTTGGCCGGTATGATGAAGCGATTGCTTATCTCTCAAGAGCACTCACAGACCATGGACTGATCAGTTATACGCAATCCATTTATTACTGGATTGAAAAAATGAAACCTGGCACGCTGACAACGCCAGAATCTATTCTTATGAAATGCGCTCCTACTCGGGCCATCGAAACTTATCTTTGCGGAAACCGCTTTACTCCCTCTCCTTTATTGAAGACCCCTTTTTATCAGGTCGAGATGGATAAAATGCCTGACACATCTTCATTTAATTGCTGGTTTATTAATAAACAGGGAATTGAAATGAAAGTTTATAACGACGTTCATCCCGAGGGTCGCTATCTGGATTTAACGGCGGGCCTCTTTTTTGGTGGCAAGAAAACAATCGTCCTGACTGATCTGCGAACTCAGCTTTTGAGACACATCATCAGCTTCGGCAAACAAGGAGCTCATCAATCCTATTTAATTGACACTATTTTTGACGGAACTTTTTACTATTACGAAAGTGCCAAGCTTAGATTGAAAAACTTAATCGTGGAAATAAACAAACTTGGTATTAAGATTAAACGCAAAAATAATGCGTACTTCTTTGATTTTGAGAAAAATAATTTCTCCATCATTTTCCCCATTGATCATGGCTTCAATGGCCCTTTGGCCTATTTGGAGAAGACTGCACCGGCCCTTTCGCGACAAATCATTGAAAAACATCTCAGCGTTAAGCCTTCAACTGCCTCTCTTTACCTGAAGAAATGGAAGGATGAAGGGCTCATTTTTAAAGATCCGTCGCAAAAATACGGGGAATTTTCTTTTGCCAAGAAATCTCCGACAGCAACTCTTTAATATTCCCAATGAATTAGCTCCATTTTCCACCTGAGCAGAAGCCGTTCCACGCCTTTGCAAACCTCCTCATTTAGGCTAAAAAAGTTCAATCTATACACCCTAAACAGAGAGTAAATCTATGATTCACGAATGCACTGTAAGCGAACTTAAGCAAAAACTTGACGCTAAGGAAAACATTCAATTTATCGATTGCAGAGAAGAGGCTGAATGGAATGAAGCCAACATCCCAGGGGCGACACTAATCCCACTTTCTGAATTTGAAGCAAAATACGAATCAGTTTTAAAAGATAAAAATGCACCTATCTACATCCACTGCAGAAGCGGAAAGCGCAGCATGAATGCCTGCATGTTTTTACTTTCAAAAGGCTACAGCAACCTCACAAACGTTGAAGGTGGCATCATGAGCTGGATGGATGCTGGATACCCTACTAAGAATGGATAAAAATTATGTTAGATCTTTTCGATGATAACGACGGCACTCACAAACCTACGATCTCAGAAGACGAACTTTCTGATGAGCAGGTTTTAGTTGAACTTAAAAAAATTAAAGAAGAATTAAAAGATCAAGTTGTCGTTCTTGGTCACCATTATCAACAGGACGATGTTATCAGCTTTGCTGATATCACAGGCGATTCGCTTCAACTCGCAAGAGAAGCAGCAAAGCTGGATAAGCCCTATGTCATTTTCTGTGGAGTTCACTTCATGGCCGAAACGGCCGACATGCTCACGAAGCCTTCACAAAAAGTTATTCTTCCCGACTTGCGCGCAGGTTGCTCAATGGCCGATATGGCCAAGCGTTCTGAAATTGATCGCGCCTGGTCGTTCATGACGAAATCGACAAAATCAAAAATCGTTCCTGTCACATACATAAACTGTGCAGCAACTCTAAAAGCTTTTGTCGGCGACAATGGTGGCGCCATTTGTACATCATCCAATGCAGAAAAAATTATCAAGTGGGCCTTGAATGAAGGCGAAAAACTTTTATTCTTTCCTGACCAGCACCTTGGCAGAAACACCTGTTTTAAAATGGGTATTCCTCTCGAAGACATGGTGATCTATAACCCTCATATGCTGAATGGCGGTTTAACTGCAGAGCAAGTTGATAAAGCAAAAGTCATCTTGTGGTATGGCTTCTGTTCTGTTCACCAGGGCTTTACGCCTGAACAAGTAAAAGCGATCAAAGAAAAAGATCCTACGATGACTGTCATCGTTCACCCCGAGTGTAATTTTGAAACGACACAAGCGGCGGATGACAACGGTTCAACTTCATACATCATCGATAAAATTGAAAAGGCTCCGGCAGGATCAAAATTCGCAGTGGGAACAGAGATCAATCTGGTTAACAGATTGGCCAATATTCACAGTGATAAAACCATTGTGTCTCTTTCACCTTATCAATGTCTCTGTACGACTATGTATCGCGTAAGACCGCGCTGGCTACTTGCCAGTTTCCGTGCGATCAAAGAAAATAAGCCTATCAATGTTATCAGTGTGCCGGAGGATATTGCACGATCTTCTCTGAAGGCGCTGGATAGAATGTTGGCCATTAAATAAAACACACAACACACACAAGGTTTTTAAAATGATTTACGCTGATTACAATGGTTCCGCTCCACTTTCTTTAGAAGTGAGAGATTATCTTTTAAAAAGATTTGAGAAAGGGCCTTTTGCTAATCCAAATGCCATTCACTATCTCGGCTCAAAATGCCTGATGGGAATGGAAAATGCGAGGTCGGTTTGTGCTAAAGTGTTGGGCGCCGACTTCGAACAAGTGACTTTCAACTCAGGTGCGACAGAAGGTATCTCAACTGTTTTCCACACTTGTCTTTCAAATGAAACGAAGAAAAAAACAATCATCATTTCGGGTATTGAGCATTCCGCTGTTGTGAATACGGCCCAATATTACGGCACAAAAGGATTCACGGTTAAAACTCTTCCCGTTAACTGCGATGGCGTTGTCGACATGACAACATTGAAAGCGTGGATTAATGACGAAGCAGGAAACATCGCTTTGATTGCCATCATGGCGGCCAATAATGAAACTGGTGTTATTCAACCTTATCAAGAAATTTCCAGACTCTGTTCTTTGAATAAAATTCCTTATCTTTGCGACACAACTCAGTTCATTGGCAAAACTCCCTTTAATTTTAAAGAATCGAATATGGACTTCGCTGTCTGCTCTGGTCACAAACTTGGGGCCATGACTGGAACAGGAATCCTCCTAGCGAGAAATCCTGAGAATCTTCTTCCACTAATCATCGGTGGCGGTCAGGAAAAAGGCCATCGCGGTGGAACTCAAAACTACTTAGGAAACGAAACAATAGCAGTTGCCCTTTCTACTCTGGAAAAAACTTTTGAGAACATCCCTGCTCTTTCAAAGAAGCGCGAGGAATTTGAAAACAAAGTAAAGGCCACATTTCCTGAAGTCGTTATCATTGGAGAAAATGCTCCACGTCTTGCGACGACCACTTATATTTCTTATCCAGGCATTCACGGCCAGGCCGTGCAAATTGAACTGGAATCGAATGATATTTTTGTCACAACATCATCTGCCTGCTCGGACAATATGCCGGTTACATCGAAAGTTTTAAAAGCGATGGGAACTTGTGATAATATTGGACGTGGTGTGGTGAGAATCAGTCTCTGTTTAAACTCTCCGCTCGAATATTATGATCGTTTGGCGGATGCTTTAATCAAAGCTTACTCCAAACTTGCAAAGGTAAAGAGTTTCTAAATGCTAAAACTGACATTCGTTCTCCAGCTGATGCTTCTGTTGATAGTGGTTTCGTGTTCGCATACAAAACCAACTAGTGGAATTTCAATTGCAACAGCAACAACAGGGTTGATGAAAAATCACATCGCTCCTTTTCCCGTCTATCTGACAGAGACACTTGAATCGCGCACTGAACTTGAAAAGAAATATTCTTCCGACATTTTCATTGTCCATATCGGTCATATTCTCAAGGCCAATTTAACGAAAGAGCAAAACGAAAAGACTCTTGCTTCACTCAAAGATCTTGGAATTAATCTTGTTAATTTAACTCTTGAAGATTTTGCCATTGCCGAAGCTCAGGGGATCGATTTCGAAAAATACCCTCAAACCTTTTTGAACAGCTCCGTCGTTGATTTAACTCAGGACAATCTTGTTAGCGGTGAAAATATCGTTTCATATGATGTTCACAACGGTGTGGCCTTTATTGGTCTGTCGGATACTCAGCTAGACAAAAAATTGCCGAAGGAAAAATTCATTATCAGCGATTACGTTCTCGCCATTTTAAAGGTTAAAAAAACAGCGCTCAGAACGGCTACTCCTACAACAATCAATTCATTCATTCTGATTCACCATCTTGGCACCGGCATTAATGAAGTCATGGAACGTTTACCTCCAAGCTTCATCAACTCATTGGCAGATTAGAATGTGATCGGCGTTCATCACGGGAGTGAGATCGCTTTGACAAATCCCCGCATCCATTTCATCAACAACTTTAACTCCACGTGGACAAGCGGGCTCACCTTTTTCGCCACAATGATTTTGTCCGCAGAATTTTGAACCCCCCTGAGGGCAATTGTAATCGACAATGCTGTACCAACCATAACGACAATCATCACAACGATTTTCACCGACATTATTGCAATTTTTATCAACTTGCTGACATCTTATGGCCGTACCTCTGCTCATCCTGTCGCTTAACTTTCCAAGAGACTTATTGTTCTGATTAAGAAATGTTTCGGCATCAGTTCTCAAGAATGTGAGACCTGACTTCCATTTTTTTTCCTTCATCGGTTCATATTTTTCGTGAATTAAATTGCCTTCAAGATTCGCAAGGAGAAATGTCCACGATATTCCCTTACCGTCTTTTTCAAAATCAAAGTGCAGATGCGAATTTTCCAGAGTCACTTTTAATTTTTTGATCTGATCCAGTTCAAACCAGCTATCACCGCTCTCTGATTCAGGACAAGCGCTGTCTGTTTTTAATTCTTCAACGCTCAGTTTGCCCACGATTTTCTTATAAGGAACCTGGTAATACACGCAGTGGGTTTTTAAGGCCAACCCATTTTCTGTCGGGATCTTCATTTTAAACAACAGTTGGGAAATGCCTGGTGGTCTTTCAATCACGACATCGTTTAAATTAAAATTTTCCAGAGAAAAAGCGTAAAGCCATTCACTCGCCAATTTCATTTCAGCTTCAGGCAGTGAAACTTTTTTGGACGAAAGACAGCCAGACACTAAGGTTACCAATAGCAGGATTGGCAGCAGGAGTTTTTTCATTTGGACTCTCTCATACAGCGAAAGCCTACTTGAAATTTATCGATCGTGATTTCAGGGTTGAAACCTTTAAAATCAAAATGGCGAAGTTCAAACCCGTCTCCATCCCATCCTGCTCGAAAGCCAAGACGATGCCACTGCGATTTAAAATTGAAATAAAAAGAGGACGCCTTTAAATTACTTTCGGGATCAATCGGATTCCGAAACACTTCCATGACTCCGCCCATGGCATCTGTAAGTCCCGCCCACGTCGGAGAAGTCGCGTTTAACTGAAAAGGCTTTTTAGCTGGACATTCCTGAGCGTAAATCAAATTACAGTCAGGTTTAAAATCACTTCGCTTTTTTGTCCAGTAGTAGGGCGAGCGATTGTTTTTCGCTGGCAAAACGTCACTTAAGTCCATCGGTAAAAAAGTCGCAGCATCAAAATAATGGGCCAGCAGCAATTGTTTTCCACGAAAGGAACAATAGTTCATCATTTGTTCTTCTTTCAGATCGGTAGCCGGCAATACTAAATCATCGCCGGTTTTCTTGTGCAGTCCTTTAGTGAAATCAGAATTGCCGAAATCAATCCAGTCATTAATCTCTGCATTGGTCACTAAATGACGGTCGATATAAATATTCTGATTGAAATTATCGAAACGGTAATCTTCGACTTCTTTGCCCAGCACCTCTTCCCCGTATGCATAAGCACGGTTTTGCAAAAAAACTTCCTGGCAGTTATCAGCGAGTAGCAGATCCAGTTTTTTCTTTGATTGAATATCTTCAATCGTAAACAAATAACCTGTTCCGTTTAGATGAGCATGAGCGATGTTTGATTTCGTGACATAGCGATAAAGCGAGTCTCCATTTTTTACAAAATGAAAATCTGACTTTTTAGTAAAGGCCGCCAGACATTCCATCAGGATAGGATTGCAACGCAAAAGAGATTCATCAAACGGGGACTCTATTTTTTTTAATTGCAGGCATTCCTTTTTCCAGGAATTCCATTCGCGGGAATCTTCGCCCTCAGTCCATAGACGATGAATCTCAGAAGAGTTTTTGATGAGCCTTTCTAAAGCGGCCTTTTCCTGAACAAATTGCTCAGCCTTTAAATTGTTCTTCGGGTAATTTTGATAAAAAAACCATAGTGCAACAATCAAAACGGCACAAATGGACAATGACAGGATTATAAGAGGACGTCTTTTGAATTCTTTCATAAGAAGCTACAATTATAACTAACAATATCCAAAGTGGAAATAAAGCCAAAGGAAATATCATGAATCATCTCGACTGGATTCACAAAGCAACGGAACAAACTGATACCCAAGCTGAAATACTTTCATTCAGCGATTATATGGAAAAAGTTTTCGAAAAAAATCCAAAGCTGGAATGCCGTCCGACGTATGAATTCATTCGCGACATGCTTCTTCAATACGGCACAAACAAAGATGGTTCCTATAAATTGTTTGGACTTTCACATCCTGACTGCCCACCTGTTTACGGCCAGACAAAAGTTCAGCAGGCCTTAATGCAAAATTTGGTCAACTTCAGCGAAGAGGGTTTCAACAACAAATTTATTCTTTTGATTGGTCCGAACGGTTCTTCAAAATCATCTCTTGTAAAAAAACTGATCAAAGGCCTGGAAGATTATTCCGAAACAGAAAATGGAAAGCTTTACAGCTTCAGCTGGATCTTTCCGATTGAAACTTATGTCAAAGGGACACTTGGACTAAACAGTACAATTCGCGATCAAAATCTGGTGAGCTATGCTTATCTCGAAGATAAAGACATTTCGGCCATCATGCCTTCTGAATTAAAGGATCATCCACTTTTACTTATTCCGCGCGAATATAGACAAGAGCTTATTGACCAAGCGCTGGCCGGTGATGAGCACTTGCTTGAGTCAGTGAGAAAATCTTATCTCTACCGTGGAGATCTTTGTAAAAGAAACCGAATGATCTACGATGCCCTCTTAAAAAGCTACAAGGGCAAACACCAGGAAGTGTTGAAACACATCCGTATTGAACGCTTTACAATCAGCAAGCGTTACTCAACAGCAGCTGTGACGATTGAGCCTCAAATTCATGTCGATGCACGCATGCAACAGATTACAATGGACAAGAGACTGGCCAGTCTTCCTCCTTCACTCCAATCACTGAACCTATTTTCTCTTCAGGGTGAAGCTGTTCTCGCCAACCGCGGTGTTCTTGAATATTCAGATTTATTAAAACGTCCGCTCGATGCTTACAAATATCTTTTGATGACAATGGAAACAGGATCTATCAATCTTCAGGGGATTCTCACGGAGCTAGATATTTTCTTTATCGGGACTTCAAATGAAATACACCTGGCCGCTTTTAAACAGCACCCAGACTTCAATTCATTCAAGGGTCGGTTTAATTTTGTCACAGTTCCCTATCTCCTCGACGTAAGAGATGAAGAAAGAATTTACGAAGAGCAAGTTCACGGTTTAAAAGATCGCTCGCACTTTGCACCTCACTCACTCAACGCTCTTTGCCTATTTGCCGTGATGTCCCGCCTTCGCGTTTGTCAGACAAAAAATTACAATGACAAAAAGCTCGCGAACATTGCAACAAATCTAAACCCACTTGAAAAGGCGCTCTACCTGGCAAGCATTGAATTGCCTGACAAACTGGACATTGAATCAAAACAAATCTTAAAGCAAGGTCAGGAAGAAATCCTGAACGAATATGTGAATGACAGCCTCTACGAAGGAAAATTCGGTCTCTCTCCTAGAGATTTGAAACATATTATCTACAAACTTTCATCGCAATTTGACAACGTCACCTTTGTAGAAGTTCTCGATCATCTTCAGCAATTAATTCTGAAGAAAAGCGAATACGACTTCCTCAACATGGCCCCGCAGGCCGATTACCATAATCCTGCGCGCTTTCTCGAATTGATCAAAGAATACAACTTGAACATCTTCGATCGCGAGCTTAGAAATTCTCTCGGCTTGATTGACGACCGTTCATACGAAGACTACATTAAGCGCTACATTGAAAACGTGAACGCGCTCATTAAAGGCGAGAAAGTTAAGAACACGACCACTGGAAAATTTATCGAGCCTGATGATTATTTCATCAAAGAATTTGAATCTTCAATCAGTCTGAAAGAAGATGCAAAAACTTACCGCTCTCTTCTGATTTCCAAACTGGGTGCTTACTCTCTCGATAATCCGGGCAAACCAATTGTGTATACAGAAGTGTTCCCAGATCTAGTTGACCGCCTTCAGGAGTCTTTCCGTATTGAGCAGAAAAAAGTGATCGTGAATATCTCGCGAAACATGATGTTCTTCGAAGCTGAGTATTCGAAAAATGTTGATGCCAACATCGGTACTCCACTTTCGGATGAAAACAGAAAACAAATCCGTTCAGTTTTAAAGAATCTTGAAACTCGTTACGGTTACACTGAAGGAGCTGCTATGTCGCTCTTGAAGTTTTTGATCAAGGAAAAATACTAGTCCAGAACTAGTTCAAAATTAGTAAAGTGAAACAATGAGCATCTTAAGTAAAGCCTATCGCGCCGATATGTTCGAAGTCCGCCACTTAGTGGATGAAGAACATCACGGTGCAAGGCTTGATCAATTTCTCCAGATCTATCTGGATTCATTTTCACGAGAGACCGTTAAAAGGAAAATCAAGGAAGGTGAAATCACCATCGTAGGTCGTCCGGGCACCCACAAGCCTTCGACTATTCTTCATCACAAAGATGAAGTTGTGATTCGCTTTTTCAAAACCAAATACGAAGACGAATACTGGCGTGGCGAAAAACTGGAGCTGCAGACAGTTCCCGAAATTGTTTTTGAAGATGATGATTTAATCGTTATTTCTAAACCCGCTTTTATGTCTACTCACCCCGCAGGCAGACACGTTTTTAACTGTGCGACAGTCTATTTCGAAATGAAATATGAACACACAATTCATTCTCTCCATCGAATCGATCGCGAAACATCGGGCATCCTCATGCTGGGAAAAAATCCTAAGATGGCCAATGAAATGATGGTCCGTTTTGAACAGGACGATGTGAAAAAGTGCTATCTCTTCATTGCTAAAATCCAGCCGGGCTATGACGGTCAAACGGAATTTATCGCTAATGAGCGAATGGCTTCACCTGATGCGGGGTTAAAGAGAGTTGTGGTGGAATATTATCCTGAGAATTCCACATTGGGTAAACACGCCCGAACCTTCTTTTATATTCTGGAAAAAGTCGGCGATTACGTCATCGGTATTGCTTGTCCGCAGACAGGGCGCCAACACCAGATCCGCGTCCACGCTTTGGCCCACGGACTCCCTCTTATCGGGGATAAACTTTACCTCGGCTCTTATCCCATGTTTCAGCGTTTTAAAGACCAGCTGGCAAGCGAAGAAGATTATAACTTGATGGAAATTCCTCGCCATGCTCTCCATGCTATTGCCCTGAAGATTCCCTATAAGAATGAAGAAAAGATCTTTGTGACCCACATCCCTCAGGATCTAAAGGAATGGATTTTGGAGAAAACATCCTTGAAAATCGATGACCTGGAAAAGAAGATTCGCGCGACTATTCTCAAATATTACTCCCGAGAGGATTAACAAAATAGGCCTGTTCTGGCCTTATCCACTGGGAACTATAAAGTTTTCACGTCTTCCCAAAATTTTTTACCGCATGTTAAAGTGAATCTGCTTTATAAAGGAGATTTCAATGAGAAAACTAATCGTTATTCTGGCCCTCTTTGCGGTCGCTGCAGGCAATGCTTTTTCTAAAGATCTGATCGTTAATTTTTCTCAGGTGAATAAAGGGATCTACAGAGGAGCAAGACTTACTTCTACAGATGCTCTTCAATATTTAAAATCAATCGGCATTAAAAATATTATCAATCTGCAGGGCGGAGATCTGAACAGCCGTTACGCAAAAATTATTCCTTGGGCTGAACCAGGGGAAATGCCGGAAGTGATTGCTGGCGAAAGAGAAGCTGCTACAACGTCGGGAATAGGCTATCTTCATTCTCCATTGAACTCACTTGAACCGGTAACCATTGACGAAGACAAAGCGATAAATGAAGTTTTAGAATTTATGCACGATAAAAATAACCAACCGGTCTTTATTCACTGTGAGCACGGGGCTGATCGCACAGGACTTCTAGTTGCTTTATACCGAGTGAAGTATGAAAAAGTTGATGTTGAGACGGCAAGAGAAGAATGGATTAGAAACGGCCACAACAGACTTCACCAGATATTTACTGGTGATCTCGATGAGTACTACTACGAAAAAGTAAAAGAATTTAAGAAATAAAAAAAGGCCGGGTTAACCGGCCTTTTTATTTTATCCTGCCTTACCGTAAACTTCTTGTTCAAGTTCAGAAATAATTTCTGCCAGATTGTCCGCTTCTCTAAAAAGTCGTTCAGACTGATCAGCTGTAGCATGGACAGTTTTAGTGTTGTCCTGGGTTGTTTTATCGAGCATGTTCATGGCATCTGAAATATTTCTGACACCTTTAGATTGTTCTTCAGCCGCAACCGTTACATCTTTCATTGATTCTTTAACGTGAGATACGTTTTCGACAATGCGATTAAGAATTTGTTCGCATTTATGTGCAACAGTCACACCGCTGTTAACTTTCAGCTGGCCTTGAGACACAAGTCCTTCAACTTTCGTGCGAGTGTTTTTAATGGTGTCTTCGACTTTCTTAATTGATTGCTCAAGAAGTTCATTAATTTCTTTCGATGAATTTCCACTCATTGCCGCCAGATTTCCGACTTCTTCTGCAACAACAGCAAAGCCTTTCCCCTGCTCTCCTGCACGGGCAGCTTCAACAGAAGCATTGAAAGACAGAAGCTTCGTCTGGAAAACGATATCGTTGATAACTTTCGTTTTCTGAGAAATATTCTGAATAATATCGATAATCTCTTCAATTTCTTTGTTGCTGCTTTCAATCTGAGCAATAATAAATTCATTATTCGTTTTAATTTCTTCCATCGAGTTTCTCATCTGCTCGACAGTTTCTTTTCCTTCTTCTGCGATTTGATAACTCTCATTCGCTTGATCAGAAGAGTTTTTTGCATTGTCGACACTCTTTGCGACCATAGCGCTAATTTCATCTAAAGTAGTCGCCGTTTCCTGAATGGCAGCGGCCTGTTCTTGAGTCGCACTTGAAACCTGAAAAGACGCCTCTTTCACTGTATTGGATCCATCTCTGGTCACTTGAGCAGAATCTTTCAAGCGATCTGCTAGTGAAATAATTTTAGCAGTCATTTTTTTGATCAACATAGAGCCGACGGCAAGTGCCAGCAATGCGGCCAACACCCCAATGAGAGCTTGCATCGCAATTGCTTTATAAATTGGACCTACAATAACACTTTTAGGAATAACGATTTCAACAAACCATTCTTCATCCAGCATTTTTATTTTAGAAAGAACACTTAAATTGTGATCGCCAATAATAACATCGCGTTTTGTATCTGTAAGTCTATCAAGAGAGTATGAGTCGTAGTCCTTCACTTGTTCTTTGAAAAGATTCTTCAAAAGATATTTTTCATCATTTGAAAATCCCACAATCGTTCCGGCCTTGTCATAAATAATGATTCGCGATCCTGCAGGAAGCGCCTGTGGATTTGCAAGTTCCTGAAAAAAAGAAAGGTCAATGTCAGTCCCTGCTACACCGTAAAAATTTCCTTCTTTAATTAAGGGATAAGCAAGAGAGATCATCAAAACGGTCTTGCCATTAACAGGATAAGTATAAGGAGGAATGATGACATTCTTTTTCAATTTTTTTGGCAATTGATAATAATCTCCGGCGCCTTCTTTTTCGTAATCTACGAGAGCTTCCTTATTAAAAGTGCCGTCGCCTTTTCGTGTAATATAGGGAACGAATCTTCCAGTCGCATCCGAGGGAACTTTGCCTTTATAGAGTTCATCTTTTTGATCGAAAGCATTCGGCTCCCAACCAGTCCAAAAACCAAACATAGTTTTATTGTCTGCAAATTGTTCTTCCATCATTTGCAAAGCTTCTTCGCGCGAAACTTTCCACGGATGATTTTTATCTTTAACTTGCGCCAAAACTTTACCAACTGTTTTAGTAGTTTCAAATGCGTTAGAAATTTTTTGTGAAACAGCTGCGGAAATATCCAGTGCATATTTTTTGCTGTGGGCGGCTTCTTTCTCCAGCAAGTCAGTTCGCAATTCATTGGCACTATAAATAGTGATGAAGAAGGCGACGAAAAAAATACTGCCAGCGGCCCAAGTGAGTAGACGAAAATTGAGAGATTTTTTCATTTTGTTCCTTTACAAAAATCACGTAAGAATGACTTATGGCTGATAATTCTCATCAATATCGGTCCAATCACTAAAGAATATTGAGAGATGTAAATGGAATTAGGGAAAAATTAAGGTACAAAAAATGAATTGTATTTAAATTGCTTAAAGTCTTGATGCTCAATTAATACTCAGACTAATTTCGCTTTAAAATAGTTCGCGACATGAACTAATCCAAGCATCACTGGAACCTCAACGAGAGGACCAATGACGGCTGCAAAGGCCGCTCCATGGTGAATGCCGAACGTTGCAATGGCAACTGCAATGGCGAGCTCAAAATTATTGGAGGCTGCTGTAAAAGAGAGAGTGGTCGACTCTGCATGTGTGGCCCCCATTTTTTTGCTGATTAAAAATGAAGCAACAAACATGATGCTGAAATACAAAAATAAAGGAAGAGCAATTCTCAATGTATCCATTGGCAACTGAAGGATCATGTCTCCTTTTAGCGAGAACATAATCACAATAGTGAAAAGAAGGGCAAATAAGGCAACAGGTCCGATCTGAGGAGCAAATTTATGATCGTACCACTCTTCGCCCTTTTGTTTAACAAGCAGCAGGCGCGTGAGAAATCCGGCCACGAATGGAATGCCCAGATAAATAGCAACGGATTTTGCAACTTCCCCAATGGTCATATGAACATCAAAACCTTTCACTCCAAAAAATTCAGGCAGTATTTTGATGAAAAACATTGAGTACAGAGGAAAAAACAAAATTTGAAAGATCGAATTAAAAGCGACGAGTCCTGCACAGTATTCTCTATTTCCATCGGCGAGATCATTCCAGATTAAAACCATGGCAATACATCGGGCCAGTCCAATGAGAATTAGTCCAAGCATATAGTCGGGATGATTTCTGAGAAATAGAAGTGAAAGCAAAAACATCAAGGCGGGCCCGATGATCCAATTTTGTAAGAGTGAGAGTCCGAGAATTTTTTTGTTGTGAAAAACTTTGGTAATTTCTTCGTACTTAACTTTAGCGAGTGGAGGATACATCATCACAATGAGTCCGATAGCAATGGGAAGCGACGTGGTTCCATAACTTAACGATTCAACAAATTTCCCGAAGGCCGGAAAAAAAGAAGCCAAAAAAAGTCCGAACCCCATAGAAAGAAAGATCCACATTGTTAAATAGCGATCGAGAAATGAAAGTCTTTTCATTGCAAATCCTGAGGAATATTTTTGATCCAAGTTTTGATTTCATCGCGAACGCGACGGTAGTGATTTAAAATTTCTTGTTCGTCTGTTAAGCCGGCAGCAAGTTTCGGCGGATCATCAAAGCCGACATGTTTAACAACGGCAATTCCGGAAAAAAGTGGACAGTGTTCATTGGCATGCCCACAGACAGTGAAGACGAAATCGAATTGAACTACCCCAATATCTGAAAGCATTTTGGAACTGTGATGAGAAATATCAACACCTGCTTCCTGCATGACTTTGATAGCATAGGGATTCATTCCATGTTTTTCAATTCCTGCAGAATAAAATTCAAAATGATTTCCGTGAAAATGCCGGGCAAATCCTTCGGCCATCTGGGACCGACAGGAGTTGCCCGTGCACAAAAACAAAACTTTTTTCTTCATTAACAGCAGCTCGACTTTGCTTTGCCGAATTTAGGAGCACAACAAGCACTTCCTGCTGTTTTATTAATTTGTCCTTCAACTGGAAGCTGTTCGTGAACAAAGAAAATTTCCCACGCATTTCCATCCGGATCTTTTAACCAGACTTTATCCTGGCGGGCATAACAACAATCTGTGTTTTTTTCAACCAGTTCAAGTAATCCTGAAGCTTCCAGCTTGGACTGCCACTTCTCTACTTCTTCCGCTGAATCAACTTCAATACCGAGGTGATTCACTTTACTTGTATCCATCACTGCAGTTTGCATTGTGAAGTTTAGTGCCGGTTCTTTTAAATCAAACTTAGCATAATTCGTTGTGAACTTTTGTGGCTCAACTCCGAATACCTTTTTATAAAATTCCACCGAAGCAGGAACATCGCTGACATTAATCGATAAATGGGCTCTCATAATAATCTCCTAGCAACAATTAGTTTCGAAACAATCCATGACTTTTATTTTTTTCACCTCGTCTTCACTCTCCTCGCATGCACAGGAAAGTTTAGAGAGGGTGTCACGCATTCTTTTTAAGTCGTTTATCTTTTCATCTATTTCAGAAATCTTAGAGTCTACTTTTTTCTTCACCAGATCACAGGTCACCTTTTTTTTGCTGTTGATCTCAAGCATTTCCTTTATCTCTTTCAAGCTGAAGCCGAGCTCCTGTGCTTTTTTGATGAAGTTAATTTTGGTGACGTACTCAGCATCGTAATAGCGATAGCCATTGGCCCGCTTAGCAGGCTCTTTTAGAATGCCTTCGCGATGGTAATAGCGAATCGTTTCGCTATTGACGTGAGAAAGTTCGGCTAATTTTCCAATGGTGATCTTTTCCATAAACTCATTATAAACCCTGTACCTAGGTACAGAGTCAAATGAATCGCGAAAAATAGTTAAAGATTTTTTTTCAGGTAGTTTAAGACCCCGAAAGGACCGATATTTTCGTCCCCTGTCAGGATTGTCGTAGGTTTATGAACTAATCGGTCCATTATTGTCGCAATGTTCGAAACACCGATCGAATTATGGAAAGATTTAAACATGGCCTGGTCGTTGAGTGAATCGCCGAAGAAAAGGCAATTGGTTTCCAAAACGTTGTGCTTTTTCAAAAAGTGATCGACGGCAATGTATTTGGAAATTTCGCCACACCAGAAATTCAAATGCACATTTGAAGTTGAGAAATTGATATTGTGCTGACGAAGAAAATCTTCGATGTGATGAAAGAGAACACCATCTTGAAGATCGTGAAGTTCAATCGCACGGTCAGTTTTTCGTCCGAAGCTATCGACAGAAAGACGAATATTCGGAAAAGCTTTTTCGAACTCCAGAACGAATCTGGCGAGTCGTTTGATTTCCGATTCACTCACCATCGGTTCTTCAGTAATAAATTTTCCATTGCGGGAAACTATAGTTCCCCCACCTTCAACAATGACATCAGTGAGAAAAGGAAAATGAGTCAAAAGAAAATGGCCCCACGAAAGTGAGCGTCCCGTGACAATGACCAGCGGAACTTTTTTGGATTCGAGGAAGTTTAGGATATCAAAGAAAACGGGACCCAAACCTTCTTTATAAGTCAGGGTCCCGTCGAAATCTGAAAAAACGATTTTAGTCTTATTCAATTGGGTATGCGACACCGAAGAAGACTCCCGAGAAGCTGTTCTTCAAGCTGACAATCGCTTCAGCGTTTGCTGTGAGTTGCTTATCTGGACCAACGTCAGCCGGGATAATTCCCGAGATACCAACGTTTGCACTCAATGTTGTTTTATAAGAGTTGTTTTTCCCATCCAGGCTGATTCCGTACGGAAGTGAAAGGTACGGGAAAGCTTCTTTGCCCCAGAAGCTGAATCCTTTTGAAACAGTCGGAGCAACTCCCATGATGTTTCTTCTTGAATTATATTCTTTTGAGTTTTCCACGAACGCCTTCAAAGAAGTTCTTGGTTGGTTGTCGTAGTCCGGGAAAAGCATAAAGTCATAACCTGCAAACAGACGAGCTGAGCGCTCACCGCCAGAGATCCCAAGACCTGCATCGATTGTTCCTGACTCACTTAATTTTTGCGTATAACGAGCTTGCATCCCAAGGCCGCCACCTGTAGAGGTAATGCCTGTTAATTCAGCTGAGATAAGTTTTGTTTCTACTTCCAAAGGAAACGTTGAAACGCCCATACCGTACGCGTGGGCCTTTTGGCTTAATCCAACCGTCATGGCAAGAGCGGCCATAAAAGAAATCGCTTTAAAATTTTTCATTTTTACCTTCCTAACTAAGCATAATGTCGTACTTAAAGTGTAATAGCATAAAAGGTGAAGAGTCAAAATTAAGCGGGTAATTTCTATACTAAGTGCGCGTAGGACCAAAGTTTTCGTTGACTATGACTCTTAGAGCCCTTATAACGTTTCTACTAAATATGGTGGCTGTAGTTCAGTCGGTAGAGCACTAGATTGTGATTCTAGGTGTCGTGGGTTCGAGCCCCATCAGCCACCCCATTCTCATGAGAACCTTCGCAAGAAGCAATCATATAGAAAGCCCGGATTAACCCCCCGGGCTTTTTTTTTGCCCGCCACTGTCTAAAGTTTAAACATCCTTTCCCTTTTTATAGCCTTCACGACAAATCCCCCACTGACATGACTGTCCTCTGTACTATGAGTAAATAAATTCATCGAAGGAAAGGTTATGAAGTCTTCACTCGTGTTCACTTATTGTGTCTCGACCCTTTTGTTAGTTTCTTGTGGGCAAAAAGCAAGTAATGGCAAAGAGGTGTCTTTGAGACAAGGACATTTGGTGACGGCGAATAGTTCTCCTGTTACTTCTTTGGCCAATACCACCAGCGCTGAAGAGCGAATGCTGTTGATCTTAAATCCAAACACTGTTTTGAGTTCTGAAAATATTGATGAATTGATTTCTGCTCACTCTCAGAAAAAAATAAACACTTTTGAATTTCGCTCTCTTTTTTGGCAAAACCTTTCCAGTGAAACGTTGTCACTAATGAGTGATAGTTTGGCAAAAGACACAGCTCTTTCAAAACTTGACCAGTTAATGATTAATTCGATTGCCAACAACTCAGTTTCAATAAATCAGATCGTTGATGAGATTAAAAATGATGAAGAAGCCATTCTTCCGACGTCTCTTCAATTAGCAATCATAAAAGAATTGTCGCGCATTTATTCACGAGACTTTGATAAGCTCAATAGCCTTCCTCTCAATGAGAATCTAGGACTACTTCTCAGCTATAAAGGGGCCGAAGAAAAAGAAAAACTCCTTAATCAAATTAAAGTTCAGCTAGAGAGTCTTTATTTTAAAACTATCCTTTCGCAGAAAAGACTCGTTTCAGCGCAGAATAGAGTAATGCCTTCTAACCAGGAAGTTTCCGGAAAGTTTAATCTCTCCTACTCTTTGCAGTTAGGTCGCTGCGATCCCGCTTCAGGCAATATTTCATTTGAAAGCTTAAACCAAAATTTTGGCAGATACTGTCACTATGATGGCGGGGGAACAGATACAAACTCTGATTTATCACTCGTCAGTGAAGTCATTTCATTTGATAAATTTAAAAAATATGATTTTTTAGTGCGCACATACGCAAGAGGCGGTTATCAAAAAAGTCGCAAAGAAAATGAGACCTCGAGAGTTAATTACAATCTGAATGGGACAATAGTTATTCCTCAATGTGGTAATTCTAGTTTTTGTCAGCAAATCGTTCAAGTGCAGCTGGCAGAAACCAATCAATATTATAACGACGCCACAACAACCAATGCCGGCATTTCAGTCACAATAAACGGAACGCCATTTTCTTTAAACGCAGGCAATTCAATCACAGTCGATGTTTCTCAAAAGGAAGCTGTCATTAACATTGCCATGTCCACTAGTAAATATCACCTTGGAGCGTGTTGCTTTAACGGACCTGAGCAACAGCGTTTAAGTTTGATGATAAATTCTGCGCCTGCAGTCGCCCAAAGTCTGATGTTTTTTGGCATGCCTCAATTCCCATTTTTTGCACCACTTACTGGTGGTGGACTTGGCGGATTTTTCGATACAGAAGATGATCTTTGGAGACACGTTCTCAATTCACCAAGTACACCAAATGAATACAGAAGGCTGCTTTACGTACGCCTGAATCAATTGCAGCAAAACCTGGATAAACAAATGACATCTGGAGGAAATCCCATTCTCGTCACAGCAATCAAAGGTGAAATGCAGAGGCTTTCAGATAAGTTTGGAAGAGGTTTAGTTCTTCCTGTTGTGAATTCTAAATTCAACTCACTCTTTCAAGCAAAAGTTCTGCAATCTCAGACAAAAGTTAATGAGATCGTTCAGTTGATTTTACTAAAGACCATCAATAATCAGATCAATACGACTGAGTTAAACGAAACACTTTCGGCCAAAGAAAAAGAACTCAACAATGAAAGTGTCGCAGTCATTCAAAAATTTATTGAAACTGTAAAAACTCAAAATAATGATATGAGTGAAGTTCTGAAAAATATCTCAATTCTGAGAACTGAACTGGAATTTGCTTCTTTACTCATTAATCAGGAACTTGAAGTTTTGAACCTTGAAAAAGCACAGTTTGAGAATTTGAATGAAAAGTAAAATATTACTTCTTACTTTATTGCTGGCTTCCTGCAAGGATGATCACTGGGGAGACAAAGCTCTGAGCTTTGCTCACAATGAAGCGCCAGCCATTGTGGAGACTTTGAGCCAGAAGGATCTTGAACTCAAATGGTTTGAATATTATCAAACGGCCCTCACGCATTCATTGGAAGAAGTGACAAAAGCAAATCTCATGCTCAATAGTTTTGAAGAGCTTGATTTTAAAAATATTGATACTGATAAAACGAAACTGATGAAAACGGCTTATCAGCTCGATCAACAAATTGAAAAGCTTTACACAATCAACAGCATTCTTTACAACGCAAAACAAACCAGAGACGCGCTCTTAAATGCCTGTGAGAATCAGGAACAGGTTCGCATTTATACTGAAAACAGAACTTATCTTCTCAGCGCTTTGCAACTTTCTGCACCTCAACTGAATATTACCTACGGTATCGTTGCAACATTTGATACCGGCGATGGCGATTCGAAAAAAGGGATAGAACAACAAAAACGTGACAACAATATGCTGACCGTGGCCAATTCCCTTCCGCTTGTCAGCGATATCACTGCGATATTTATCAAAAAGTCCTACAATAAAAATCTCGGCAAATTTAATGAAGCGCAGACATTTATCAACAACATAAAACTTGATAGTGCAAAGGTGGCAGAGACATCCAATGCGATTTGCCGCTCCAATAAAATGTTCTTCAAACAGGCCAGCGATGAACTCGATAACAATCTGTTTGTCGTACAAGGTTCACTTACAAATCTATATCTGACTTTGACAGGACTAAAGGAAAGCCTCTCTCCAAAAGTCATTGCCGCCATTATAGAAACACGCTTTTCCAGCCAGGAAAAAGAAATATATTCGGTAGAAGCAGACAATCAATTTACGGCACGATTAATGGCCATCTATAAAACGATTCAGTCACTTTCTTCTTTTGCTCCACAAAAAAGTGAAGATCTGATGGAGCTCGAAAAACGAATCGATATTCTAGATGATTTTTCAAATGAAATTACATTAAAAAAGAATTCGATTTTGGGAAAGAAAAATGCCGCTTTAATGGAGGCCATGCTCAAGCTTCTTAATTTAAAGAAAGGACAATTGAGCGCTCAATTCAGACAAGGGGTTCGCTCATGAAAACCCTTCTTGTTTTAATTCTTTCTCTTTTTAGCTCACAATTACTGGCCGAAGTTTATTGTGAAAAATTCAGCCATTCAGAACTTAAGACTCATTATCATGCGAACTTCATGGATAGAGCTTACCGAGGTTGCTTTGAAACTTTCTTTCAAGGAAACAACCAAGGCAGTTCTCTTGCCGGCGGATTTTCAATATTTATCGGCAATAATTCTCAGACCATCAATAGTGCCAATATCGCCAAGATTACTTTTGCGGCCTTTACAGCGATTGCCCAAAATCAAAGTTCAGCGAAGAAGTTGAGCGGTGATGCTGATGCTGTTTTAAACAGTATTCGTTATGAAGCACAAATGAATGCAGAGAGAATTTCCACAAATATCTCAGAATTCAGAAATGTTTTTTCATCAGAAGCGCTACCTCTGATCAAAGATCACTCCAATCAGATTGCCATTGATATAAAAACGCTCGAATCTAAAATTGGAAATTTGAAAAAGGTTTCCGCATCTTTGGGACTCAACGGGACAGTTGCTCCAGGTACTCCCGCTTTAGGGGAAGTTGCACCAAACGTTTCATCAGGCACTGATCCATTAAAAAAAGAAAAAGAAAGATGGAGCACTTTGACGAATGGTCACTCAATTCCATTTCACACTATCGAGAAAATTTATAAAAAGAATCCGGAATTAGGAAATCAACTTCTGAACGAAGTGAAAACCGCCCGCTACATGCAGGCTGGTCTAGTGAAGCCTTCTTCACTTCCCCTTTTGAATTCAGTTTCAGTATATGAATCCAAAACAGTTAGTTTCGATTTGAAGTACAAGAATGCCAGAAAAAGTCTATCTAAAGAGGACAGCTACTATGAGCAAAAGAATTTTGCCTTAACTTCTGCGCGCGAATTAAAAGTTCTTTCTGAAAAAAAATTAGTCCAAGGTGATTTAGCGAAGGCCGATGAAAGCCTGGACATGGCAACGCTTGCACTCGAAGTTGCCACTTCTTTACCAGTGGCCGCAACAGGAAGAGGGCTTTACGAATTTTTCTCTGGAAAAAGTTTACTGACCGGCAAAGACCTTTCTCAGTTTGAAAGAGGCGTCTCTTTGAGCATGGCCCTAATTGACCTAACGCCAGCTGCATGGTTGGCCAAAGGTGTAAAAGGTGTCTGGGCCGTTGGAGAACTTGGAACGAGACTAGTTGAGCGCGGTTTAGTTAAAGCAGGATTTGAAGAAAGCTTGAATCTGGGCGTCCATTATGCCGGTGAAATCGGCAAAGGATTAAATGAACTTGTTTCTTCGGGCGCGGTTAAATTAGAAACAGTAAAACACATCGTTGAGCACAAAGTTTTTTTCAATAATCTGACAGAAGAAGCTTATCTCACAAGTAAACTTTTTCAAAAAGATGTCATTCAATTTGAAAAAACCTTTGGGGAAATTTCACTGGCCACTGAAAAGTACGGCTGGAGCCAGGCTGAAAAAGATTCTCTCTATGATGTTTATACTAAAGCCCCAAATGCAAAATTTGAAACGGACAAAGTGGCCGAAGAAATAGCGGAGTCTGTAGGTGGAAAGGTGGCTAAAGCTCCTTTGAAATCACCTGGCCGAGCTGTCGAAAAAATCACGGTCGATTACGGAAAAGACGCTTTCGCAATTAAAGATATAGTTCGAAACACCATTATTGCTGAGGAACAAAGTATTCCTAAAGTTACTTATGCACTTGAGCAGAAAGGGGCGAAGATTAAAATTTTAGACGCGGCCTCTGATCCATTAGGTTACAGCGGAATTAATTCAACTTTCATCACTACTGAGGGATTTAAAACAGAAATTCAGGTCAATTCTCCAGCGATGATTTATGCAAAAGAAGAAGAATCTATTGCCAGAATTCTTTTAGGAGATGAAACTTACAATGAGCTTTCAACCCAAATCAAAATTCCGGGTGGAAAAGGTCACGACTTTTATGAACAATGGCGAAGCTTGCCAAAAGACTCGCCAGAGGCAAACGCGATTGCCATACAGAGTAAAGAATATTATGACTCCATCAGAAGAGCAGTAAGCAATGGCCATCATTAAAAGCGAACGGTTTAAGACTGAAGATATTTATCTCGATTACGATTTTGAAGAAGTCATGTTCAGGTATGAACACACTTCAAAAAATATCTATCGCAAATTTTATGGCAAAGAAGAGTCTTCTGAAATTATCGATCATTCAAATCGTCTTTTTTGTGATGCTTTGAGATTTGGTAATGAAGTGAGCAAAGAACAGTATGAAGAAGGAAAACAAAAGCGATGAGCGAAAATAATCTCGCCAAGGCCATTCAGATTGCAAGTGCGGCCCATGAAAACCAGGTCGACAAAGCAAATGCTCCATACATACTTCACCCTATCAGACTTATGCTTAAATTTTCTTCTGTTGAAGAGCAGATTGTTGCTGTCCTTCACGATGTAATAGAAGATAGTGATATGACCATAGATGACTTACGCAAAAAAAATTTCAGCGACGATGTTTTAACTGCGGTTGATCTTTTGACTAAAAAACCAGGTCAAGATTATCAGAATTATCTCGAAAAAATTTCTGAGAACAATCTTGCACGAAAAATTAAAATTGAAGATATAAAAGACAATCTTAATCTGACTCGATTGACCAGTGTCAGCGCTCAAGACCTTGAGAGGGCAAAGAAGTATCATGTCGCTCTTCAATTCCTCGAAGGAAAAAACCCATGATTCAACTGAAATCTGCTGCCGATCTCAATCTCTATCGAGATACGGGATCTATTGCAGCCGAAGTTTTAACTCTTCTGATTGATCAAGTTGCTGCAGGAAATAATACTTTTGATATTGCTGAGTATGCAAAAGATCTGATCATCAATAAATTCAAGGCCCGCCCCTCTTCCATCGGACAATACGGGTTTCAATTCGCACTTAACAGCTCCATCAACAACGTCGTCTGCCATGGAGTTCCTAGCAAAAAAGATATTTTGAAAATCGGAGATATTATGAATCTCGATGTTACCGTAGAGAAACATGGTTTCATTGCAGACACGAGCCGCATGTACGGCGTCGGTGAAATCAGTGCCAGCGCCAAAAAGCTTTGTGACATTACTTACGAATGTCTTCAATTAGGAATTCGAGAAGTGAAGCCTGGAGCCCCGCTTGGCAATATCGGATTTGTCATTCAAAGACATGCTGAAAAAAATGGCTACTCAGTTGTTCGTGATTACTGCGGCCACGGCATTGGCAGAAAAATGCACGAAGAGCCACAAGTTACTCACTTCGGAAAAAAAGGAACCGGCATTGCTCTTCAGGAAGGAATGACTTTCACGATCGAACCGATGATCAACGAAGGCACTCGCAAATGTAAAGTGCTCAATGATAAGTGGACTGTAGTGACAATGGATGGAAAACTTTCTGCCCAATGGGAACACACGATCGCTGTGACGAAAGATGGTTTTGAAATTCTGACTTTAAGAGAAGAAGAGAAAAACCTACAACTGATCTAACCGGGCAGGCTTAGATATTTTCTGAGGCTCAACAACCGTTTTCACAAATCCATTCTCTTTTAATTCAGAAGCAATGGCCCTGCCAGGAATTGTGTTTGTCGAATAACTGATCTCAAATGCTTTTCGCGTACTTTCTTCCAGCCATTTTCCTGCTATTCCTGTAAAGCCAAACAAGACCAGAACGAAAAATAGCGCTCCATTAAAACGAACGAAGCTTGCCCGTCCGCCGTCTTTGATTCTCTTGTAATAAAAGAAATAAAAAAAGAAGTAGGCCATTAAAGGAAGAACGAGATCGATATAGGTTCTGACGATCGAGGAAAACACGATATCGTAAGCAGAAGAAATACAATTTTTATCACAAGCTTCTGTCGGAATTTCTCTTACCGTCCAGAAATGAAATTTTGTTCCGATGATGATGAGAGCTACTCCCGTAATCACCTGAGCAAGATAAGTCAGAAACGTTGGATTGTGCCAAGTGAAAATGGAATGAAAAAATTCTTTGGATAAAGTCGCTTGATCTCTTTTTACATAGTCAATCGCAACATCGCTTATGTTAATTTCATTATAGCGATTTCTAATGTCCATCACTCCGACAAAACCCGATTTGGTATAATTAATTCGAAGAGGCTTTTTCGTTTCTGGATCACATTCAACTGAAGTGACTTCGCCTTCGTAAAACACAACCGGATCTTTGAAGAAAAAATCCTGAAAACTATAAAAGGGAACAAGAATGAATGTCCCTAAGCCAGCAAGATGATCGCGAGGTTGAAGTTCAAAAAGGACTTTTCTTTCATTCATACTGTCTCCTACTTGCTCTTTTCGGAGATAAAGGAAAATAGATTGAATTTGAATACGTGAGAATAATGGTCTGTTAACCTGACTGGGCCAAGACTTTATTTAAACACGCCACTCACAGCAATAAAGTGAAGAGTCGCTCCGACAATAACAAGCAAATGAAAGATTTCATGATACCCAAAATATTTGGGAAATGGGTTTGGCCTTTTTAAAGCGTACATGAGGGCCCCTATCACATAGGCCACACCACCTGCGATGATGAGTTGAATTTGGGTTTGAGTGAGTGCGGCCTGCAGCTCTTTCATGAAAGGAATGACCAGACAGCCAGCGATGATATAAAGCACAGATGAAACCCATTTAGGTCCAGTGACCCAGACCAGAGATTGAAAAATACCGAAGAGCGCTGCTCCCCACACCAATTGAAGAAGTCGAAGGCCTGTTTCCGGTGCGAGAGCAAGAAGACAGATAGGAGTACTCGTTCCGGCAATGAGAACATAAATGGCCGCATGGTCCAGCCTTCTCATCCACATTCTTTGCTTAGGTTTCCAATTGGGACGATGGTAAAGGGCGCTAATTCCAAAAAGACTGATGAGACTAAAAGAATAAATTAAAGCTGCATAGAAAGAGGTTCGGTCAGTTGTTCTTGAAATGAACATGACACAAACACCCAAGGCAAAAAAGAATGCAGCCTGATGAGAATGACCGCGCAATAAAGGTTTTACGAGTTTGTTATCTGTAGTTTCCATTTTCACACTCTAGACCATTTCCTAAAAAGACAAAGTAAAACTATTGTATAAAGTATTTTGCTCACAAACTTTTACAATGTCACCGATCCTTTTCTTCGGGTTCACCTTGGCCATTCATTTAGACACTGATTTAGATAGGAATTATTTGTGGGTGCGGGTCCTCATCAGTCACTTAGGTAAACAACTTTGGCATGCCACTCTTGCAATACTAAAGCACACAAACACAGAACAAAAATAAATTGCAGAAATAGCATACAAGAATAACCCTTAACAAAGGAGCTTCAGGATGAAGCAATGGCAAAATAAAAGACTGAGGACAGTCTTATTCGTACTGTTTAATCTTTTCACGATCTCATACTCTTTTGCATCAGGTTCAAAGATGCCAGAGGTAGGAAATAATGCAAGTGGTACACAGTTTGAGGCCACAGCGCCGGAAGCATACAATGCTCCATGGAAACAAGGAAACTCATCCATCGTCATCGACGCTTATGAAGGAAACTCGATTGACTGGAATAAAATGGCAACTGACTCGAAAGTCGCAGCAGTTGTACACAGAGTAAGTATCGGTTCAAAACTAGACAGCGCGTACGAAGCTAGAAAGGCTGAAGCGCTGAAACGCGGCTACCTTTGGGGTGCTTACCACCTCGGAATGAAAGGTAACACAATCGCACAGGCCGATTTGTTCATTTCAAAAGTTGGCGACGATAGAAACACATTAATGGTTCTGGATCTTGAAGATACGTCGAATGGATCTTTCATGACAGTTAATGAGGCGATCACATTCATGCAATATGTGTACGATAAAACGGGAAGGATTCCTGTTGTGTACGCAAACCAGGCAACAGTAAAAGCGTTGAATGGAAAAGTGAAGGATCACCCGATTCTCCAACAATCTAAACTTTGGTACGCAAGATTTACTTCCTCGGTAAAAGATTTCCCGAGAGGTATTTGGGAAGGATACTTTTTGTGGCAATTCTCGAGTGAACTAAACTGTTCGACAACTGGATCATGTTTATACAATGTTCCGGGAACGAAGGCCGACATGGATGTCAACGTCTTCTACGGATCGACAGCTGAACTCGCTTCTCAATGGAATAATTAAGAACTTTTTCTTTTTCTCTCCCACTCCCTTTCTTTCAAATGAAAAACCGGCCAGGAAGGCCGGTTTTTTTTTGTCTCCGAACATTTCACACAGTTTCATCTGAACACCCCATTTCGACTCCGTATTTTTTACAAATTCTTTTTACGCACACCTCCTCATCAACAGCTTAGCTGTAAAAATGTTGGCACGTCTTCTTGCACTCTACCTTCACACAAATCGAAAACGATTTAAAAAGATCAACAAATAATTTTTAAAAAGGAGCTTCAGGATGAGGCGAACGCAAGTTGGGCGATGGATTGCCCTTTCTCTTCTGCTTAGTACTTTCTCAATTTCACAATCATTTGCATCAGGTTCTAAACTTCCGGAAATATCTGATTCAACAACAACACAAACCTCAGGAACACCTGCATCTTCTACGGGCGATTCGACAACAACTCCCATACCAGCACCGACACCGGGAACATCTACAACGACAATTTCTTCTGACTGGAATACTCCATGGAAAAAAAGTGGAACAAGTATTGTCATTGATGCCTACGAAGGTAACTCGATCAACTGGGATCAGATGGCGACAGATAAAAAAGTGGCAGGAGTTATTCATCGTTCAAGTATCGGCACGAGAATCGATGCTCAATACAAAGCACGAAAGCAAACCGCTCTTAACCGCGGTTATTTGTGGGGAGCTTATCACTTAGGAACAAAAGGAAACACCATTGCTCAAGCAGACGTTTTCCTTTCCCTTGTGCAGGATGATCCCAACACTCTCATGATTCTGGATCTTGAAAATACTTCTTCATCGACTCTTATGACGATTGATGAAGCTGTAACTTTCATGCAATACGTTTACGACAAAACAGGACGTGTGCCAGTGGTTTACGCTAACGACTCAGTCACAAAAGCACTCAATACGAAAGTGAGCAGCAATCCCCTGTTTCAACAATCAAAGCTCTGGTATGCGCGCTTTAAATCCACTGTCACTGACTTTCCAGTCGGCATCTGGCCGGGCTATTTCTTGTGGCAATTCTCAAGTGAGTTGAATTGCTCTTCAACAGGCTCGTGTCTCTACAATGTGCCGGGTACTCAGTTTGATATGGATGTAAACGTCTTTAATGGAACGAAAGACGAACTCGCTTCTCACTGGAACAACTACTAAGACTATGCTACATTGGAGTTCATGTTGACTCATGAACTCCTCTCTCAATACTGGAAAGTGCTCTGTTTATTTTTTCTTCCTATCGGAGGAGGAATTCCAGGCGGGGTCATTCTCGCAAAAAACTTTCATATCGGCTGGCCGATGATGATGGTGATTTATTTCATTTCTGATCTTATTCTTGCTCTCATATTTGAACCCATCATGCACTGGTTGTTCAAAGTGGGAAAAAATATTCCGGCCATTGCCCAGACTGGGCAAATCATGAAAGAGCTGACATTGAAGACGATCGAATCTTACGGTCAGCATCTTGGTCCACTCGCTTTGATTATTTTTACTTTCAGCGCCGATCCCATGTCTGGTCGCGCAGCTACATCAGTCGCAGGTTATGGATTTATCACGGGCTGGACACTGACAATTATCGGCGACATGCTTTATTTTAGTCTCATAATGGTTTCAACTTTGTGGCTCAATAACGTTCTTGGCGACAACGGCGGTTGGACAACGGGAATTATTCTGGTTCTCATGATCGTCCTTCCAATGATTATCAAAAAATTCCGCAGCAAAAATCCTCAAGCCTAACAAAAAAATCTACTTCTCGCACAAACACTGCTATTTTATTTTCATTACTTAGAATTTTTTAGTTTTTGAGCTTTTGAAGTACAGGCGTTCATGAGAAACGAGCAGCTACATAAAATTTTAAAAGAGACTTTTGGTTATACGTCTTTTCGTTTTAGCCAGCTCGACATCATCAATTCCATTCTCGATGGAAAAGATACGCTCGCCATTATGCCAACTGGTGGTGGTAAATCGCTATGCTATCAAATCCCTGCTCTTTTTCTCGACGGCGTCACTATCGTTATTTCTCCTCTCATTTCGCTTATGCATGATCAGGTGATGAACCTTAATGAATACGGAGTGAATTCTGTCTTTCTCAATTCCTCTCTCAATCTAAAAGAAACTGAAGCGGCCCGGGCCAAAGTTTTAAATGGCAGCGCTAAAATCATTTATGTTTCTCCTGAAGGAATTTTAAGTCCGAAACTGATACAATTTTTTAAGCAGATAAAAATTTCTTTGCTCGCGATTGATGAAGCCCATTGCGTTTCACAGTGGGGTCATGAATTCAGAAAAGATTATATTCGCTTGGGCGAATTAAAAGAACTTTTTCCGGATGTGCCGGTCATTGCCCTGACGGCTACGGCCGATGCAAAAACCAGAAAAGATATTTCTCTTCAACTGCATTTAAATGAACCCAATATTTTTGTTTCTTCTTTTGATCGTCCGAATATCAATTACAAAATTCACGAACGTTCCGATGAAATGAAGCAGCTGGATTTGTTTATTCAGGAAAATCATCCGGATGATACGGGTATAGTTTATTGTCTTTCACGCGATAAAGTTGAAAGAGTTGCTGCGAGTCTCTGCAAGCTTGGTTATCCAGCTGTCGCTTATCACGCAGGTCTTTCTCAACAAGAACGAAAAACAAATCAGGAATTATTTAACAAACAAGAAAGAATTATCGTCGTTGCAACGATTGCTTTCGGGATGGGAATTGATCGTCCCGATGTAAGATTTGTGGCCCATTTGGATCTTCCTAAAAGTATCGAGAGCTATTACCAGGAAACAGGACGCGCTGGTCGCGATGGCAAGCCATCTACTGCCTGGATGATTTACGGACTCTCCGATGTCGTCAAACTTTCTCAAATGCTCGAGATGACAGATGCAGATGAGAATTATAAAAAAATTGCCAGATTCAAACTGGATTCCATGCTTGCCCTTTGTGAAAGTGCAACTTGTAGACGAAAGTTTCTTCTGAATTATTTTGGTGAAGAAGGTGAAGACTATTGCGGGAAATGCGATGTCTGTGAAAATCCTCCTCAGATGATTGATGCGACAGTGGACGCTCAGAAAGTTCTATCGACTATTTTCAGAACAAACCAATCTTATGGCGCCGGACATATTATTGAAGTCCTACGCGGAAGTAAAAGTACAAAGATCGTTGAGAGAAACCATCACCTGCTTTCCGTCTACGGCATTGGCAAAGATAAACCCAAGGAGCATTGGAGTTCACTCCTTCGCCAGTTGCTGAATTTAAATTATATTGCCGTTAAAAACTGGGAATATAGAAGTCTAGCACTCGCTCCTCGCGCTCAGGAAATTTTGAGCGGAGGAAAGAAACTGGAAATCAGATTTCAGGATGTTTCTGGCAAGAAATTTAAAAAAGAAAAACGCACGCCGGTTGAAACCACTAACACGAGCCTGCTCGACGTGCTTAAAGATTTGCGTTCAAGAATTGCTTCAGAAAAAAATATTCCTGCCTACATGGTTTTCAGTGATCGCACACTACAGGATATGTGCACTCTTCTTCCGAGAAACCCGTCAGAGTTCCTGCTTGTCCACGGCGTGGGCCAGAACAAACTGGAAAATTACGGGCCACTTTTCATAAAAGCGATTGCTGAAACTCACGCCTTATAAAGCTCCTTCAATTTCAATTCACCTGCATCATAGATAATTTCATTTATGGAAGTTAGCACTCTTTTCCCATCAGCTTTTTTCTCCTGAAAAATCAAATAAGGCAGAGTCTGAGCAATGGCGTATCTTGCTTCTTCAAGTGAAAGTCCATCGGAAGAAAGCATCACTTTAGTTTCAAGTCTTTTGATAGTATCGAGCACACTAACCGCCGTCATCATCATCACACCTGTACAATTGTTTCTGACCATCTCCAAAAAAGTTCCGATTTCCGGGCCGCTGCTATTTGAAAGCACGACATAGTCAGCGCGCATATGCTCAGCTGCTTCAATCAAACTGATCATCTCATCAGCTTTCTGAGTTTGCGGCTGTAGTCTGCAAACAAAGGGTCTGTTGATGACAAGATCCGCAGTTCTCTCAAGAGTCACGACTCGATTGGGTTGAGGAATGGCGTGTATCAACGTGTTCAACAAAGTCGTTTTTCCCGATCCGATATTTCCGGCCACAAGAAACCCTCTATTGGAATTCAAAATAGCATGAATTTGATCTCTGCCCTTTTCCGTCAATGCCTTCCATTCAATCAGATGATCGAGAGTCACTTCTTTAGATGGCAATTTTGAAATCACGACACTTGGTCCCTTCATGGCCACTGGAGGAAGAACAATATTGACCAATGTATAATCATCGAGCTTCATATAGTAACTGTATTCACCTTCCACCAATTTTCGTTTCGTGAATTTAAAAAGGGCAGAGATGAACTTTTCGAGTTCAGCTTCATTCTTGAAAACCTTAAGCGTTGTCGGATTAAGATTTTCTATTAAATAAACTTCTGAAAATGAATCAATGATGATTTCCCACGCGGAGGCTTTCGAGAATGAACTCCAGAGAGGTCCTAAAACTGATTTTAAAGAAGGTGTTGTCTTTGATTTTGCTTTTGCCATGTTTGTCTCCTGTTGCATTCAGTTTAGGGCAGATATGATTTCCACACAGCTAGGGAATTCCCCAGGTTCATTCTATCCACTTATTTTTTAAGGCATTCGTGGAAGCTTCGGTACGCGTACTTGACTCAGTTTTCGAGAGAACAGACTTGAGGTGAAATTCAATCGTCTTCTCTGAAATAGTCAAAGCAGAGGCTATTTCACGATTAGTAAACCCCTTGGAAACGTAAGTGAGAATTTCATGCTCTCTTTTCGTCAGGGGATTTTTTTCCGACAGCGTTGCTTCGTCGAGCGATTGCAGAAGAGATTGTATCGTATTCGCAGCTCGCATAAGTGAGAAATCAGGTCTTCTCCCTTTTGAATGTATCCGACATTCATCAGCAAGTGCTTTGAGCTCTTCTTTTAAGAGAATGATTCGTTCATCCATACTGTCTCATCCATAAATTTGGCTGATCATGTTGATAAATAAAATGTTCTATTTTTTTATACTTCAAAATTTTATAATAGGACTATGAACAATCCAACAAAAATGCCTGTTCTCTTTATTGGTCATGGTTCTCCAATGAATGCTCTGGCGAGCAATGACTATACTAAAATGTTAAATACTCTCGGTGAGTCTCTGCCTGCGCCTAAGGCGATCTTGATGGTCTCGGCCCACTGGATGACTAGAGGAACGTGGATAAGCGCCATGCCTAAGCCACGCACCATCCATGATTTTGGCGGGTTCCCTAAGGCCTTATTTGACGTGCAGTACCCTGCTCCGGGCAGCCCCGAGCTTGCACGCCTGATTACAGAAAAAATAACCAATCCTAAAATCGGAGAAGACTTGCACGAATGGGGTTTCGATCACGGGACATGGTCGATCCTTCGTCATATTTACCCCAAGGCAGATATTCCGGTTGTGCAATTGAGTCTGGATATGACGAAGCCGGCCTCCTTTCATTATGAACTCGGCAAACAGCTCGCTTTTCTTCGCGATGAAAATATTCTGGTAATGGCGAGTGGAAATGTTGTTCACAATCTTCGCTTTATTGAATGGGAAGAAAAAGCAAAAGCACATTCGTTTGCAGTTGAGTTTGATCAGTGGATTCAAGAGAATACTGAAGCCCACAAAGATGATGAACTCGTTGACCATTATCTGGATCATAAAGACGGCCAGCTCAGCAATCCGACTCAGGATCATTATTATCCTTTTTTAGTTATGCTGGGTGCTGCTCACGGCTCGCAAAAAGTTCAAACCATTTATTCTGAAATACAAAATGCATCGATCTCTATGAGATCTTTCATGTGGAACTAAGACATAAGGGCGTGTCTCGCGAATGCAGCTGATTCTTCAGTTATTTCGTGAGCGCATGCTCCTTCTTTATAATTCAACTCTATCCAGTCTTTTTGAAAACGATCACGGGCCTCGTGACCGAAGTGAATTGGCTGAATCTCATCGTTTAAACCATAGAGAGCATTGATTTTTATTTTCTTTGAGGGATCAGTCGGTTTTTTGGCTTCAATTTCTTTTAAGACACGTCCATTGAGTCCTACAACTTTATCGACAAGATCTGGCCTTGAAAACGCCATCGCATACGACATGATAGCGCCCTGACTGAAGCCCATAAAAATGATTTCTGATGAAGAAGCAATCTCACCAGTGGATTTTTTTTCATTGATCCACTCTTCAATTTTCATAAGAGATTGCTTAGCTTGTTTCTGATTATGAACGGGACCTTGAGGAGTGAAGTTCACTTCGAAATAGGCAAAGCCATTTGGTCCGTAGCGGAAGGGGCCACGCAAAAAATAATAGTTGCCTGGAACGTTGAGATATTCAACCAAGGGAACCAGGTTATCTTCATCAGTTCCAATACCATGAAGCACGATAATCGTTTTCTTATCTGTCTCAACTGGCGTTCCTATTTTCATATTTCTGGAAACAAGTGTGTAGTTTTTCACGGTATGGCCTTTGTCTAGTTGTTCATGTTCGTTTGCCGGCATATAAAAAGAGCATAACAGGAGGGCTCAATGAACAAGTTATTAATCCTTATATCTCTTATTTTTAGTAGTGCTGTCTTTGCGAAAGGTGAATCTTATTCAAAACTACCTACTGCAGATCATGTCGATGTAGCTCGCTACATTGGGAAATGGTATGCCGTGGAATCACTTCCACAATTTTTTACACGTAAGTGTGTCGCTCAAGCAGCTGAATACAATATTATCGATGAAAAAACAATCAGTGTACACAATGTGTGTTACAAAAAAGATGGCTCAACGAAAGACATCAACGGTCAAGCTGTTGTAAAAGATGAAACAACCAATGCACGCCTGGAAGTCACATTCAATTCTTTCTGGACTAGACTGTTCAGAGTAAAGGGTGAATACGTTATTATTAAATTAAGCGAAGGCTATGATACAGTTATGATTGGAACGACAGATCGCAAATCAATGTGGATTATGTCGAGAACTCCTTCAATCGATCCTGAAACGCTGAAAGAGTATAAAGAATTTGCGGCTCAGTTAGGTTTCGATACAAGTAAGTTTATCACATCAAAATTCTAGAAATAAAAAAGGCCGGATGACCGGCCTTTTCTTTTTTATCTGTAGCTTGAAGCAATTCTATCTAAAACTGGTTCAGGAATTTCATCCCCTTCTCTAATTGTTTCATATTGATTCATAACCGCATCGTAGAATTGGTCAAATCTATCTGGATTAACTCTGTTTAGAAATGCTGTAGAAAGAATTGAATAATCTAATTCTGCTTCAGTCACTCTGTCGATAAGTTCATCAATAAGATCAGCAAGAGACATTGCGTTTGGATCAAAATCCAACTCAGGGTCTTGCTTTAAGAATTCAATAATTGTGCTTCTTTCGATTTGCATTTTTCCGTCCTTTGAAAAAAGTGTGTTTGTCTTTTTAAGTGTAATCAAAAATCTTTTTTTGCCTAGAAAAAATTGTCGGAGTTAATTAGTCAGATTAATTCTCAAAGGGGATTTTGGAAATTACATGATATTTAAAATTATTTTGATCGCGTTCCGATTTAAAAAGACAGAGCTCGTTCACTTCAAATTTCAGGGATGGCAAAGCATGTTCAAGAATTCCCTCTGCAAGTTGATCGAACTCATAGCGCTGCCATCTCTTCACTGTTACATGGGGAACGAATTCTTTTTCATCGGGCCTTAAGTATTCCGGAAATTTCAAATCGATCTCTTTTTTAAGCCGGATTAAATTATCTGAGGGGTGAAAATCTACATACATGATCCTACGGTTAAAAAAAGAAAAGCCTCTTGTGAGAAGTGTAAAAGGATGAAAGCTTATTTCGCTCATTCGTTTTTCTATCTCAGCAGCTTTCTCATTTTCCACAGAACCTATAAACAGTAACGTTTGATGATAGTCGTGCGATTTCTCCCATCCTTTGGAATTTTGTTGCAAAGGAAGAAGCGTTTGCTCAATCGATTCTTTCATCTCGTCCGGTAAATCAATACCAATAAAAAGTCTCATGGAACTAGAATTGCAGATCTTTCAAAGGAGGTGAAGCATGAAAATCAAAGGCTCGTGTCATTGTCAGGCAGTAACTTTCAGTTTTCAATCTGAAAATTTTTATCCCTATCAACTTTGTTATTGCAGCATTTGTCGAAAAACACAGGGAGGTGGAGGATACGCAATTAATCTTTCAGGCAATTTCAAAACACTTAAGATTAAGGGAAAAGAAAATATTCAAACCTACCGCGCGAAAGTCAAAAATCCCGAAGACAAAAGAAGCTGGCAAAGCACAGGTGAAAGAAATTTCTGTGGAGTTTGCGGATCAGGCTTATGGCTCTACTCTCCAGAATGGCCTGAACTATTTCATCCATTTGCTTCGGCTATTGATACTCCCCTACCGCCGGCACCAGAACACACTCATTTGATGCTTGAGTTTAAAGCTCCCTGGGTTCCACTAAATAAAGGAAAAAAAGACAAGACCTTCAAGCGTTACCCAAAAGAATCCATCAAGGAATGGCATGACAGAGTGATCGGACACTAGAAAATATAGGACGAAATTATCTATCGATTCTATTGCCATTAACACCCGATGCTTTGCTCCCGTGAGTTTCGTCATTAATACTTATTCATGAAGGATGAAAACTTCACAAGGAGAATAAAATGAAAAAAATGTTTAATTTTATAATAGCGGCAATGTTGACGTTAAACATTGCACACGCTGAATCGATCAGTACATCAAACCCCGAACTGCAAAAAACCTATAATGATATCCGACAGACATTTGGTATTGTTCCCACTTTTTTTAAAGCCTTTCCCGAAAACACCGTTGCAGCAGTCTGGGATGAAATGAAATCTGTTCAAATGAGCACAAGTACAGTCCTTACTCCCAAAATAAAGGAATTAATCGGCCTTGCTGTCGCCGCTCAAATCCCATGTCAGTATTGCACTTATTTCCATACTGAGGCAGCAAAACTCAACGGTGCTACCGAAGAAGAAATAAAAGAATCTATCTTGATGGCGGGCGCGACAAGACACTGGGGAACCTTTGTGGCCGGGCTTCAATACAAAGAAGAAGATTTTAAAAAAGAAGTAGATCAAATTGTCTCGCACATGAGAGAGCAACTAACTACTCCCAAGGTAGACACAGTCTCTACTTCTGCAGCTGCAACAGCTAGAAGCACAGACGAACCAATTAACGGTAGTTCAAAGCCCGCTTCGCCAGCTTCAGAAGCTACACAGCCCATCATAGATGCACAATCGGCCTATGCTGACATTGAAAAAACTTATGGATCAGTTCCCAATTTTATGAAAATGTTTCCAGAAGGAGGAATTGCTTCCGCCTGGAAGACACTCAAGGCCGCTGAATTAAATCCTGATTCGCAAATTGCTCCAAAATATAAAGAACTCATCGGACTTGCAGTAGCTGCTCAAACCTCTTGTCGAGAATGTATTTATTATCACACTGAGGCTGCTAAAGTGAATGGCGCAAGCACTGATGAAATTCGAGAAGCTCTCGCCATGTCTTCGCTGACAAGATTAATGAGCACTGTTCTAAATGGTAACCAGATTGATGAAAAGAAATTTAAATCCGAAGCTCAGCAAATCATGAGACATGTAAAATCTCAGTCAAAGAAAAAAGTGACAATGAATAACGATGCGGTCGTTGTCTTAAGATAGCGAATAAGGGCACTCAGGTGCCCTTTTAATGCCAGTTCTTTTTATCGTCATATCTGAATATGCCTAGAAAATCTAAAGCGAGATAACCAGTATCCAGATTGGTCATCTCTCCCGAACGTAAATGTTGGACAAAGTTTTTTAATGACATCTCTTCAACTTCAACAAATTTCACATTATCAAAATGCAAATCAGTTTTCTTCACACAATTGCGAGCAATATAATTGTAGCGAATCATATTCGAATACGCATCGTTAAGAGAAGTTGAGATGAATTCAAGTTCTCCATCATATCCAGTCTCTTCTAAAAGTTTTTCTCTGGCCGCTTCAAGTGGAATTTCATCAAACCCTATAAAATCCCCCGGGAGTTCAGTGAGAATTTTTTCTGGTCCCGGACGATATTGCCTGGTCATTAAAATATTACCGGTGTTCGTTAGCGCAAAAATGCAGACAGCTTTTCCGACATCTTTGACATCGACGTCTCTCCGCTCTCCACTAGGAAGATGAAACGCTCTTTTAAGAAACCGCTTGTAACCGGTCTTAAAGGAGTTTTCTTCTATTTTTTTCCACTCTAAATCCATGTTCCGTCCTTGTGGATATGAACTCATTGAGACTATCAACAACGGTATTTCAGTCAAGGCAAGAAGTGGTAATGAAGTTAACGTACTTTACATAAAGTGCGCTTTTTCAGGACATTGTTTTTAGCTATATGTGAATCAGAAAAAATCAAAAGCATAAAAAGAAAATATATAAACGCTGTAATGTTCCCGTGACATTTGAAAAAAAACTTCGTCAAAACTTACTTTGATCCCAATATTCTTACAGGCTAAAATAAATTATTGCTGAAAGGCTAAACGACTTTTCACAAAGGAGATTAGAGAATGAAAGCACTGATAATAGCTATGACACTGACACTCTTCAACGCGAATGCGTTTGCGAAACATACAAAGGGAAATAATATATTTGATGAATTGGACCCAAGATCACCAGATATAGAAAAAACTTTGCAAGAGATGGATAAGGACTATGAATTAGAAACTGGTAAAAGTCCTTTTCTTGAAGTTGATTTCCTAGAACAACTGAGCCCGAGTTGTTATCGCAACACTTGTAAGATCTGGGCCGATGTAGATAAAGCGGCCCAAAGACTTTATCTTTATATAGATGGGGCGCTAGCGTACACATGGAAAACATCGACAGGAAAATCAGGTTACACAACACCTAACTTCGATCGCCATCCCAATGGACGCATTTACGACCGATACACTTCGACTAAATATCCTGACGGGGATTATAACGGTTTAGGAAATATGCCTTATGCCGTTTTCATTTCGGGTGGGTACGCAATCCACGGAACAACCCGCGGGAATTGGAGTCGATTAGGTAAACCTGCCAGCCACGGATGTATCAGACTTCATCCGGATAACGCGCAAATCTTCAACGTTCTCGTTCGAAGAAATGGTATCAGCAAAGTTTGGGTCACAGTCGAATAGCCTAAAATAAAAATGCCCGGAAATCCGGGCCTTTCTTTTTCATTCAAACTGCTTTTATATTCTTAGTTAATCTGTACTGAACCTTCAAAAGTACAAGCTGGTCTCTCATCAGTTTCAGAAGATAGACATGACAATGTTGAGTTGATTAATGGATTTTTTCTCATCAATGTCCCGATTCTGAAATCTCCTGTAGGGTGAATACCTTCATCTCCAGTGCCGCAAAGTTTTGCCCAACTGTCAGTTAACATTTGCTCTGTCTGAAAAGTTGAGTACACAGAGTTTTTGGCATGAATCGCAGTGACTTTAATACCCCATTGATCCGCAATCAATTCACCAGCGTGGCTGATAGCAACCTGTGCTGCACATTTAGCTGGTTCTTTTTCGTTTTGCTTACAGAATTTTTCATCATCTTTTGTTTTGTTAAATTTGTCAGAGTAGTTGCCCGCCAGACAGCTTAAGTAAGGAGCGTAAAGAGCATTTCCAACTTTACTGTTATCGATATGGTGGCCCATTTCATGAGCAATGGCCTGAAGGATACTGTTGAATCTTTCTTCTTCTGTCGCAGTCTGATTTAGAGTAATCAAGAATCCTGGACACACAAGAACGTATCTTTCACCTTGAATGGTCGTGGCAAAAGCATTATCGATCAGACCGTCTGAACCACAGGCATTGGAGAGCATTTGTGCAAGTACATTATTTTCAAGATCCGTTCTTTCGAGGAAATCAGCAAAATTTCCTACGACAATTGATTTAATTGTGGACTTAAATTGAATTTTGGTTGCTGAATCAAACGCAGATTGATCAATCGCTTGATACATATAGTTTTTAATTTTCTCAACATTGTTGTTGTTTGTAACAACTGATTCGAATCCGCCAATTCTCTTTTTGGCAGAATTCATGATTTCCTGGTTTCTGATTTTTAATTGAGCAAGGAATCGTTTAATAAAACGAATCGGCTTAATTTCTTTTTTCATCTGCTCAATTCTTGGAGCTGCGTTTTTCTCAGCTTCAATTGAAATTTCTGTTTTGAGCGCTTTAACATATTTATCACGCTGAGCTCTTTGCACTTCCGTTTCTTTACAGATTCTTTGTAAAGGATCAGTACAAATTGAAGTGTTCTGTGCGTATGCTGAAACACCTGTTGATAATGCGGCCAATGTAACGGCCGTTAATAAAATGTTGCGGGACTTAGACATAAAATCAGCTCCAGGTTTGAATGAATACCCCATCATGCCTGATAGGGCGTAATTCTCAACGCGAGCTTCGCTTAGAAGGTAAAAATTATAGGACTGACTAAATAGTAATCAGAGGATGCAGAAGCTTGAAATGACTACTTTTTTTCATCCGGATGGGTGGCAGCGATATAGGCGTTCCATTCCTTGGCCAGGACCTCATAGCCTTTAATAAAGGCCTGATCCATCTCTCCAAGCATGCGATAAATCACAACATTTTCTTCCGCGTTGGGAAGTCTGCCTTGGGAACTACTGACTATTTTATTGAGGATTTGACCGTAAAGATTGCACTCTTCATAAACGGTTACGCAATTAACCGCTCGTGAACTCTCCACTGCTATCGCAATTTCATGCATGCGCTTAGGATCTGTTTCTGCAAGAAGCTTTTCTATAACCCCTTTGGTAATGACGGCCTGACGGGAGTAATCACTCAGACTTAACTTCGGCTTCTCAGGCGTGCGGTTACAGGCAAAAAAAACAAACAATGTAATTAAAGAAAGAGTCGTCATTATTTTCATAGTTCTATGATAAGGAGAAATCACTTTTGCTGCTACAATTAACTGGAAAATGAGCTTTTTTCCTGTTAGCTGTACCCTACTATTTTGTTTGGACGTTAAGTGAATCAGGTGAAGACTTCTTTTTATCAGTATAGTTTTACAGAGCTCGTGAAAGTTCTCGAGTCAGAGGGCCTGTCTGTTTCAGGAGCTTCTCTTCTTTTCAATTGGCATTACAAGCAAAAGCACAACACCCCTTGTACGAAAAACCTTGCCCAATCAACTCAACAATTTTTAAAAGCGAACTTTAATTTCGATCTGCCACAGATTAAAGATGTTCACTTATCAAATGATTCGACCGTTAAATTTTTAATGGAAATGAACGATGGAATGAGGGTTGAAACCGTCCTTATCCCTTTTCAGAGCAAATACACTATTTGTCTTTCGACCCAGGTTGGATGTGCGATGAAATGTTCTTTTTGTTTCACCGGAACACAAGGTCTGAAACGCCATCTCGCCACTGAGGAAATCGTCGGTCAATTTCTCGTTGCTGATACCTGGCTCAGAAAAAACAGACCAGAAGATCACAAATTAAAAAATATCGTTTTCATGGGGCAAGGTGAACCTCTTCATAACTTCGATGCCGTTAAAAAATCCTGCGACATTTTTCTTGATCAACATGGGACGAGTATTGGCATTCAAAAAATCACCGTTTCAACGGCAGGTTATTTGCCAGGACTAGAACGTTGGAAAGAAGAAATGCCTTCAGTTAATATCGCTCTTTCTTTTCACTCTCCATTCACTGAAAAGAGAAATAAGCTTATCCCTATTAATCAACGTTATCCTCTGAATGATGTCTTAGCTTATCTGAAAAGTATTCCTCTACAGCGCAAACAATATGTCATTTATGAATATCTTCTGATTAAAGATTTTAACGACGGTGAAGAAGATGCCAGAGCGACTGCAGAACTTTTAAAAGATCATCAATCGATCATCAACTTAATTCCGTTCAACCCCTTCCCGGGTTCAGAGTATCAACGCCCCGATCAAAGTGCGATTGAAAAATTTCAACAAGTTTTTTCTGACTATAAAATTCCAGCTCTCATTCGCGGAACAAAAGGCGACGACATCCTCGCCGCCTGCGGACAACTCAACACTAAAGTTTAACGTGAAAGTATTCTGAAGGCACATGCTTGCCTCTTCTGGCCAGTTTCTCTGTCATGATCGTTTCTTCCATCAGCATGAGTGAAATGAGATAAGCAGCACTGTTTCCTAACAGCAGCGGAGCAATTCCTACGGCGACGCCAGTAGCTTCAAAAGCAAAGACGGTTGAAGTAAGAACGGCCCTTGTTGCTCCAGTAAACATCGCCGACATTCCCACGAGGGCGCAAATTTCGGGACTGACATGCATGTCAGGAAAAATTTTATTGGCCAAAATTCCGATGATCAAACCAACCGAGCTTCCAAAAGTTAAAAGCGGAGCTAATGTTCCTCCTGAAGTTCCGCTTCCAAGAGCAATGATCCATGAAAGTAATTTCCAGAACAGAAGAAGACAGGCACTTCCAAGGAGAAGTTTTGCATGAAGAGCATCCGTTATGTTGAAATAACCCACACCAAGACTTCGCGGTTCAATTAATCCAATCGCCCCGACAGCCACGCCACCAATCGCTGGCCAGAACATCCAATGTACAGGAAGTTTTTCAAAAATATCTTCAACCGTGAAAACAAGTTTTGAAAAAAAGCAGGCTGCACATCCGGCAATAATGCCGGTGAAGAAATAAACAGAAATATTCTCATTGAGGATCAACGGAAAACTATCCATGGCAAACACGGGTTTGGCAGAGCCAAGCGCAAGTTTCATTGTGAAGGCAGTGCCAACCGCCACGGCTACCGGAACAAAAGTGGAAGCACTAAATTCAAAAAGCAAAAGTTCGATACTGAGAAGAATGGCAGAAAGAGGCGTTCCAAAAATAGCCGTCATTCCCGCTGCAGCTCCGGCCGCCAGTAAAATTTTACGATCGCGCGATTCAAATGTTCCGTGACGTCCAATCCAGGATCCAAGTGAAGCACCAGTCGCGATAATAGGTCCTTCGGCTCCAAAGGGTCCTCCACTGCCGATTGCAATCGCTGAAGCGAGTGGTTTAAGAAACGTTATTCTTCTGGGAATTTTACTATCACCATATAGAATTTTTTCCATGGCTTCAGGAATTCCATGGCCTCTGATTCCTGCACTTCCAAAACGCGCAATCAGTCCGACAATAATTCCTCCCACCACGGGAATAAAAAGATAATAGAGATTTTGTCCGTTTTGCCCCGGATGAATTTCTTCAATAGAAAATCTGTGCAGGTAAAAAAGATTTGTAAAAAAAGCAATTCCCCAGAGCAGACACTTCGCTACAAAGTAGGCCATCACTCCAATCATTGCTGAAGAAAAACACAGATACCAAAGCTTTCTGCCATTAACAGAATTTTTTAAATACATTTTTGCACTCCAATTTTTTACAGATTGAAGCTTTAAAGAAGTATTAGCAATGGATCATGCATCGAAACGGAGCGTCGTAAAAAATGTGCAGTTTAGTGAAAGAGAAAATAATTCCAGAGTGGCACCGTGATAAATGAGAGTGGAATACTAATTCCCACCATCAAGTTAGCTAGCTCAGAATCTAAATGATATTCGCTCGCCACGATCGCTGAAGTTATCATTGTGGCCATTGCTGATTCAAGAATGATCACCTGAGCTTCGAGCCCTTCTATCTTTAAAAATCGCAGATAAAATAAACTAAAAAATAATGGAACTAAAATTAATTTAAAAAATAATCCAATAGAAAGTGGAACAAGTCTTTTGCGTATTAGTTTCCAGTCGAGCTTTAAATTAAATCCCACTGAAAAAAGCGCGAGTGGAATGAGAGTGGCCGAAATTTTTTCAAAGGCTCCAGAAAAATAAGAGTAACCAACAAGGCCAGTCTTTGCCCAAATAACCGAAAAAATCAACGCCAGAAAAGGAGGAAAGCTGAACACTTTTTTTATAACGGTTTTTAAAGAAATGTTCTGACCCGAATAAAAAGCAGCGACTATAAGGCCTAAGGTCGGTAGAACAAGAAAGCTGCCTGGCTGATCCACAAGAATGCCTATTGGAATCGCTTGAGGGCCCACTAAGGCCTCTAAAAGTGGAAAGCCTACAAAGGATGTGTTGCCTAGCCCCGCCGTTAAAACCAATGCTCCAGTAGTTGCGGGGCTCCAACTAAATTTCTTTGCTAAAAAATTGATACAAATTAAAGAAAGAAAAAAGGTCAACCATGCCATAATGACTGGTAGCCACCAGTTCCCACTCAGTTGCAGGGTCGAAACTAACTTTGGAAACTGCGCCAAGACAAGCGATGGCAACGATATAAAGATAATATATGAATTGATTGCAACTGCTGAGTGACCGGGAAAACTTTTGTGTCTTCTTAAAAGAATTCCGAGCAGTCCGCAAAAAAAAATAACGATAAAATTGTTCATGAAAAAATATTAGCAGAAGAGTTGTAAATAATTGTGAATATTATTTTTCTTGGACATAAATGGCGTTTCAGATATAGTCATTAGTTATACAAACCATAAGAGAATAAGGCAAATGAATATGAAAAAAATTTTAATTATTGATGACGATAATGAATTGAATGAACTTCTTTCTGATTTTTTATCGAAACACAATTTTGAAGTATTCACTGCCACTCATCCAACGGATGGTCTTGAATTGTTCAACAAACACCAGCCACACTTGATTGTTCTCGATATCATGTTGCCGGGTAAAACTGGTTTTGATGTTTGCAAAGAAATTAGAGAAACATCAAAGGTTCCGATTATTATTCTTTCTGCTCGCGGAGCTCTTGATGATCGCCTTGCAGGTTTAGATTTAGGTGCTGACGATTACATGCCTAAGCCATACGAACCACGCGAACTTGTAGCGCGCATTCAATCGGTATTAAGAAGAACAGAAAATTATAAGCTCGGACCTGAAAGTAAAATTCTCAGATCAAATGATCTTGTGATTGACATGAATAAAGCTTCTGTCATGTTATCGGGAAGTCCGCTTGAGCTCACGACAATGGAATTCGAAATGCTTTGTCTGTTCATGCAAAATCCTGGTGTCACTCTTTCACGCGAGCAAGTTGTCGATAAGCTTCGCGGAATTGAATGGGACAGTATCGATAGAACAATCGATGTTCTAATCAGCCGTCTTAGATCGAAGCTGAAAGACGATGTGAAGAATCCAAAATTTCTTAAAACAATTTGGGGAAGCGGTTACCGCTTTGTAGGTGAAGTCGCTAACTAATGGTTAGCGACTGCTCTTCTGAATAGTCTTCCAGTAATTTCATAAACCACAATCATATTTCTGTCGTACCATGTTTCAACATAGTCCATATGATTTCCTTCATAGGCAATTTCAGTCACAATTTTCACGTCATTGCTGTACTCTTCTTCAAGGTGCAGTCTAGAGTCAGTAATTGTTCCCACTATTTTATCATCGACTAAAAGATTGTTTCCGCGCTTTGTCCACTCGCCAGGGGACACATCGAGACCTACCATCTGGCAGTCAAAATAGCCGCCATGTCTGATAAGAAGACCATCTGATTCTTCAAAGTTTAATTTCATTGAGTAACAGTGTGTGCCCGCACCTTCATAAGTCCAGTCACCCCAACCAGTCCACTGGCCAGAAATGTTCGCAAAAGAAGCCGTGCTTAATATAAGCGCGGCAAGAGTGATAAGTTTTTTCATTTTAAATGTCCCGTCAAATGCATAATTTTTTAGTGAAGGCCTGTAGCGCTTCACTGTACTCTCCCAGATCGCAAACGACGGTCTGGGCGTGAACCTTTGAAGGTTGCACGAAGAGATCATGCATAGGACGGACTTGAAGGTCAAATTGTTTTTTTACACCATCGGGAGTTCTTCCTCTTTCCACGACATCTCTTTCGAGGCGGCGCTTAAAGCGAAGTTCTTCGGGAGTATCGAAAAAAACAGCTTCATCAAGTTCTGCGCGAACTACCGGTGAATCAAGGATGAGAATTCCATCGACAAGAATAATTTTTTTGGGTTCGCAGGTAATCGTTTTTTGAAGACGTTTATGAGTCGCAAATTCATAGATCGGAACTTCGATACTCTTGCCTTGCTTTAAAAGGGCCAGGCCTTCGGCAAGAAGATCAAAGTCTAAACTGCTGGGATGATCAAAATTGACTGAGCCACCATCGCCGTCAAAGCGGTGAGATTGATCGATGTAATAATTGTCCTGATAAAGAATCGTACAATGATGTTCACCGAGAATGCGATGGAGCTCACGGGCAAAATAAGTTTTGCCCGATCCGCTCCCGCCTGCTACGCCAATGATGTATGGTCTTTCCATTTTTACTTCGTCTGAAACAATCGGTCTCCCGCGTCTCCAAGACCCGGAACCAAGTAACCCGATTCATTAATTTCTTGCTCTATATTTACCGTAAAAATCTCTACATCGGGGTGAAAGTGTAAAACTTTCTCTAAACCAATTCGGCTTGCAAGAATACTTAACACCTTGATCTTGCCTACGTCATATTGTTTTAAACGGTCAATGGCCGCCACAATCGTGTCGGCCGTTGCTATCAACGGATCACAAAGGAGGATTTCTTTTCCTTTAATATTTTCCGGCATTTTGAAATAGTACTCCACTGTATTGTGGATAAATTTATCTCTATAAATGCCGATATAGCCCGCGCTAGAAATAGGAATCATAGACAGAACAGCATCAAGCATTCCATTTCCTGCTCGCATAATTGAAACAACAACCGGTGGATGAATAATTCTGTCCGTAGTTGTTTTTGCAATCGGCGTTTCAATCGAGACAGTTTCTGTCAGCTTCCACTCTCTCATCGCTTCATAAGCTAAGATTCTTGAAATTTCTTTTACTAGTTCTCTGAACTCATGCGAGTTGGTATTTTTATCGCGAAGGTAACCCAGTTTATGTTTTAAAAGCGGGTGTTCAATTACTTTTACGTTTTTCACAATCGTCTCCGTTTAATCTTCAATATTTAAAAAACTGTTCCATCACTATCGATTTTCAAAGGAGGAGAGCTGTCAGCGCGAAGAGCTTTCGCAGCTTTTCTTCCTGCCCACCACGTACCGCCTTCGAGAACTTTCGCCAGAGGAAATTCAGTTGCCGATTTATTCAGCTTCTTCTGAACTTCAGCACCGATTCTATCGAGAAGAGCGATGGTGAGACCACGCCATTCAATCAAGACTTCTGAATCGGGTCTATGAGCTACATCAAGAAATTTTGAATCAGTCATTGTGATCAGCCCAAGGTCAAGCAATAAACCGCCGTTTCTGTACTCAGCAAGGCCAGTTAATTTATCAACGTCGGAAATAATAAAACCTGCTTCCATTAAAGGCTCGCAAAGTGAGTAAGTCATCCACTGTGAAAGCTTATGAAAAGCAGCCAGTCCTCCCGGAACTTTTTCATACGGCCAGATATCGCCAAGATTCACTCCGGCCACTCTCACTCTTCCTGGCCAGATTTCTCCCAATCCATCGAGGACAGCTCTCAATAACTGAGGCCCGGTAAAACTTTTTCCATAGCGATTATGCAGATAATCCACTAGGCTTCCTGGTCTTCCTCCAGGAAATAAATCTTTCTTTTGAGCGACTGTTGCACCTAAGTTTTTAAGCAGAGAAAGTCTTCCTTCCACTCCGATTAACGGATTGGCCGGACTCACTTGAAAAGCTTCACTTAATTTTTCTTTTGTTAAATGCTGAAGCCCTTCTGCTGTCGCTTTCAAACTTCCATCATCAGAAAGAGCACCGCTCATGAAGAGATAAAAGCTAGCAACGCCTAAACCTTCTGAGCGGTTAAAACTTTTTCCAGTGCTCTTTTCATTGTACTTCCACTCAGCTCCTGCACCGGCATCAAGGAGAACTGATGTGATGACAAGATCGAGTTTTGTTCTTGCTTTTTCCATCGCGTCTGCAGATTTCAATTTTTCATCGAGATCGGTTACGCGATTAATACCGCCGACTCTGAAATGGCCCCAACGCGAATGAAAAGGAATTTCCAGCGAGGGATAATTTTCTTTAATCACGTCGATAACATAATCCACAACGGAATTAAATTTTTCAGGATGGTAAGTGAAATGTGTTTTACCATTTTTTGTCAGCTCAAAAATGGCCTCTGCACTTTGTCTGATCGCCGATGGCGACAGAAGGAAGTCCAGATCTTTTTCTGTATAAGTAGTGTTGTTATTCATCAATTGGTCTTCCTTTTACTTTCTCAAGCGCTTGGCCTGATTTCACTTCACCTGGAGTAAAATAACCTGCCGCTTTTTTTGCTTCAATTTCAACTTGAGCGTCCGCTGGAATTAGTTCTTCAGGAATCTGAATTCTGTTCACGACTTCAATACCGCTTTTTACGATAGCGTTGTATTTCATGTTGCTCATTGAATGAAGATTGTGAATTTTCTTAATTCCGAAAAATTGTAAAATGTCTGGCATCAATTCCTGGAAGCGAGCATCTTCAACACCCGCGACACATTCAGTGCGTTTGAAATAAGTCGCTGCAGAGTCACCGCCTTGTTGACGTTTTCTCGCGTTGTACACGAGGAATTTTGTCACTTCACCGAGAGCGCGCCCTTCTTTTCTATAGTAAGCAATAATCCCCACTCCTCCTCTCTGAGCAGTTCTCGCTGCATCTTCAATTCCATAGAGCAAGTAAGGTCTACATGTACAAATATCTGACCCAAAAACATCTGAACCGTTGCACTCATCGTGAACGCGACAAGTGAGTTCAATTTCAGGATTCGCAAGATCCTTCGCATCTCCAAAAATATAAACAGTCGTGCTTCCGATCGGTGGAAGCATTACTTTTAAATCAGGACGAGTGACTAGTTCAGGAAACATTCCGCCAGTTTCCTGGAAAAGAATTTTTCTAAGTTCGCCTTCATCAACGCCAAGACGTTTTGCAATTCCCGGCAAATACCAAACAGGTTCAAGAGCCACTTTTGTGACCTTGATATCCATATTGTCGCGAATGATTTTGCCATCAATTTTCAATCGTCCCGCTTTAATTGCATCGGCAATTTCCGGAAGAAGAAGATGGGCCTGAGTCACTGAAATAGTTGGACGAATGTCGTACCCTTTTTCGAAGTAGTCTTTGAAATTGATTTGAACATCCAATCCCCATGGATCGATGGAAACCATTTTATCAGGGTCAAACCATGAATCATAAGGGCCGATATCAACTGGTGATTCTGTATTATGCAAATCGGGTTTGTGATTCACATCGTAGGAACCTTGAGCAATTGAAAGAGCGCGATAGACAGCATATGAACCACTGTGAGTTCCAATAGCATTTCTTTCCTTCACATCCGTAAGTGATGCAATGACGGGACCGCGTTCCTTTGGATTCTTCGCTCCCCAATGAATAGGCAAGCTGTGCTTGTAAACTTGTTTCGAGTGCGACGTTAAAATGACGTGCGCTGATCTTTGAAATTCTGACATAGTCTTAACCTCTTATTAATTTTTTCTTGGGAATTACGACATCCAATTGTTGTCGTTTTGTTTTTCCCATTTAACTGTTACTTTTTTAATGTTTGACCAGAAATCCAGAGAGTGAACTCCTGTGATATCTCCATGGCCGTATTTAGAAGCATTGATTCCGCCGAATGAAAATGGTTCTCTCGGAACAGGCACACCAACGTTAACACCAACCATTCCTGTACTCGCTGCTCTGATAACTTTTTCAGCAAGCGCACCGTTTTGAGTAAATACAGAACAAGCGTTTCCGTATTCAACACTATTTTCAATTTCCATCGCTGTTGTAATATCCGGGCATCTCACGATACTGATAATTGGTCCAAAAAGTTCAACAGCTGCTGCTTCAGAGCCCGGCTTGATATTGTCGAGAATAGTAGGCCCGATCCAGTTTCCTTCTTCGCATCCAGCGGGCGCTTTCGCTTTTCTTCCATCGAGAAGAATTTTAGCTCCTGCCTTTTCCGCCTTATCAATCGCTTCATTTAAAAATTTGACCTGCGCTTTTGTAATGATCGCGCCCATCTCTTTTCCTAATTGAAGAGAACTGGCCCTCGCAATAATTTTTTCGATATGTTTATCAACGTCACCTACAGCGAGTAAAACAGAAGCTGCCATACATCTCTGGCCCGCACATCCAGTGAAAGAATCACTGATACCAATACCAGCTAATTCAGGATTGGCGTCTGGAAGAAGGACGATATGATTTTTTGCTCCACCGAGAGCAAGAACTCGTTTCCCTAATTGTGTTCCACGATCGTAAACCATTTTGGCAATTTTTGTAGATCCGACAAAGCCAATCGCTTTAACGTGTTTATCGTCAATGATGGCCTCAACCGTTTCTTTTGTTCCTTGAAGAACCTGGAACAATCCATCCGGAAGACCTGCTTCTTTCAAAGCAGCTGCAATTCTCAAAGATGTAAGCGGAGTTTTTTCAGAAGGCTTCCACAGGTAAGCATTCCCAAGTGTAAGCGCAATTGGAATAGTCCACATTGGAACCATCGCCGGAAAATTAAAAGGAGTAATATTCGCAACGACTCCCACTGGTTCGCGTCTGTACTCACAGCTCACGCCGCGAGAAACTTCATTGCGTCCACCGAGATCCATATTCTGAAGTGCAATCGCAAATTCCAGAACCTCAATCCCTTTCATCAAACCTGCGCGCCCTTCATCCAGCGTCTTACCGCTTTCAGAGGATTTGATATGGGAAATCTCTTCGAGATCTCGCAATAAAATATTTCTGAAGTTAAACATGACCTTTGTTCGTTCTTTCATCGGAACATCGGCCCAGATTTTTTGAGCGGCCGCTGCTTCTTTAGCCGCTGCTTCGACATCTTGTTTTGTTGAAGCAAAAAATTCACCGAGTAATTTTCCATTATACGGACTGTGAACTTGCAATTTCTCACCGCTGCCGTTAACGAATTTGCCCCCGATGAAATTCTGCACATTAGTCTGTGCAGGAATTTTGATTGTGATTGAGTTATTCATAAAGTGTGTACCCTCTGAGTAATTTTTAAAAAAGAAGAAATTCTAAAACGATTCGCTATGAGTTTACCAATGAAAAATGAATGATGACGCATGTATTTCTACAACATTGACAATTGATTACATACTTGATGTGATTGAACAACATTCACAGGAGGAACGATGAAAGCACTTTTACTTACACTCTCTCTTTTCACATCAATGTCATTTGCTCACGCTGATGAAATTCAGTCTGCGCAAACATGGATCGATACAAATACAGTGCTCATTTCCAATAGTCAAAGTCCTGACATCGCTAGACGAGATTGCGAAACAACAATGCGCATTCTTTCTATCATGAGCAACGACAAAATCGTTTTCAGATCGACATGTGCGAGTAGTGTAAATCCAAAATGCACGTACTACTGGTGCTACGAATTGAATGCTAAAGTGTTGGTAGTTCCTGGCCAATCTCAAGAATAACTTTATTTTTTACAGTGGCATTCGGCGGCATGATCGTTTAGACTGTTGCCGATGCCATTTCAATTAAAAGAACATCTCGACAACACTCTTAAACTGACACCTGTACCTACGCCTATTCCACGAATGGTGCTTTGTTCACTCTGCACAACACTCCCTTTAATTCTCGGTTTTTTTCTGCACCAGTTGCCTCTGGCTATTTTTGGCGGTCTCTTTGGTTTTGTTCTCATCTTGAACGATCACTTCGGACCTTACAAACATCGACTTCAACATTTGTGCGTTACTTTTGTTTTGCTTTCACTCGCCTTTTACTTGGGTGCGATGGTTTCTCAAAACATTCCGCTTACCGCGATCGCTCTTTTTGTCATGTCATTCATGGTGGGTAAATCAAAGGATTACGGTGTTGAACTCGAGCGCCTCCTTCTTTTTATGACCCTGCAAATTCTCACGGCCTCTGGTTCACCGGCCCTTGCTGAACATTTTGCTGGCATACTCATGTACTGCTTGTTTTCATTTCTCAATTATATCATTTGTCTCACACTGGTTTATTTGTATTTCAAACCTCCCTCTGAATTCATTCAAAGTAAGCGCAAAACATTGCAAAAAGTATTTTCTCAACCGCACTCAACTAAATTCGCTCTCGTTTTTTCAATAACGGCTACGATCGGCTATCTTCTGGCGAATTGGATGAAAATCAGTCACGGTTATTGGGTCGTGGGAACAACTCTTATTGTGATGCTGCCGGATACTTATAAAAGTTTTTATAAAAGCACCCAACGTTTATTAGGAACATTTTTAGGTGTGGTGATTGCAGCCTTCCTGGTGAATCTCGGACACAATCCCCTGCTCTTAATTAGCTTTGTATTGATCTCCGCCTATTTTGCTCCACTGGGTTTGTTGCGCAATTACTGGCTGGGAAATATTTTTGTAGCGGCCCTTATTCATTTCTTGCTGGAAATTTCCGCAGTTGATGTGACTAGCAGTTTTGAATTGGCAAAGCTGAGAACGATCGATATTGCTCTTGGTTGTCTACTTGGTGTGATTGGCTCACTCATTAACAACCCCGCGGTTATAATTCCAATAAAACAAAAAGAATAAATTAGTCGGGCAATATTTCATTGCACTTTTTTCGGACCCCATTAGTATGTCCTTTATATGGATATACGATTAATCACGGTCAAGGAAGACTTTGAGAAGGCGTACAATATTCTCAATCAAAGAGAATACCCGCTTTCTTTTTATGAGTACTCACTCAAACACGAAACTCACAGCTATAGCGATGGATATAAACTGATTGGTGTTTTTGACAATGACGATTGTCTCGGTACGATCAGTTACCTGGTGAAGCCTTGCCCGTACATGGGAAAAATTCTTGAAGTAAAAGAAATCTATCAGACTAGCATCAAAGGTTACAAAGCTCTGATGGATTATCTCGACAAGCTCGCTAAAGAAGAAGATTGTAACGCAATTAAAATCTGCAAAAACACTGCAGAACGATTGAGCACAAATTTCTTTGATAGAATCGAATCGTTTTTAAAAAATTTAATTCAATAGATTAATTTGTTTCTTCGAAATGCAAAGTCACATTGAGATCAGATTGATCTTGAGGCTGACCATTTGTAGGAATCGCGAATTGAGCAGACTTGCTGTAAAAAGATGTAATCGTCTGAGGTTTGCCGATGATTTTTTTCATTTCATCAACGATCTTCATATCAATTTGAACTGGATTGATTCTCTTTCCATTAACCAGAACGTTAGAGAATTTTCTCAATGAAAAAACAATTTTGTTCTTCAATCCTTCTGGGGCAATCACGATTTCTTTATTGTAATCAGCAGAAATAGTTTTGTTGATTTCCACGATTTGTGAACCCACGATCTGACCGATTTTTACGTTGAGATTAAGAGATGCCTTCGCAAACGGTGAAACAATCATGAAGAAAAGAGCCGCCATCAACATTCTAAAATTCTTCATTGTTCCTCCATAAACAAAAAGTGATCTGTTTATAATAATAGACAACCAGATAAATGTAGATAGGGAACTTTATTCCTTCACTTTTTTTTGGGGAAATAAATGGAAGCCACGATTGAAATGACCAATAGGAGGACAATGACCGCGACCGAAATGGATGTTGGGATATGAAAAAAAGGTCCGGCAATCATCTTCACCCCGACAAAAATCAAAATACCCGACAAAGCGTAGCTGATATAGTCGAACATTTCCATTAATCCGTTAAGCGCAAAATACAGCGACCTCAACCCAAGAATCGCAAAGACATTTGAAGTAAAGACGATAAATGGATCTGGAGTAACAGCGAGGATTGCCGGAATGGAATCGACTGCAAAAATGATGTCAGTGCTTTCAATCATAATTAAAACGAGAAAAAGTGGCGTCATGTACCTTTTTCCGTTATGGATTGTTGTGAATTTCTCCTCTTCAAAATGGTGAGTAAATCTGAAGTGTTTTTTGGCAAATTTCACGACTGGGTTGTTCTCAATATCAAGGTGAGTCTCTTTTTCTTTTAGCATTTTTAAACCAGTAAAAATCAAGAAACCTCCAAAAACATAAATCATCCACTGGAATTTTTGGATTAAGGCAACACCGGCGAAAATAAAGATGATTCTGAAAACAAGCGCCCCCAGTACTCCCCAAAATAAAACACGATGCTGATTCTTGCTGGCGACTTTGAAATAAGAAAAGACAAGAGAGATCACGAAAATGTTATCAATGCTTAAAGATTTTTCAATGATATATCCAGTGAGGAACTCAAGACCTGCCTGACTTCCCATTTTTTGGTAAATGTAAAAATTAAAAGCGAGAGCAAGAGCGATCCAAACTCCGGTCCATGTCAGCGATTCTTTAATGGAAACCTTGTGCACTTTTCGATGAAAGACACCAAGGTCAAGAAATAGCATGAAGAAAATAATTCCAAGGAAGGCAAGCCATTCAAAAAATGTGTGGCCGGCCAGCATATTTATAATCCTGGAGATTGATAATCTTGGTTGTAATCATAGAGGTGCGAAGTATCAGTGACAATTGCCGCCGCTATATATCCTTTCACATTTGAGCCATCCCGCAGAACGACCACTTCCCCACCTTTGGAAAGAACAATCTGGCAAATATCATCAAGTATATCATCGTCGTGCGAATCGATTTGTTTGGGTGAAATAAAAATTTCGCCGGTCTGATGATTAATTCTCCCCCACAATTGTTTGTTTTCAATGACAAACAATTTTAAAATTTTTCCATAAACGGCGCTTACAGCAATGTCTTCTATATAAGTGATGGCCTGATTTCTTTTGACGGCTAAATTCAAATCATAAATCGCCTCTAGCTCCAATCGTTGATTATAGGGTTCAAGAATTTCCAGACAGCGTTCCCTGATCTCATCATTCTGCATGGTATCTGCATTGCCAATAATAACATCGTCCATGATTGAGGAACTCTGCAAATATTTTTTCATTTGATCTATATTGTCTTTCGTCCCGGCGAGAATCACCGGGAGCTTATATTGGGAAAGAGTTTTGTTAATTTGTACCGCACTTCTGCTGAAAAAATCTTTGGACGAACTATTAATCTTAGCCTCATTAGCGTTGCTGAGAAGTAATGGATTTCTGATAGCGTCCAGGCGATACAAATGGAAATTGGTTTCTACCAAAAGGGAAATATTCCGAGGGGTGACTCCCAGGACGAAATAACCACGCTCCGTGTTTTTTATCCGCAATAGTGGTTTTATGTGAAAGCTGTCGGCCACAACAACAAGGTCATTTAAATTTGTCTGAACGCGCATATAACCTTGCTGTTCAGTGCTATGAAAGACAATCAATCCCTTGTCGAGAGGTTCAAGTGAATCTATAAAGAAAGCGTGCCTAAGTGGCTCCAGGAAAGTGTGGACGAAAGAGCGAGTGTAATCTTTAAGAAGAAATCCTTCCGCCTTAACCAGCGAGAGTTTCCACCGTTCTGCCAGTGATTTGGAATCCAGTTTAGGATCTCGCGAAAGATAGATAGAAATCATCGGCGCTGAGCTGGCCTCGGTTATGGCCTTCAGGTCTTGCATCATCAGTTCTTTCATAAAAATCCTCCCATGGATTTTTTTTCACAGCCTAGCTTCATTCTGACGGAAAAAAATATTTTAATAAAATTGATAATAAGGTAAAAATAATTCGGTTTTTACGATGTATCGACATCGTATAGGCCTTTGCTATACTTTCGCAGGGAGAAAGTTATGAAATGGCTTAACTACCATCATTTGATTTATTTTAAAGAAATTGCAACGACTGGAAGTATTTCTAAAGCTTCTGAAAAATTACTTATTGGGCAACCTGCTCTCAGTGCTCAGCTCAAGCAACTTGAAGACGAGTTGCAGATCGAATTATTTGAAAGAAAAAATCGAAAGTTGGTTTTAACTGATGCGGGAAAAGTCGTGTTGAAATACGCTGATGAAATTTCGCGTCTGGGACAAGAACTCCTTACCGTTGTTGAAGAAAAGTCTTATACGGCCAAGACGACACTTCGATTGGGGGCGCTCGACAGTGTTCCCAAACAAATCGTCTGGGAAATTGCTCAGCGAGCGAAATCATTCGGCGAGTGCTTTGTCAGCATTATTGAAGGCTCGCAAGAAGAATTAACCAATCAACTTCTTCAGCGTGAGATTGATTGTTTCATTTCCAACTACACCGCCGACTTTTCACGTGATAAAAATATGACCAGCAGGTCTTTTGTCAAAGCGCCGGTTTCTATTTACGGTTCAAAAGAATTTGTCCAAATAAAAAAGAACTTTCCCAAATCTCTTTCTGCACAACCTATGATATTGCCGACTCATCATTCTAAATTAAGACACGATCTCGACGCTTATTTTGATTCGAAGAAAATAAAAGTTTCCTGTGAACTGGAGACACAGGATACGGCCTTGATGAAAATCTTCGCCACACAGGGAGCGGGTCTCGCGGCACTGCCGGACATTGCAGCTTCAGGGCTTGTTGGAGAAAAGAAGCTTTTCAAAATTGGAACACTTCAAAATATAAGTGAAGAATATTGGGTTATCAGTTCTAAGAGAACAATTGATAACCCGATTGCGACGAATCTTTTAAATTCTATTTAATCTTTTTTTTCTGGCACTAGAATAGAAACAATAACGGAAACTCCGATTGTTGCCAGCACGATGATCAAAGAAGTTGAAGTTGGAATGACATACCAATGCTCGATCAGCATTTTAACACCAATAAAGATGAGAACTGCCGACAAAGCGTAAGTCAGGTATCTGAAGAGATTCACCACCCCAGCGAATGCAAAGTACAGTGATCTCAACCCAAGAATAGCGAAGATGTTTGATGTGTAAGCGATAAATGAATTTTTTGTTACAGAAAGAGTGGCGGGAATAGAATCCAACGCAAAGATAACATCCGTTGATTCAATAATTAGCAAAACGAGAAACAGCGGAGTCATGTGGCGAATGCCATTGATCATGACGAAAAAATGGTGTCCGTGATATTCCGGAGTCATCTTGAAGAATTTTTTTGAATATTTATAAACAAGGTCTTTTTCCGGATCCACTTCCGCTTCTCCGCTGAACAGCATCTTGATGCCCGTGTAAATGAGGAAGGCGCCGAAGAAATAAAGAATGAAATGAAATTTTTCAATGAGTGAAACGCCTCCGACAATGAAAAGAATTCTCATCACAAGGGCACCCAAAATCCCCCAGAAGAGGACGCGATGCTGATACTTCGGCAGGACTTTGAAATAGCCAAAGATAATCGTCATGACAAAAATATTATCGACGCTCAAGCTTTTTTCCAGAACATAACAGGTGAGAAATTCATAGGCTTCAGTCTGACCAATAAATTTATAGACGCCTAAATTGAAAATCATCGCCATCGCGACCCATGCGAGTGTCCAGTAAAGGGATTCTTTTACGCTGATAGCTTTATCTTTCTTATGAAAAACGCCCAGGTCCAGGGCCAGCATAATGAACACAAAAACATGAAAGCCGATCCAGGCTGAGAGAGTTACTGTCAAACAAAGTCTCCTTAGAAATTTTGGTATAAGTGTATCATTGATAATGGCAAAATTCTAAGATAGCTTAACAAAATGGACAAAGAATCATTGATTACTTCCCTGATTGAACGCGGCTGGTTCATGGCCGACGGCTTTCTTGATGCCGACCTCTGTCAACGCCTCGTTGAAGATATTCAGAGGTTGCCTCTGCGCGAAGCTAAAATCGGCCGCGGCAACAGCGAACATCGCCACGATCTTATCCGCAGTGATTCAATCTACTGGCTCACGGAAGGCGGCAGCGCTGCTCAAATAACATTTCTCGAAAAAATGAATGACCTCATGGCAATGTTAAACAGGGAGCTCTACCTCGGCCTCAAACAATTTGAAGGCCATTTTGCTCGTTATGAACAGGGTCAATTTTACAAAAAACATTCAGATCAGTTTGTCGGCACCAAAGAACGATTGGTCACGACAGTTACCTATTTAAACTCGCCCTCTTCCGGAGGGGAACTTCGGGTGTATAATAAGCAGGATAACAATCTGATCGATGCTGATGTGAAACCTGTGACAGGACGCCTGATCTGTTTTTTAACATCCGACATTTATCATGAAGTGCTTCCAGCGGAAGAAACTCGATACTCTATTGCCGGTTGGTTCAGAACGAACATTACATAAAATGAAAATTAAAATAATTGCTCAACTCATTTATTACATCATCCGCTTGCTCAACCTCACTTATCGGTATGAGTTCATCGGTAATGAGAATAAAGAAAAAGCAAAGGCGATGAATGCCAACAGCACTTTTGCCTATGCTCTTTGGCATCAGAACCTCATCGGTGCTATTTTTTCTCACATCAATCTTGAAAAATTCACCATGGTCATTTCCGAATCTAAAGACGGAGAATTGGTCGCCGTTACATGCCAAAAATTCGGACACCTTCCGGCCAGAGGAAGCTCTACGCGCGGAGGAAAAAAAGCACTCGTTGAAATTGTCCGAAATATGAAGCGAGGTTATCCTGGCGCCCTGACAGTGGATGGCCCCAAAGGTCCTGCCCATGTTGTGAAACCAGGAATTATTGAAATCGCCAGATTGTGCCAATGTGCCATTGTCCCGCTTTCACCCTACGCTTCTTCTCATTGGGTTTTCAAAAAAAGCTGGGATCAATTCCGCATTCCCAAACCTTTTTCAAAAATCATCGTTGTGATTGGTGAACCTATCCAGGTGAATGATTCCATTTCACGTGAACAATTCGATCAGCTGACCGTTGAAGTTGCAAAACGAATTGAGCAAGGCGAAGAAGTGGCGATCAAACACCTTGCTCAGAAAAATCAGTAAACTTTTTCCGTAAACCAGCAATTGGGCCTTGCTCCAGTGTCTTTCACACACGCTCCCACTTTTGCATCGATCGCATCGAAGGGAACATCCGGTCCCTGATCGCAATTAGCTCCCGACATATAAGTATCAAGTCTGCATTGCGGATTCGCGTGATTATAAAAAGTTTTGCTTACCTTAGTCGGATCATTCGCCGTAATTTTTGGTTCGGGTGCACCAGTGACGAGTGAAGCAAAAACTTTACTCGCGGAAAGTCCCGCGAGAGTAATGCGTGCGCAGGCATTGTCTCTGCATTTTGAAAGAGCTGTTTTGTAATTAGCAGCATCGATTTCCGCATCGAACGCTTTATTTTCCACTGCGTTTTTAAAAAAGAGCGGTAAACATTTCGAAGTAGCATAATAATCCGCCTGTCCTTCAGCAGAAGACCAACCACGAAGTCCGGAGTTGCCGCGAAGAATTTTTGGTGCTCCTCCCAGGTGATGGCCAACTTCATGACAAATCAAAAGAAGAAAAGCATCTTTAGTCATCAGTGGATGTCTTGCTAAGCCACCATTCATCACGATGACGGCATTGTTAGCATCATCTCTTGTGGCAAAAGCATCGACAGTTCCATCTTGCCAGCGTTTGTCGAAAATCAATTTTTTCCCCAACATCTTTTTGACTTCCGGTTCGAGTAAAGATTGGGCGGACTCAATCAATTGATTGAATTCATCCTGAGTTAAGCCTTGTCCGAAAGCTTTCACACCGGCTTCATATTTTTGTGAAGACAGAGGAAAACAAGATTCAGGTTCACGTTTATAAGCGCCTTCCGCTAGGCTACTTAGAATCAGTAACGTGGTTAATAAAGTCGTTTTCATATCTTTCTCCTATAAGAGTCTTTGCTTTCTAAGTAGCACCGCTTTTGATCAAAAAACATGACGAATCTCAGACAAAAATGATGAGATCAATCTTTGTACAACCTGCTCTAAATCAGTTTTCTTTTGTTTCGAGGGGATTAAAACAGTATCAGAAATAATAAAAACAACCCATAAGGAGGGTTTTATGAAAGCAATGAATCGCAATTTCCTATTGGCCCTAGCAATGATGCCGGCGCTTGGATTCGCTTCAATACCGGTTGTCTCCTATGAGGCGAACGTACCGGTAGATCACGTATACTCTCCTGCTGGATTTGATAGCAATGATAATTCGGAAGTCGTTATTTCAGGTTTCTTACCTAACCTCTGCTACAAAGCTCCTCAGCACATGGTGAATGTAAAAGATGGCAAAATTAATATTTCCGTCAAAGCGATAAAAAATCAAAGAGGTCTTGGCTTCTGTGCAGATGTGATTGTTCCCTACATTGAATACGTCAATCTCGGAGTCCTCGACAAAGGTAAATACGATATTTCTGTCAATGAAAACAGCCAATGGGAAAAACGCAGTAAAATGCAAATTGCCGAAGCAAGCAGCAGCTCTATCGACGAAGTCGTTTACGCTAACGTTGAAGAAGTTGTGAAATCTGACGACGGCTCTCGCAAAGTCATCTTAAAAGGTCACAACCCAAGCGACTGTTTTGAATTAAAAGAAATTGAAGTCAAAGATAATGGTGTGGATGTCTACTCTGTCCTTCCAAAAATGAAACAAGTCAGAGCCTTCTGTCCGAAAAAAATGATTCCATTTTCTTACGAATTTGAAGTTCCACAAAACCTTGATGCAGATAAAGTTTTACTTCATGTGCGTGTTATGGACGGTAGATCAGTGAACGCCTTCTTTAACAATCAGCCACAAAATGAGTAACGACTGATCGGCTTCAGCAATTAAGGCAAGAGGAGCAATCCTCTTGCCTAGTTAATATCTTCAACGAGTACTTTTGCGCATCCTAATCTTTCAAACTTGTCCTGAATATTTTTAACAGTATTACGGATATCAGAAACATCCAGCATCGACCTACCTAAATATGAATACCCATTCCACTTGCGCAAAAGATATTTTGCCTCTTCATCTGGATCTATTTGTTCATTCTTTAGTTTTTTCACTGCAAGAATTGTCGATTTATAGTGGCGTTGAATTTTCTCAATCGCGCTTGAAGCATTCGATCCATTTTCTTCATCAAGCTCTGTGTTGTAATACGTTTTTTGATCAGTGTGAAAAAGATCTTTATTGGTCACGATAAAGTCGTATCCTTCCTGTACAAGACTGTCCGCATATTTAAAGGAGTAGCGGATGCGTTGAATGTCCTGGCAGATATACGTTGAAGGTGAACTGTCTACCTTGAAAGCTTTTAATTGTTCACCGTACTTCTTATTGAAACGTTCAATTTTATCTCCAAAGGTTTTTGTTTCTTCATAGCTTTTCAGAGTTGTATAGCGAAGGAACTTTTCTCCCCACTCTCCATAAATCTGACCAGCAATATTTTTATAATTTTCCAGAAGAGAAACCATGTTGTCTGATCCGTCATCTGTTGCAGAATACTGACGTGGAGAAACGACTCTTCCAAGTCTTTCTTCAAGTTTTTTCAAATCGGCCAGCTTCGCAATGTAGAGATCCGCTCTCTTTTGCAATTCATCGACCTTGGCTTTTTTCGCCTCTTTGTTTTTTGTCGATGCAAGTTCTTCTTTAGAACCAATATCATTGAGAATTCTGGTTACGTGGAATAAAGTGCGGGCACGCAATCCTTCATTAAACTCTTTTACACTCAAATTCATTGTATTCTGGAACGTGATCATGTCCATCGGATCGAACTTTTTCAATTCAACACTAAAAACATCATCCAGCATCGGGATCCCACTCACTTTTAATGAACGGTAATTGGTCAGCTGGAAACTGAGTGTTTCATAATCCTGAGCGATTGCGGAAATCATAAGTAACTTTTGAGTTTCGGCAGGAGTCTCAGCATTGTCGACGATTGGTGAATTCAAAATTGTTTTTGCTTTCAGAAGCGATTTTTTAAAGGTCGACACATCTCCGACGAGAGAGACAAGCATTTGCTGATCCATTTCATCCAGGACTTTTTTCTGCTCAGTTTTTTCTTTTTCAAGATCTTTCAAGGCTAGATTTAATTTCTCGATGTGAAACTTCACATCTCTCAAGTCTTCTTTGTTGGAGCTATTTTCCACATCTAATCCGCCCTGAGCTTCAAGCTCTTTTCGGATGTCGTAGAATGAACAATTCAATTTAATGAATGTCTGGCGATCAGAATTTTTTACGAAGTCAAAGCGCTGTTTAAAAATTAAATCGATCAGCTTAATGGCCGAAGAAATAATGAAACCACCACCCGCAACGAGTAGTCCTGTGGTATTACCCGCAAGGAGCCCAAGTTGAGTTGAATCGTAAATAAGATCTGCGGTTTGCTCAAGAACTCTACCGTCTTCCAGATTACATTGGTTCTTTTTAATCATTGTCGAAATATTAGTGAAGAGATTTGAAAATTTAATTCCACTCAATGCACTGACTGAAGAACCTTCTTCATTGCCAGTAATCGAATTCATGATAGTGCTTCCATCAACCGTTTTATCAATGATGTTTCTTTTCTTCAATTCTTCCTGGATCGAGTTAATGGACGTCAGTACATCTGAAACTTTTGATTCATCCTTTTGAAGACAATTGCTTTTAAATACGTTTTTAATCGATTCTGTTTTTGCCAGAAGATCTGCAAATTTTTTTGATTCCATCGGACAGGACTTAGGTCTCTCGCCCGCCACTTTGTATTTATTGATCAGAGTATTGATCTGCTCCATATCCTGCGCGTGAGCAGAAAGCATCGTCAAAGAGATCAAGACTAAAAAAATCTTCTTCATATTTTCCTCGGTCGAAAATTCGCGTAAGAATTCAAGGAAAACAGAGCAAGGATGGTGCCACGGCTAAATTGTGAATAGAAGTCGCTTAATGAGCTGAGGACTGTCTAAACTTTCGACGGCCGGCCTGTCACTGGACAGAGGTGAAAATTTTTTTATTTAATGAGTTTGATCACTGACGGATCGAGAAATTCATTTTTACTCTCGAGATAATTTTTGTAGTGATTGCCGTAGAGCTCGAGCTCTTCTTGTTTAAGCGGTCTTTTAACGACGGCAGGATTGCCCATGATCATTGAGCCTGAAGGATATTTTTTTCCTGGAGGAACAACACTTCCTGCGGCCACTACACAGTGATCGCCGATTTCAGCGCCATCCAAAATAATAGCTCCCATGCCGATTAAGCAGCTATTGCCAATCGTGCAGCCATGAAGAATAGCATTGTGGCCCACGCTGACGTTAGCCCCTATCACGAGCTTATTAGCGCCGGTTACATGAAGCATAGAGAGATCTTGAATATTGGTATTTTTTCCGATGGTGATAGTGTTGATGTCACCGCGAGCGACACATTGGTGCCAGAGGCTTACATTTTCTGCGAAAGTCACGCGGCCAATAACGTCAGCCGAGGGAGCGATGTAAACTCCCTCGCTTATTGTCGGTTCAATTCCTTTGTAGGAATAGAGGGCCATTATTTTTTAGGAGTGTGTTCTAGGATCCATTTTTCCTTGTCCCATGGAAGAGCAGCTACGTAAGCAGCTACGTTTTTCATGTCGTCAGGAGAAAGACCTTTTACGATTGGATTCATCGCTACGTTGATACGTGCGCCGGATTTCATATCTGCGAGTTGCTTTTCAACATACCAGTCGTACTGACCACCGATATGAGGTGCTTTTTGAGAAGCTTTCCCTTCTCCGCCTTTACCGTGACAAGCAATACATTGACCGTAAGTTTTTGCACCAGCTTGAAGTTGTGGTGTGCTTAAATCAACCACTGGAGCGTATTCGATTTCAACTGCTTCTTCTCCACCTGTGTGTTCTTTTGGTGCAGTCACTTCAGCGATGACTTTTTGTTGTTCGATATATTCAGTTTCAACTTTTTTAAGATCGAATTTTGCGTTGTCTACCGGAGTTGTTTTGAATGTGAAGAGAACTAGAATAAGAACTAAACCAGTCATTACACCTAAAAATACCATTAACCTTGTCATGGACTCTCCCGCCCCAAAATATTTGAATAAAATTTACGAATTGAGTCTCAAATTATAGTGGAATTTGAAAACCTTGGCAATTTATAAGCTCTTGATCATCCCTTCGAGACTCTGTGAATCTTTAAGTTCTTCAAGCATCGTGAGGTGCTGAGGTTTGATAAAGCCTTCGTTGTGAGCGTGACGAAGATATGCGAGCAATGAGTCATAGAACCCCTGAAAGTTATAAATAAAACAAGGTTTGCTATGAAGCTTTAGTTGTGACCAGGTAAGTATCTCGAACATTTCATCCAATGTTCCCATACCGCCGGGCAAACTCAAAAAGGCATCTGACTTATCGTACATAAGTTTTTTGCGCTCATGCATGCCTTCGACAATATGAAGTTCAGTTAATCCTCTGTGTGCGATTTCGTAATTGACCAGTGTTTTAGGAATGACGCCGATGACTTGACCGCCATGAGCGAGCACTGCATCTGCAACAGCTCCCATGACTCCAATCGTGGCCCCACCGTAGACAAGCGCAATATCGTTTTTGGCCATGAAAGTTCCCAGGGCCTTCGCCATTTCCAGATACGCGGGAGAAAAACCTTCAGCTGAACCGCAAAAAACACATAAACGTTTCACTTAATTTCCGCCCTTTTCAAAATAAAAGAAATATTCCTTGTTTCCGCTCTTTCCGAGAATAGGAGATTCGCATTGACCGGCGACCAAAAGATTTTCTTTCTGGCACCACGACTTTAATTCTGAAAGCATGACGAGCCTGTGGCCTTCGCTTTTCACAACACCATTCTTGTCTAGTCCATCGCGGCCGACTTCAAACTGAGGCTTAACCAGCGCTACAATTTTTCCGCCCGGTTTTACTAAATCAAAAATATTTTTCAAAACGAGTTTGAGAGAAATAAAGGAAAGATCCACGACGGCGACATCAACTTTTTCACTGATAGCGAATGGAAATTTAATGTTCACACCTTCATGATTTTCTACGCGGGGATCTTTTCGCAAAGATTCTGCTAATTGATCGTGGCCGACATCCAGACAGATAACTCTTGCAGCTCCCGCACGCAAAACAAAATCTGTAAAACCACCAGTGGAAGCGCCGACATCTGCGATGACTTTATCTTTTACATCAACATTAAATCTTTCAAGCGCGCGTTCAATCTTGTGAGCTCCACGAGAGACATAAAGAACATCCTTTCTCACTTCCAGCCCCTCAGCACTCACATTCTGTGAGGCTTTTTCAACTTTTTGATTTTGGTAAAAGACAACACCTTCTTCGATCAAAAGCGCTGCTTGAGATCTCGTCGGTGCAAGACCAGCTTCAACTAGGACTTTATCTGCGCGATCTCTGCTCATAGTGAAACTGGAGTAATGATTAAATCGATTTCTTCCTGATTTCTTTCTTCGTGAGAAATTTTCTTCGTCTCACCAAGGTAGATATCAAGATTGGGTTCGTTGAGAGTTTTGACGACTTTGCCGGATTGATTGTAGATTTCGCCTTTAATGCGAACAAATCCAGACGGACCGTATTCGTGCACACTCTGTACATAATAGGCCGACAATTCTGCCTTAATTCCATTCTTCATGGAAATCATCACCTGCTCGCGCTCATCCACCTGTTCAATTGAATGCTGCTCAGTGGACAGGAAAAACCCTTTCCCAATCCCTTTTTTATAAACGAGACTGACATTGAGTCCAATTTTCGCCTCTGCTTCAAGTGAAAAGGCTAAAATGGCCAGAAGAATGAATGAAATTTTACGCATGCAAAAATTGTAAGACAGATTCCCCCCGGCTTCAATAACTACTTTTATGATTGGCAAAAAAGCGCTCAGAGGCTATAAATTGAGGAACCAAAATTTTTCGTTTCGGGTCAATAGCTCAGTTGGTTAGAGCTCCCGGCTCATAACCGGGTGGTCCTGGGTTCAAGTCCCGGTTGACCCACCATTATAAAAGCCACTTCGGTGGCTTTTTTTATTTGCTCGACCGCTACGGTTCATTAATTCGTAATCCAACTCCCCCTTCACTTTTTGAACGACTTAATTAAAATGAAATTATTTTTTAAGGAGACTATCTATGACTGAGCTCGACGAAGCGATCAGTGAATCAATCGAACACGCTAATGAAAGCAAATTGAATTCAAAAATTGCCATCTTTGTGGCGATTACAGCGACCTTTATGGCCATTTGTAATATCAAAGGTGGAAACATCGGCCAGAATATGGCGAAGGCGCAGGCCCAGGCCGTCAACAACTGGTCATATTTCCAGTCGAAAAGTACAAAACAAAATTTAACGGAAAGTACGGTTGAGCTTCTCAGTTCACAATTGTTGAATACAACCAATCCAGTGGCAAAAGCGGATATTGAAAAGAAGATTGCAATTTATAAAGAAAAAATCGCCCGCTATGAAAAAGAAAAAAATGAAATCAAATCGACAGCTGAAGGTCAGGAAAAAGCCTATGATGAGATGAACGTTTTCGACGATCAATTCGATATGACTGAAGCTATCTTGAGTATCGCCATTGCCATGTTCGGTCTCACGGCCTTAACTCAGAAAAAACAACTTTTTTATTTTGCTCTGATTTTAAGTACGGCCGGATTTATTCTAGGTTTTACCGGCTTTCTCAAGATTTCACTGCATTCTGATTTTATCTCCAATATTCTCGGTTAATTAAGCAGGTGAAGAAATTCACCTGCATATCCTTTGTCTACTTCTTGCTCTCGCTCTGTGAGACTATGATGAAGACATGAATAATCCAATCCATTTTACAGTACAGGCCCGATCGACCAGCGGAATCGATGAGAGTTGGATCTCTAAAGCGATTGCTTCCGAAATACACACCGCCATTCCTCCTGAGTTTGGCGGAATTGGTGGAGGTGCCTCTCCAGAGGATCTCTATGCACTCGCATTGGGAAATTGTTATTTGGCCACATTCAAAGTCATTGCTTCAAAGTCTAAATTAGTTTTTTCAACGATTGATGTCGATGTTGATTTGATAGTCGATATAAATGAAGAAAAAAAACTTGTGATGAAGTCAGCTCGCTTAACAGTCATTTTAAGTGGTGTTCAAAATGAAGAACGAGCTTTGAGACTTTTACAAAAAACACCCGAGCATTGCATGATTCTCAATTCCGTAAAAACATCTTTGGAATTTGAATACAGCGTGAAACCATGAGATCACTAAAGACGAGTCTTTTGCAACGTTCACCGAAGCTTTTATCGGCCACCGTGAAAATGCTTGCGGGCAAAGACCTGGACAATGTTCTGGAAAATCTTTCCGAATTAAAAGGCGTCCCTCAGAAACTTGGTCAACTGATGAGCATGGATGTGACTCAGTACGTGCCGGAAGAATTAAAAGCAAAATTGAAACCCTTACAAGGCGAAGGCAAAGCACTTGAAGCAGAAATCATACTCTCGCTTCTAAAAAAGAACCTTGGAGAAAAATATTCTCTGATTAATAATTTTGAACCCAAGGCGCTTGGGGCCGGTAGCATTGGTCAAGTCCACCGAGCTGAGATTGAACAGACTCCCGTTGTTTTCAAAGTTCAGTACCCCGACATTGCTAAAAGTATTGAAACAGATATGGCGCTGCTAACTCCTCTTAGTTCAGTCTACGAATTTATCCGTCCGCAATCTAAAGATCTTTCAATTCTTTTGAAAGAAACAAGAAACATGCTTCGTAATGAACTCGACTACATCAAAGAAAAAGAACATCTTAAATATTTCAAAGCGAAGTTAAATGCGGATGGCCGCTATATCGTGCCTGCAGTAAAAGAGGAATTTTCAACCTCTACTATTATATGCATGGAATATCATCAAGGTCAGCCTCTCCACGACTTTATTAAAAATGAAACGTCCAACTCTTCCAAAGTGGCCATTGCTGAATCGCTCTTGGATTTATTCATTGAAGAATTTCTAGAATGGGGAAAAGTTCAAACAGATCCCAATTTTGCCAATTACCTGGTGAACGAGAAAGGTCATTTAGTCCTGTTGGATTTTGGAGCTGTGAAAGACTTCAGCCCTTCATTCCGCAAGCTCTATTTGTCATTGCTGGAATCAGCCTATTATCGCGATGACGAAAAAATTCTTTTCTATGGAGAAGAACTTGGATTGGTTCACAGAACGGATAATGCAGAAGCGATCGATCTCTTTCTTCGTTTTCTAAAGGACACTCTTTCCTATTTTCATCCCGAGCAAAATCCGGTCAATTTTACAAATGAAGCGATTACAAAGAAGCTGCTTGAAACTGGCTGGCAACTTTTTAAAGTTCAGAAAATTTCCAGCCCCCATTCGGACATGGTCTTCCTTCATCGTAAATTGGGTGGATTGTTTTCGCTCTTAAAAGAAATGGAAATTGAAATTGATCTGACGCTCTTTTGGAAAAAAATTGAAAATAAAAAGGGCGCCGTTAAGCGCCCTTTATAAAATTATTCAGGTTTCGAAATTGTACTTTGAGTGAGAAGCACTTTGCCGTTTTTGCAAAGGATGCGTCCGTTGACCTGAGCGCCTTGTTTGAGTTCAGCCGTTAATTGATTTATAAAAGTTCCTACTGCTGCACTATTTGAACCAAGAACAACTCTACCGCTTGCTTGCCAGAAAACATTCTTCGCTTGAGCTCCACCACTTAAATTCATGCGCGCATTGGCCGCAAGATTGACGTCGCCTTCTACTTGAAAAATCCAAACATCTGTATCTGTTCCTTCAATGGTCATGTCCGACGGGATTGTTGCCCCATTTGAAAATCGATACGTCCCCGGTGGAAGAACTTTGCCCCCGAGATCTCCCTTGTAAGCTTCAAGTTTATCTTTATCTGTCGCTCTTCCGGCCATGTCTTTATAAGCGGCGATTAAATCTTCGCGCGCCATTGTCAAATAGCTTTGTGGATCGCCCACATCATCACCGGCATAAATTTCAGGCGAGCCACCCTTAACGTCAGCAGCGTTTAATCCAATCAGTGATCTAACCCCCGGCTTTAATCCAACCTTGCCAGTGATTGCTGAGCTTTGAGAAGAAGCAATGGAAATGTACGCCATCAGACCAAAGCTTTTAGCAATGCCTAGATCCGGTGCTTTTGTTTTATGGTTAGGAACAGGTGTGACTTCTTGTGTGCTAGAACCGCTTGTTGTTTTTACATCGGAGCTGTTAGAAGAATTTTTTCCGCAGGCAGTGAGAATAAGCGCTAAAGACATTGCAATTGAAACAAACCACTTTTTATTATTCATAAGTATTTCTCCCTCTCCTTTCGTTTAAAATAAAACGCTCAGGGATAATCAGGGAGAAATACCAAGAAAAAAAATATCAAATATTCATGTGAGTCATACAGTTTTTAAATGCAATCGTTAAATCTTTCCAGAAGATTGCTAATTCTCATATCTGCGCCTCTGATGTTACCGCTTCTCAATTCAGACAATGAGCTTGAAAGTTGAGAAATCGTCTCTTCGCGAGGAACACAGTTGCGTGATGGATTGTATCTTGTTCCGCTCGTAGAAAGGCATTCCAGTTTTTGTGAATCAAATGTTAAATCAAGACAGTGATCCATCTCGTAACCTTCGTAAACTCTGTTTCCGATTGTTTCAAGGCATTCTAATTTGTTTGTATCGAAATTAAGTGTCGAACAATAAGTCAGGGCACGCTTATCAAAGTACGTGTACTGCTTCACTTTATTCAAGCAGTTCGCGCGATCTGATTCAAAAGTCATAGGCTTACAAATGAGATTATAAGCTGCGGTTCTATCTGATGCATAAGAAGCTGAAACCAGAAAAGAGAGTGCTAATACCATAGCTTTCATGTGAGACCTCCTGAATGTGTGGACTTCTAAAAACGATAGTTTAAAGAAAACACCCTATCAAGAGCTAACTCATCAGGATTGCACTTTCCCCTGTCAAAAAGTTTTACACTATCTAAAACATGGTCAATTTTTATGATTCCTTTCAGGGTGTTACACGCTCTTTTTTGGCACTTTACCTGCACTTTTAAAGGCAGCGGGGGCTTTATGAAAATTAGAATGACACTTATAACTTTAATCATCACATCACTGATCTCAACGACAGCAATGCCGAAGAGTCACAGCAACGGTGACATCACAAGAAATCACGTTAATTTGATTTCTAAAATGATCAAAGTTGTTCAACCAGAACTTGCAATGAAAGATAGACATCGCATTGCTTATTCACTTTATTTGACGACAAAAAAATATAAAGTGGATCCAAAACTGATGATCGCTATTATTGCGACAGAAAGTGATTTCGATAATAGAAAAGTTTCTACAACAGGTGACTTGTCACTTGCTCAGATTAACACTGACATCTGGAACAAAGAATTTGTAAGACTTGGTCTTGATAAATTGAATTCAAAAAGACTTAAGAAAGATGAAAACTATGCTCTTTCTAAAATGGCTGAGATTTTAAACATTCTTAAAGCTCGTCACGCTAAAAATGACAACAAGTGGTTTGCTCGTTACCACTCTCATACAAAGAAGTATAAGACTGCTTATTCAACAAAAGTTGAAAAACGCATGAGAATGATTGCTTCAATGAACTAGTTTTCAACAATTCCTGAAAATACTTTTTCCACTTTCCCACATAGGTAGACGACGCTGAAATCAGCATTAAACTGAACGGCCAGTCGTCCACCTAAAGTCTCCAGAAGAATTTCATCTTTCCATCCATAAAGTTTCGCTGCCGCAATCGCCGTGGCGGTCACACCGGTTCCACATGAAAGCGTTTCATTCTCCACGCCGCGTTCATAAGTGCGGACCCGGAGATGTTTCGGGCCAGTTGTTTCATAAAAATTGGCATTCGTTCCTTTTTCAAACATCGGATTGTAGCGAACACTTTTTCCTTTTTCAAAAATGGGATACTCGAGAAGATTCGAGACTTCAAACACGCAGTGAGGGACGCCCGTGTTCATATACATTGAACTCTTGCAATCAATACCAAGACTATTTAATGTGAATTTTTCCACATCATAAAGTTCCGTCATGCGAAGTCTAAAACCATGAACAGGATCAATTTCACATTCGTAAACACCATTCATCGTTTCAAATTTATATTTGTCTTTTTTAGCAGGAAAAATGTCGTGAGCAAAAGCGGTTATAGCGCGTGCGCCGTTTCCACACATTTCCACTTCCCCACCGTCGGCATTGATGTATCTCATTTTGAAATCGTATTGTGCGCTTTTCTCAAGCAGCAAAACTCCGTCGGCGCCAATTCCTGTTTTGAGCTGACATAATTTGTGCCAGAGTGTTTTATCTTCTGCTTTAACGATGCCCTCGCGATTGTCGATGACGATAAAATCGTTTCCCGTTGCATTCATTTTGTAGAAGTTGAGTTTCATTGAAGATTTTCTCCTGAAATATTATTCATTAGGAATTTATCGGCAGCTACTTTTTTAGCTCGATAAATCATGACCGGCAAGTCCGTATCCTTATCCATACGTTCATTGAATTTACGGAAAACGATGTCTCCAGAGCGAGTCATTTCCACGACGTTACCGCCGCGAGTGTTGTCACTGATGACCACGTTGTCGTTAGATAGAACCTGGAAAGTGCCATTGATTTTATTCAAATCGAATTGTGGTTTTTTTAATCTATATGACCAAACTTTTTTCTTCAGAAGAACATCATACTCATTCAACGTCGTATAAGGTGGTTTCTCTTCAAGATTCATGTTCTTATAAATGGTCAAATGTCCGTTAGGAAGTATTTGGGCATCGTGAAAACCATAATCTTCAAGTCCCAAAAATTCGTTGTCGAATATATGCTCGATTCTTTTTAACATCGGATCAAAAATGACAAGTCTTCCTAGTCCGTTGAAAGTTACCAGCAGATTTCCTCGCTTCATATACGGAAGAAAAATTTCATAAGCGTTTGGTGGAATTTCTGAAATTGAATTGAGATGTGAGAACTCATGTGTTACCGGAACGGGATAGGTATTTCGATCCATGAGAAACGGCATGGCCGGAATAAGTTTTTCCTGATGAAAAAGACGAATAATTTCATCTTTGTGATCAGCGAGGCTCCATGAAGCCAGGACTTTTCCGTTTCTGTCTGCAACGTTGATAACGTCAAAACGCGTGTTGAAGGTTTTCCATCTTTGCACAACAGTAGAAAGGAAATAAATTTTAGATTCATCCCGCGAAAATCTCAGTTCGTGATGAACCCAGTCTGGAAAAACAAATTTTCTATTATTTCTTGAATCATAAAGGACCAGCTCATGCATGTTGAGACCAAGCCATTCGCCATTGGTCGCAAAGGCGCAAGTAAAACCTGGATAAGACGCAATCAATATACCGCTTTCATTATAAAGACGGCAGTCCATCTGATAATAATCCGGTGTAGCTTCTTTTCCGCTGAAGACCAGCCAACTCAACCAGAAATAAACATGAAGCAGACCGAAAATTTTCAAGTGACTCCACCTTCAGGTCAAAATGATACCGATTTATAAAAAGTTTACGCGATTCGGGGCCTAGGTGAAACCAAAAACTGAGTGTTTTAGTGGCACGAGCATTGCTTTATGGACATTGCTGACCAGGGAGAGACTGGACAGTTTTTTTCAGAGGGGGAAAAAATGAATTTCAAGCATCTGGTGCTCAGTGCACTTCTTCTTACATCACATCTACAATTAGCACAGGCAGATCAAATCGGATGGGGTAATAACCCTGGACCCGGTCGAGGTGAAGGTCGGCCTGATTTTCCAGGACAACCTGGGCGTGGAAGCGGACGCGGCGACCAAGGCGGCATCCAGGATCCATGGGGAAATCAAGGCGACAGCTACGGTGATTTAATTGTCGAAGAACAAGTTCGAAATTATTTTCAGGGCGCAAGCATTTTTGATCTGCTCTCTGATTCCTATATCCGCTCACAGCTTCAAGGAAAACGTTTAAGAGACATCACAGTCGTCGCAAGTACTGAACAAGGAAATGGTCGAGCGCAACTCGTCCTCAATGGACAGTCGCTGGATAACTCTCAAGTCGTTGCCAGACAAATGTCTTCATACACTTTCAGAGTCGATCCTTTTGCAAATGAAGTTGGCAGAACGTTACAAAGAATTGAATTAAGCATGCAGGGGCGGTTTTATGTTGAGAAGGTTATCTTTAATTTGCTTGAGGCTTCTGGTCCTGGTCGTCCTGGCCCTGGCCGTCCACCTGAAGGCCCAGCAGCTGAAGTTATCAGACAGCAGCTTAACGAAAGAATACAGCAGGAAGGTGGCCTAGAACTTTTCAGAATGTTTAACCTGGGAATGGAAAGACGCGGTCAAGCGGTTTCAAGAGTTACAGTACTTGCTAGAGCTCAACGCGGTTTTGCTCAGGCTTCTTTGATGGTGAATAACCAACAATCAGGAGTGGTGCAATCTCTCGGCATGGGTCAATCGCGGATCACTTTTGATCTACAAGCTGGTATGAGAATCGGTGAACAGATCCAGGGTCTTCGTCTATACTTCAGAGGCGATCTACAAATTGATGAAGTGTCGATTGAATTTGATAGACGTGGCGGCAGTGGATTCCCGATCCCTCCAATGGAAAGAAGAATTGAGCAAATCGTGAACCAACGTTTATACGATACAAGCGGTGTAGCTCTCTCTCAATTGATGAATCTCGACAGACGTTTTGATGAGAGAGTTGTTGATTCTGTGGAACTCGTTTTAAGAAACAGCGATATTGGCGTAAGACTAAAACTGTGCCAGGTTGTTGCTGATAGATTTGCGACTGTTAACTGCGCAGCTCCTGTCACAATCTCTTCAGGCGCTCAAGTTGTCAGACTTCAAGGTGTAAACCTTGCGAGACTTCGCGAAACACAACTCTCTACAAGAATGGGAATGATTGATATCGAGCGCATCGCTATCAACTTCAGATAAGTACTAGATAGATTTTCCGCACACACTGAAAAAAAGAAAGGCCCGGATGAACCGGGCCTTTTTTATTCCCATTCCCCACAGACAAGATCCTTATCCTTCCAATCATACTTCGGTAAAATCAAGTGACTATTTTTAGAATTCTTTTTTACAAACATTCTTTTTATTAAATGTAGTTTTGATTGCGTTTTTTCGTTAAAAAGCTCAACAGAAGAGACTTCGTCTGGAGATAAATAAATACTTTCGTCATCATTCGTGCGAATAGAAGAAATCTTTCCAAAAAAAGAGTACTCCATATCTTTTAAATTCAATTCGCATTTACTTTCAGTTCTTCCATTTCCAGTAAAAGTATAGCCTAGAGGTATTAGCTGATAAAGGTTGCGTTGTTTAATATTGTTCAGGTAGCTTTCTCGCTTAGCTTGACTATCAATAACTCTATTAGCAAACCTTGTCTCTTTTAATAAGTATTCATCATAATATCTCTTACCTGATTCTCTCGAAGTGATTACGTAAGTTTCAGGAGAAAGATGAAAACATTTATTTTTTTCGATTATTAAAATCGGAAACTCCTTGCTCTGAAGGTAAACTTGCTCTTGAACGGGCTCTTGAAAATCCTTTACAAAAGTTATCGGCGTTTGCCCAGAATAGTGAAAGGTTAACAGGGAATACACTAAGCGACTGTCCATTTTAGTTTGATCTGAAAAAGTAATCTTAAAGCCATCAGGCAACGGAAGTAGCGGGACAACTTTTGCAATTGTGATTCTATTCATTCCTTTAAAGTAAAGGCGTAATTTGTTTGCAATGTATTTTTCACCAAAGTAATAATTGAAAGGTATTTCATAAAATTTTCTTATTTGTTCTTGAGTGAGCTGAGCTGAATTTGTTATAAGTGGTATTTCTTCTGAACACATAACACAATTAAAACTACTCATTGCTTCAATACCGTCGAAATCAGCAGACAAAGGATTCCCCCAAGATTCTCTAGATTCGAAGCTAAGCTTGGACATTTGAAACCGTTTATCATTCAAATAAACTGCAACTGGGAGCTGATTTGGTAGAATTGATTTTGGAAAATTTATTTCACTTTGGATTTTACGTGCAAGAACAAACTTCTTTTCGCTATCGTTTAAAAATTTCACATTGCCATTTTCAAATACTACTTGCAAACCTTTGGGGATTTCTTTTTTAGGAAAACAGAGCTTATTCGTAATAAGTGTTTGAGCAAATAATCCAGGTGCAGCAAATAGAAAAGTAATCACTAAAAAATATTTCATCGCTTCCTGCTTTTTAAATTTTGACAACTTAAATTGTACATTAATTCGAACCAATATCTTTATCAAAAAAGAATCAAGAAAAAGCAATTACTCCTAACCAACACACTTCGCTACGACCAAATAATCAATATTTTTACGATGTGAATTTTTTTTAACAATTAAATCAAAGTTTTAGTTCTTACTTAAAAAACGCAGCTTGCATTAATTTTCTCATTTCAGGAGATTTTGCATGCCAACCATTTCTTATTTTTATGGAATTTATATTCTAATGTATCCGAATGAACATAATCCACCGCACTTTCATGTCAGTTATAATGAGTTTCAAGCCTCGATAAATATTCGTACAGGCGAAGTTATGGCGGGAAAAATTCCACCAAAAGCACGGTCGCTCACCGAAGAATGGAGACTTATACACAAAAAAGATCTACTCTCTGCTTGGGATTTAATGATAAAATACAAAAAGGTAAAAAAAATTCCTGGACTAAAATAAAACAATGATGCCAAAAATAATTGAAGTCATTCCACTCCCCGAAAAATTTCTTTATTTGAAATTTTCTAATGGAAAAGATGGTTTCTTTTGCTTTGAAGATTATTTTCCTTATAAAGGCTTTTTAAGAAAATTGAAAAAAGATGATTTTTTTTACAAGGTCGCAATTAATCAATTTGGAACTCTTGAATGGCCAGGACAAATCGATTTTTGCCCCGACGTCCTCTATTCAATTATCAGTAAAAAGAAGATTTTTTATAAAAATAAAATTGTTTTCGATCCGGAATTTCCAAAATTCTGATTTATCCCAAAATTAGTGAGACTCGACTTCCTGCCCACGCGACGTAAAAGAAAACCCATGCGTCCCCATCGTCCCGACCATGACCGACTCAATGACAGGAGTAGAAACTTTTGTTGCCGATTTCCATTCAACAATAAAATTCGCTCCGGTGCCTCCAGTGAGGTTATCAGTAGAGATGACAAAGTCTTTAGTGGCCATTTTTCCCAATGAAAAAGTTCCTTCGATGAAATTCTTTTTCAACACTCCGTTGGTGTCGTAATAAGAGACTCGAGTAATGGTAATGGGTTCCTTTTCAGATGTATTTCTTAAACTTAAAGTAGCCGTGAGGTGGACCAGGCTTTTTTCATGCTCCACATAGATGCTGGAATAAATCGGCACATACACGGTTTGCCCCATCAGCCAATGAGCCTGGCCTACAGCTTGTGGATGAAATTCAGTGGCGGTCGGCAGTTCATTCTTAGGAGCATTTTTCTGCTCTGGTGTACACGAAACAACTAAAGCAAGAAGTAAAAAAAGTGTTGTCAATTTCATTTCTCTCTCTCTATTTATAAGATTTATTTTTGGCATTTCTGAGTTGGTGGCAGTGGTAACTCATCATACTTCGCACTGAAATTTTTCAGCTCCTTGACTTCTTTGTCACAGATGATGAATTCGTGCATCGCTTTTTTGACTTTCTTGTCGCCCTGACAATCGGTGAGTGAGTTTGATTCGTCGATGAGAACCTTCATCGCCACCCAAGATCCCCATTTCTCTTCGTGAATTTTTCCGTCAACATCGATTTTATCTTTGCATGTCGATTCTTCGTAAAAGCGTTGAAGATCGAGTCGCTTTTTCATTACGTAAGTGAGTGCCTCCTGCTTGGTTGCAAAGGTCATATTCATCAGCATGGGAACAAGGGCAATCAGAGCGAGATGTTTCATAGTAGTCCTAAAGTTTAAAATTAAAGTGGATCTGATCAACGACATGATTCATCCCTTCGAGTTCGCGTTTTTCATCAAGATATGAAAATTGAACTGGTGCATTTTCCTGAAAGAAAAACCTTTGAGGCTTAAAAAAGAAATACGAATACTCAGGAAGTGCTGCCGGAGTTTCAAAGAGAAAGCTCGCCTGAATGACTCCATAATAATTGCAGAGCCCTTCAGCCCAAAGGTTATTGGTCACAACTCCCATGACTTTATTCAGGAGATAGGTCAGCTCTTTTGAATTTTCTCCTCTGTGCATATAAAGACTATTTTCTCCAAGATCAATCTTGGCAAACAATTCAGAAATTAAATCTTCGTCTTGCTGAGACCAGATCACAAACTTCTGTCCATTGAAACAATCAAAGAATTTCTTCCAATGTTCAATTTGTTTTGTGACATTGGCCAAATTGTCCAGCATGAGCATGACAAACTTTGGTGGCTCTGGTTCTTCAAAAAGCTGTTCGACTTTCGCTACTTTTTGCCCTTCAGTGCGAACGCGGGAAACTTTCAGATCCATCAAAGGCTTGTTGAGATATAACTCCAGCAGCTTTACACATTTTCTTTCCAGTGAAGTTTGTAAGGGCTCGGGAAATTTTTGTGTCAGCAGATGTTTGTTCCATCCGACACCGTATCCTATTCTTTCCTTGGCCCTAAAATTAAATCCTAAAAAAGCTGAATTGAAAGAATTCTCGAGATCAAAGAAAAGATCAATATTGAAGATGTCGTGAAGATTGGCGCAATAGTGATGAGTCTCGATGAGATTCAATTTGGTCTTTGGTCTTTCAAACGCGCGAAGCTTGAAAGGAAGAAACTGGTACGCGAGCGCGGTTCCTTCTTCACACACCAAAAATAATTCCGCTGTTGGAAATTCTTCACTCACGGCGATAAGAAACGGAAAAAGATTGAAACAATCATTGAGCGATGGAGGACACTTGATGAGAATTTTTCTGATCGGGTCTTGAGTTAATTCCATTGAGATGGATCCTTGAATCTGAAGTCATATAATTCTTTAAAGTGCGAGAGCTCGGAATTTTGCGGCACTGCTCGCACCATTTTTTTTAATTTGGTCCAGTCGAGATTGCGATTGAGCAGATCGCTTTCGATTTTATACTGCTCACAGCGATCAAATTTCTGTTTAGCTTTCGTGATTAAACCGTTAGCGCCGACAATATTGCCATCGCGATAATGAATCATTGCGGCCGCGACTTGGATGACGGCCCAATAAACATTGCGAACCTGGTTCGGTTCTTCTCGCCAATGATCTTCCAGTTCTTCATGGCACTCCCAGTATTTCTGAGCGTTAAACAGGCGGATTCCCTCTGCGATTGTCTGCAAATGTGTCTGGTCGAATTGGGACATGGTTTTTGCCTGTTTGTTTCTTTAAGAGTAAGCTTTCATCACTATTTATACTTAACTATTCTATCGTTAAAACTGGATTATCGTTATGTCGGAAATTTCTGATCAGATTCAAACCCTAGTACCTGAGTATGTTCGTAACCTACAAGTCTACCAGGCGGGAAAACCAATTGAAGAACTCACTCGCGAAAGGGGCTTAACTCGCATTTCGAAGCTGGCGAGTAATGAAAATCCGCTAGGACCTTCACCCTTTGCCATTCAAAAGATGACTAATGCGCTCTGGGAAGTGCATCGCTACCCGGATATGAATGCTTATGCGCTGAAATCGGCGTTGGCAAAGCTTTATAAATTGAAAAAAGAAAATATTATTCTCGGCAACGGTTCTGAAGGAATCATGAGCTATATTGCCCGTGCCTTTGTTCAGCCTGGACACGAAATTCTAACCAGCGAAAATACATTCATTGGTTTTTATATCATCGCCAGAAGTGTGGGCGCCCATTTAAAAACGGTCCCTCTTAAAAATTATCGCTTCGATGCTGAGGCCCTTGCGAAGAATATCACTCCCAAAACCAAAATTATCTACATCTGTAATCCGAACAATCCAACTGGAACATACATAACTAAAAAAGAATTCGACTATCTGATGGCGCATGTTCCTTCGCACGTGCTCGTTATTTTAGATGAAGCCTATTTTGAATTCGCGCGCGAAACAGAAGATTATCCAAACTCCATGGATTATCGTTATGACAACGTCATCACTCTTCGCACTTTCTCTAAAGCGTATGGTTTGTCTGGAATCAGAATCGGCTACGGCTTCGGCCACGAAGATCTGATTGCCAATCTTCACAAAGTCAAAATGCCTTTTGAACCGGGACTCATCGCTCAGATGGGCGCTCTTGGCGCTATTTACGATAAACCGCATTTAAAAAGAACTGTTGTGAATAACAAAAGACGCTACACAGATCTTTTCGAATTTTTGACAAAACATGATTTCAACCCGATCCCTTCGGTAGCGAACTTCATTGCCTTCAAAACGGGATCTGAAGAAGCCTCTCGTTATCTTTTCGAAAAACTTCTCGATCACGGTGTCATCATTCGCCAACTGAAGGCCAATGAAATGCCTGATTTTGTCCGCATCTCTTTGGGAACAAAAAGAGAAATGAGTCATTTTTATAAAGCGATGGAAAACGTTCTGCCGGAATACAATAAACGTTACGGACGCCCTGGCCCGGGAGATAAGAAATGAAAGTAGTTACTTATATCCATTATCACGATTTAGGAGTTTCAAAACGACTTGGCATTTTGATGGATGATAATAAAATCCTCGATCCCAATCTCGTCTTTGCCTGCGATTTTGAGCGCGAAGGAAGATACAACTTTCGCGAACGCGCAGATCATCATTGCCCAAGTTCACTTCATGCCTTACTTACTTTAAAAGAAAATCCATTGGAAATTCTTCACACCGCTCTCGGTTTGAATATTTTTCTCGAAAAAGTCGGGCAACCGACATTGAAAGATGGAACAAAATATTTAATTGATTTATCCACAGCGAACATCTCTCTCGACGCTCCTCTAGATAAAATTGAAACGTATCGCGATTTCTACGCACATGAAAAACACGTTGAGACGGGATTTAAAAAACGGGGCGAAAAAATTCCGGACGCGTGGTACGAAATTCCTGCTTACTATAAAGGTGCCACTGCGGGATTCATAGGCCACGGTGCCGAAATTCTCTGGCCGTCATACACTGATATTCTCGATTATGAACTTGAATTAGGAATGATCATCGGTCTCGACGGATATAACATCCGAGAGAAAGATGCCCACAAACATATTTTCGGTTTCACGATTCTCAATGATATTTCTGCAAGAGATATTCAAAGAAAAGAAATGCAAATCCGACTAGGACCGGCGAAGGGAAAAGACTTTTGTTCGATCATCGGTCCCGTTATTACAACAATTGATGAATTTAATTCAGGCGAACCCGATCTTCTCATGACAGCGAAAGTTAATGGTGTTGAATGGTCGCGCGGTCAATCTGGCGACTCTCATTTTTCATGGGCGGAAATGATCTCTCACGTCTCTCGTGATGAATGGGTTCGTTCTGCGGATTTATTTGGCTCGGGAACTGTGGGAACAGGATGCGGGCTTGAACTCGATAAATGGATCAAGCCCGGTGATATCCTTGAGCTGGAAATAGAAGGTATCGGCAAATTAATCAACAAAGTTGGAAGCAAGGCTATTTATAAATAGGCCTAAGCAACCGTGTTGACGCCAAGAACTTCTTTTTCAATAGTCACGACAATTTTCTTCAGCTCGCTCACTTGCGCATTTAAGCGCTGTGCTTGAGCTGAAGTTTCTTCTGATAAAGTTAATCCGTGATGAACACCTTCATCAATCTGATCAATTGATTTAGTAATTTCTGCATAGCCTTTGCTTTGTTCTGAAATGGCCAATGAAATTTCGTTCATCATCATTGTCATTTCTGAGACGTTATCCACAATCTTATTGAGTGAATCAACACAATCGTTCGTAATATGTTCGCCAGAATCTAATTGCTGTTTTGCTCTTTCTGTTAACTCTCCCACACGAATACTCATCTTGTTAATGATGGATTCCACCTGTTCAGTAGCGCGAGAAAGAATTTCATTTATTTCTTTTGCTGAATTTCCGCTAACTGAAGCGAGTTTTCCAATCTCTTCTGCCACGACAGCAAAACCTTTTCCATGCTCCCCCGCTCTGGCAGCCTCAACAGAAGCGTTGAAAGACAAGAGTCGAGTCTGGAAAACGATATCATTAATCACTTTGGTTCTCTCTGTGATATCAGAGATGATTTTGATAATGACTTTCAATTCTTCATTGCTGGAATGAATTTCTCTAAAAAACTCTTCATTACTTTGAGCAATCAATTTAATCGTTGTGGCCATTCTAGTAATAGAATTTTTTCCAATCAAAGCTTGTTCTTTTCCTTCTTCTGATTTTTGAAAAGAGATCTTAACACTTTCAGTATTTCGTTCTGACATGGCATTGATTTCATGAAGTGAACTCACTGTTTGTTGAACGGCAGCTGCCTGTTGAGATGAGACAGACGAAAGACTGTTTGAGGATTCTGTCATTTTTTCACTGGCTTCTGCATTGATAGCGACAGCACCGGCCAATTGTCTAAGCGCCGCTGAAATTCTCTTCGTTCCATTTTTAAAATTGAGTGAAGTCAGCACTGAAACAAGAAGAGCAATGAAAATAGCACCTACACCAATTCCCGTGGCTTTATTTCTTGCTGCACCAATATTGGTATCGCGAGTTTTTAAAAGTTCAGTGAGAGTATCAATCGTGGTCAGGTAAAATTCATGCGTCTCAACTTCAAGTTTTAGCAAAAGGTCTCGAGCTTCTTTCGCTTTTAGCTTATCGCCTTTCGCAATAACATCCATTGCTGCAAATAAGTTTTTGAAGTTTGCATCCAGACTGTCTACTTTTAGCTTAACGCTTTTTTGGAGTGAGTCGTTTTCTCCGTAAAAGTTTTTATCTTCATTAATGGATGTGCCAATATCTCCATAAATTCTTCCCCAATCAGATTCTTTCATCATCGCCAGATACACCGACGTTTTTACCTTTTCTTCTGTCGTCATTGGCGCTGCCGGATTCAAGGCCAATTCACTCAAAAAAGATTCTACTTCATAAAAACGATCCGCAATTTGTGGAGCTGCCAATAAAGTCACATCCATTAAATAATAAGAATCCAAATCAGGGTCGAGAATTAAATTTGATGTATCTCCTGTATGGACGACAATATCTCGAAGATCTTTTAACACTTTGTAAGCATCAACTTTAGCGGTCTTAAAATCTTCAAACGTTTTTGCGACAGCGTCGTATTGAATGTGATCGCGCTTGCGATCATGCAGAGAGGCATTATCCAACAACAATTCACTTTCATAAGCTTTCATTTTGCCAAGCACGTCTTGCATCTGCTCTTCCATCGCAGCAGAATATTTCTTTTCTTTGGCTATTTTATGAATCAATTCCATTACAGGTTTTTGAATCACATTTCCCATGACTTCTTTGCGAGCAAACAAAATATCTTTGTCGTAAGAAACGAACATTAAATACAACAGCACCAGTATGGGTATCGCGTAAAATAAATTATTGATGAAGAGCTTAGTCGATAAAGAAAAATTAAGTTTCATTGATTCCTCAGCCTAAGATTTAGATTTGCTTGAGATTCGATCGGTTAATTGTTTATAAATTTAAGGTGATTTTCATCATAGTAATTGACTAGTACGATCGGCTAACATTAAATCTCAATAATTAGCCTTTAATACTTAAGAACTTTTTTCAAAAAACCCACTGACGGTTTAAGAATTGGCGGAGAAGATACTTTATGGAAAATTTTAAAGCATCAGGCATTCACACAAAACAAGCTCACGTAAAAATTCCCGAAGGGCATTTTGAAGAAGAACATGGACGCAAAGGTTTCTTCGGCCGCGTTTCTCATCTTTATCATAAACAGGCCCCCGTAGGCTGGACGAATATCGAAGGTGAATTGAAACCTCGCTGTCAGCCCCCTATGTTCAATAACAAACTTCCTAAAAATGTCTTCACTCCAATCCTTGAAAACAGTGACTGCATCATCAGCTTGGGACATTACACTGAATCGTTTAAGAATTTTTATCGAAGTGCAGACTTTGATGAATTGATTTTTATCCATGAAGGAACTGGACGCATTGAAACCATTTACGGACATCTCGACTATGTTCGAGGCGATTATATTATTCTACCACGTGGGACGACTTATAAATTATACCTGCAAACAGAAACGAAGATTTTTAAAGTTGAATCTAACTCTGAATTTGAACAGCCAGACCGTGGAATGATGGGGCCGAATGCTCTTTACGATCAATCAGCCTTGAAAGTTCCGGAAGCCGCCCTTGGAACTGAACAAGATAAGAAAGAATACAAAGTGGAAATCAAACGCCTGGGTGAAATCACAACAGTGACTTATCCATTCAATCCACTAACGGTGAGTGGCTGGAAAGGTTCACTCTACCCTTTCAAGCTTTCCATTTATGATTTCTGTCCGGTGATGAGTCACCGTTACCACATGCCTCCAAGTGCTCACACGACATTCGTGTGCAAAAACTTTGTCATCTGTTCTTTCGTTGAAAGACCTCTTGAAGACAGTGAAGTCCACGGTGTTTTAAAAGTACCGTTCTATCATTCAAATATTGATTTTGATGAAGTGCTTTTTTATCACCAAGGAAATTTCTTTTCTCGCGACAACATCGATGCCGGCGCACTGACGTTTCACCCGCAAGGTATTCACCATGGGCCTCATCCAAAGGCCTTCGCTAATAGCAACGCTAAAACTTATACTGATGAATATGCAGTAATGGTTGATACCAAGAATCCGCTAAAGCCAACCAAGTGGTTCTCAGAAAATGAACTTAAGGATTATTGGAAAAGCTGGATGACTAAGTAATATTTTGATAATGCGACTGAATCAGATCGTGAATGTGAACAGCAAGTTCTGATTTGGTCGCAAAATTCTTCGCTTCAACGACATCCAAAACTGACAATTCGACCTCAATTCTTTTTTTTGCAAACAAGGCAAGAGCATGTTCGAAAAAAGGTTTATCACCAAACCAGAAAACCAATTCATGATTTTTCTTTGAAACGATTTCACCATCAAGCTTACGATAATTCAGACACAGAGGAAGAATTTCAGCATGGGCATCAATAGCGGCCTGTAGCATGGGCGGTTTAAAAGGATAAACATGAGCGCCATCGGTACTCGTTGCTTCTGGAAAAACCACGACATTAAGCTTGTGCTTCAATGCCATAGTGAGTTCTTTAACTTCTTTGTGAATCTTTCTGCGATTTTTGCGATCGACAAAAAGACAACCGCCGAGCATACAGAGATGTCCAAGAAAAAAAGTATTCTTCATTTCCACCGATGTGACAAAACAAGTAGGAAATTTCGAACTGATAATAAAAACGTCCATGTAAGACAAATGATTGCTCACGATCATTGAATGGTCAGGGATTTGCGACGTCACATTTTTTTGAACGACATTGATACCAATAATGGCGAGAGCTGCACGAGAAACATAAGAAACTAACACTGTTAGAAAAGGCCGTGCCCGATTAATTTTAAAGAGACACAAAGCATAGATGCAAAGAGACACAATCATGTAGAGAAACAAGACGAACGCAAAGACGATGAATTTTGGAATGGCCCTGAACATACAAAAAGTATACTCTTGAAAAGATAAAAGGAGTTCAAAAATTTATGAGCATGAAGACATTTGAAACTAACGGTGCTTTTGCGGATAACTACAAATTTCTTATCGGATCCATTCTGCCGAGACCAATTGCAGTTGTTTCGACACTTAATCTTGATGGAACAAATAATGTCGCTCCTTTTTCGTTTTTTACAGCCGTTTCCGCAAAGCCAATGATCATCGCTTTTTGTCCAATGATCCGCTCTAGCACCGGACAGATGAAAGACACTCCCGTTAATATTTTAAGAGAAAAAGAGTTCGTCGTTAATTTCGTGCACGAGGATCTGGCACAAAAAATCAATATGACTTCTACGGAACTTCCCTATGGTGAAGATGAGTTTAAGTTTGCTGGGCTGACTGCGCTCGATTCTGAAGTTGTTAAGGCCAAAAGAATTAAGGAAAGCCTTATTCATTTTGAATGCATTTTCCGCGATCAACTGAACTACGGCGATATGCCAGGTGCTGGTCAATTGATCACTGGAGAAGTCGTGAGAATTCATGTCGCTGAAGAAATTATGGAGAATGGAAAAATTGTCACTCAGAAATATAAACCAGTCGGCCGTGGTGCCGGAAACGACTGGTTCAAATGTGATAGTACTTTTGTTCTTGAAAGATTAATGGCGGCGCAAATTCAACGCTGATTGCTCGTCAGCATCCAGAATGCTTCCCGAATAAAGATCTTTAATTTCAACCCATACGTCGAGATTACAACCTTCAGTCAACGCGACGGCAATTGAACGATCAGTTGATGTGTCATCTGGAGAAGGATTTAAAAGAATCATCTCTGCCGTTGCGTCGGGATTTTTACAATTTTCCATATGCATTTGCCAGTAAACAACGGGAATGCCACCAGCGATATAATCCATTACATAAACTTTTTCCCCAGCTTTGTATTCGATGCCTTCTGGAAAAGTGATCGTCTGATTTAATTTATAAGTCTGATAAAGCTCCAGGTCCGTCCATTGAAGAGCTTCAGCATGAGCAAGCGAAGCAGTTGCAAAAAATAAAGCAGCGATCAGTTTTTTCATTTGGTGACTCCATTCATTATTTGAAAAAATTCCGGAAACGATTTGTTAACACAATCAGCATGGGCGACAGTTCCACCGCCTCCTGCTCTTAAAAACAAATAAGCTGTCATGACCATGCGGTGATCACGTGCCGTTACAAGAGCGGCCGGACCTACGGATTGTACCCGGCCCTTGATTTTCATTTCAGCACGACTTTCATCAAATTGAAAAGGAATCTCAAGTGTGCGCATCATAGTCATGAGTTCTTCCAGACGATCACTTTCTTTGTGTCGAAGAACTGAAAGGTTCGTTAAAACACTTTCTCCGTCTATTTGAGAGGCCAAAAAGACCAATGTCGGCACAAGATCAGGGAATCGACTTCCATCAATATTAAATGGCTTTAAACGCTTTTTAGAGCTCGCTCGCAATCCCTTGGATGTCCATTCAATATCTGCTCCTGAGTCTTTAGCGATTTCGATAAAGGCCGCATCGGCTTGATAGGCATCTTGTGCATGGCAATTCTTAAACAAGACTTCTCCCTCAACGAGCGCGAGCGCCAACGGATAACTGAGAGAGCTAAAATCCACCGGAACATCCAGTGAATTTTTATTCAGACTTTCATTGAGAATGGCCTTGGTCATTTCGAGATAAGTTTCGGACGCTTTGACATTTACCGGAACGATCGTGAGAGGAAGATTAGAAAAGGCCAGCATCATTGCTGAAGCGAACTGCGTACTTTTTCCGCAATCAATTTCAAGCTTTGAAGATTTGAGCATATTGGCAGGCCCCTTTATTGCTATCCAGGCTCCCGATTGATTAGTACTCACTTCAACATTGAGATCGCGCAATGGTCTTAAAAGATCTTCCATAGGTCTTTCGCTCATCTTTTCACTTGGGAAAAAACGATAACTCTTTTTCCCCCTGGAAAGAAGCGCCATTAAAAAGCGATTTGTCGTTCCGCCGTCTCCCGTCTTCAGATCAATGACATCTGAATGAGTTTCGCTTTCACACAAAGGAAAGGAATTCAAAAAACTAATACTTGAATTTGAGCGATGAATTTTAAGTCCCACTTGTTCAAGACAATCGAGCATCGTCTGGACATCAGTAGACTGCGGGAGATAATTGATTCTAAAACCGCCACCGCGAATCGCTCCTATAATAAGCGCGCGGTTGGCATATGATTTACTCGTCGGTAATTCTATTTCTGCGTGGAAAGATCCTGGCTCAACTTTATAAAGTGAATTTTCTAAGTTCATCTTTATTAGTTTCCAGCACATTTTGAATCTCTTCAAAAGTTTTGCGTTCTACCTGAGCATTGCCGATATCGTTGACCAAAACGAGATCGATTGAACTCAAAGCGGAAATTTTTTTGTCTTTTTGAAGATACGTCATGATTTTTTCAATCGGGAATTCCTTGTTAAACCAAGGAGGATTTTTGCCCGGAATATTAAGCGCATTTTTAAGCGCAATAATATCATTGATATTTTTTTCAGATCCAAAGATTTTGAAAACCAAAACCATTCCCCACATCACCGCTTCGCCGTGTGGAAGGTTGTAAATGAATTCCAGAGCGTGACCAAATGAGTGACCAAGGTTCAGAATTTTTCTGATACCTGTTTCTTTAAAATCCTCATCTGTCAGTTTCTGCTTGTAATTTGCACAAGCGTTGATGATTTGCTCGACTGGTGCTTTCTTGATGGCAAGATCATAAATGCCGTAATCAAGGAAACAATATTTCAACACTTCGCCCATACCGCTGGCCTTTTCAACTTCAGGAAGTGTTCCCAAAAATTTAGGGCAGATCCAAACGTTCTGAGGCATATGGTAAGCACCGATTAAGTTTTTGCCTGACTTTGAATTGATGGCAACTTTGCCACCAATGGAAGCATCCACCATTGAAAGCAGAGATGTCGGAATAACAGACCAGCTGATTCCTCTTAAAATTGTTGCCGCTACAAATCCTGCAAAATCGGAAACAGCACCACCGCCTATCGCTACCAGGTGAGCGTTTCTATGAATTCCTTTATCAAGGAAAAATTCGATGGCATTCTGAAAATCGTTAATGTTTTTTACTTTCTCTCCATCTGGAGATTTCCAGAAAATAACTTTCTTATTTTCAATCTTTTCAATAACGAGATCTTTCGAATAATGGCTCCAGATCTGATGGTCGACAACAAGCAAGACCGTATCAGTATCGAGATTACCGATTTCATCGATAATATTTTCCAGTTCAACATTTTTAATAGCTGTTTTCATTTCAGTTCCAGTGCAATTTTAGATTGCGTAAGCGTTTTGTCTTAAAAAGTGATCCGCGAGAACAATCTTCACCATGGCCTCAACGACAGGAATCGCTCGAGGAATAATACATGGATCATGTCTTCCCTCTTTTGCTTTCTCACCAACTGTTGAAGTGGGCTTGAAAGTAATGCTCATTACCATTCTCTCGCCGTTGGAAATTCCGCCTTCCATTCCTCCGAACGAAGAAGAGTTAGCCGATACAGTTGATCCTGTCATGTTTGCCATTTCTTCTCCTAGTCCATAAGAGAAAGAAACAACGGCACCGATTGAAAGAAGCGCTTTTGCCAAATCCGCTTTCAATTTATCAAAGGCCGGCTCTCCAAGACCAACTGGACAATTGTCCACGATGATTCTCACAGTTCCTCCGACGGATTCACCTTTCGATTTTAAATCTTCAAGGTAGTTTTTTATTTCGTCGTTTTTCGTCGTATCTGGATAGGAGTAAGGTCCGAATGATGAATTTAAATTCTCCGGAAGGGCACTATAAGCAAATGGTCCCAATTTGGAAACAAAAGCTTTCACTTTCACTTGAGGAAGAATGAGACTTGCGAAATATCCTGCGATAACACGCGAAACTGTTTCTCTTCCTGATGCGCGTCCACCGCCACGGTGATCGCGAATTCCATATTTTAATTGAGTCGTTTTATCAGCGTGACCGGGGCGATAATCATTTTTTAGTTTATCGTAGTCTGCGCTCTTTTGATTTGTATTTCGAACGATCACAGCAATCGGAGTACCTAAAGTTTTTCCCTCGAATATTCCGGATAGAACTTCGGCGATATCAGACTCCAAGCGCGATGTCGTTCCGGCAACCTTTCCTGGTGCGCGACGATCGAGTTCGCTTTGAAGAGCTGTTAGATCGAAATCGAGATTGGCAGGAACACCGTCAATCACAACTCCCATCGCAGGGCCGTGTGACTCGCCAAAGCTCGTCAGAGAAAACATTTTACCAAAGCTATTTCCACGCATATGATGACCATTATACTCAAAGGCACGGGCCTATTACAAGGAAGAGAAAGCCATGTATTTGCCAAGCTTTAGGCATTTAATTGAAATTGAGGCCATGAAAACTCAAAATCAGAATGATTTAGCAGCGATCGCCAATGAAGAGAAAAGAATATCCGACCTAGAGCTCCTCAGGGAAAAGCGCCGCCAACAGATCATTGCTCTCGATGACGAAGTCAAAGCAATGAAGCTTATTGAAAAACAACTTGAAGTTGAGACGCTTGAATTAAAGCATAAACGCACCAAAGAACAACTCGACACTCTCACCAGCGAAAAAGACATCAAAGCGATGGAGCATCAGCTCGAAACGATGGCCGCGGAGCTTGCTCAAAAAGAAGAACATTACTTTTCTCTCCTTGAGCGTTCAGAAGTGATTGCTGATGAAAAAAAAGAAGCTGAAGAATTTCTCAAAGGATCGGCCCTCACAATTGAAGACTTCAAAAAAGAAGTAGAAGTTGAAAGAGAAAAATTCAATAAGCAAATTGAAAACAGAAACCTAAGAATTCATTCCCTTGAAGATCAATGCAGCCCCCCTCTTCTTAAATTCTATCAAGAAATTGAAAAGAAATTCGCTGGTAAAAAAGCAGTGGCTTTTTTAATTGATAAAAAATGTTCGGCTTGTTTCGTTCAAGTAGATTCAATGTTCAAAACGGCCTTGGAAGAAGGTCGCTCTATGGAAACCTGCCCGAATTGCGGCCGCTTTCTCATTCCTGAAACAGCAAAAATTTATGTTTAGGAAATTTCTGAATCACCGATAAGCACCAAAATGCTTATTCGCGGGGATTTAATGAAATACATCTTTTTATTTCTTTTCGTTCTTTCATCAACGTTCGCCTTTGCGGGATATGAAAATACAAAATGGGGTGAATCAATTGATTCGATCAAAAAGAAATACCCAGATGGTACGGAGTTACCGCCTAAAGATAATATCGTCACTTATTACGTGATTAAAGAAATCGCTGATAATCCAGGCTCTATTGTCCAATTTAATTTTGTTGAAAAGAAATTAATGCAAGTGACGATTCATGTTCACGCTCAAAATCCTCTTACGGAAGCTGATGCAGATAAAGCATTGGTCACTCTAAAACAAAAACTCGAACTGAAATACAAAGTTAAAGGTGAAGATATGGATAGTTTTCCAGCGACCATTTTTTCACTGCCAAAAAGTGAAATAATTATGGCCTCAAAGACTAAAGTCCTCGATAAAGGCTATGCCCCCTCGCTTGTTTATGCCAACAAAAATTACATGCAAAAGCTTAAGTCCACTCTCGAAAAAGCTGTAAAGCTTGATGGGCTATAATCAAAAAACATATTCCTCTGCATATTTATAGGTTTTGTTATCCATGCTTTGTTCTTCAACAAAATCTTCTTTGATGTCATCAGCTTCGACAATCGAAAGGAAATTTCCTGCAGGATCTTTGAGCCACGCAATGACCGGTCCTTCAGCATGCATAACTCCCAACTCGTCACTGCCGTCGTAATGTTCGAATTTAATTCCTTTCGCAGCTAGTTTTTTGACAGCGGCTTCCACATTTTCAGCGGGAATATTCAGAACAGTAAAACTGGCCGGAGTATGATCTTTTTTGGGATAAATTAAAACTTCTGTCTGCTCATCGAGCATGAGGCTCAACATGGATCCACAACCTTCTCGAGAAAATTCTCTAACATTCAACCCGAGAACTTCACCGTAGAATTTTTTTGCTTTTTCAAGATCGTCGACAGAAAAACTGCTGTATGGTTTAGTTCTTTTTGTCATAACTGCCTCCTTGTACTTATAGAAATTTTAGATCCCCTCTCTTGAAAAAGAACTTTGATAAAACCAAAGCCTGCTATGTCTCTGCTTTCTCGTGTCCATCGGTTAAAAAATACACTCTTAACAGAACCCTGACTTTGAAAAGGCCTATGTCAGTGCTACAAAGCACGCATTAAAACCACTAAGGAGATTACATGAAAACGATTCTTGTCGCTTTATCTGCTCTTGTTATCGCGAATGCAAATGCCTTTGATTGCAAACAAAATGAAGCTCAGTTTATCGGTAAAGTAAGCGACCTTCGCATTGTCAAAATTGATCAAGGAATCAGAGATTGTTACTTCAAAATCCAATTCACACGATTTGATTCAAGCATGGTTTGTCCACTGGATGAAAGCGCAGCTGCAAGTACTGAGCTTCTGGATTCAGACTGTCGCATGAATCTTCAAAATGATCAGGAAATTTCGGGCTATTTGATTGAGAAAAGCGGTACCATTTACATCGAATAGAAATTACTTACTCCGCTGGTCATGAGTTTTAATCTGGCGGAGTGCCTCTTCAATAACTTGCTCTCTACGTTGAATAGATGATTCTAAAAGTTCAATTTCACTTTTCAATGAACTAACTTCTGTCATCAAATTATTGTCTTCAGGATGGGCGTCAGATTTAGTTTTAGCCTCATCATATTTTTTCTTTTTTTCCTCTAGATTTTTATACAACTGTTTATTCAAAGAAATAAATTCTTCAACTTCATCGTTATCGACTAATCTTCTTAAATTATGAAGCCGTGCTTGGCTTGTTGTGTTCATGAATGGAAAAAACGAAACAATGGTATCAAGCTGTTGCTTTGTTTTCTCAGTTTGAAGAGCATATAAAAGATCACTTCTGATATTTTCATAATCCCAATTGATACGATCGATAATGGCCGGGCTGCTCAAGAGTTTATCCCCTGAAGACTTATTCGTAAAAAAACTTTTCCCTCCTGAGATTAAGTTTTTTGCCAGGCTTATGAAGCTTTCAGATTCTACTGTTCCTTCTTTTACGCCTAGAAAGGAATAATTCGATTCGTCCGTTTCAACATAAAACATTGTTCCTCTAACTCCAAAGGAAGCAATCTTTGTTTTAATTCCTATGCGGACGGGGTTATTGTGACTCTTGAGATGGACAATGACTGCGCCTTTTATCAACCGCATGATGCTGAATTCTTGTTTCATTTCACTAGAAGGCTTCATCAACTCATCCACATTCACAATGGTATTTGCCCCAAGCCTGATTTTACAAGTGTATTTGCCGCCGAAACTTAGGAGAACTGCACTTTTATTTTTAGTTTCAATTAAGCTTCCTTCGTGAATATCTTCATCGGCAACTAATTGATGAGTTACGATGTTTGGACCAGAGAGCAGAACCGTCCCATTTATTTTTTCAACAGACACCACCTGCCTCACATTTGTGATTGCAGTGTCAGCAATTTCTGTTGAATTATTTTTTACCAGGAAGAATTCTATGACTCCAAGATTTGTCGTGAAAATAATAAAGAAAACTATGGAAACAACTATGACAAAGATGTGATAGGAAATAAAAACAATCGTGTCTGTGGCCGTATTTCGTAATCTAATCATCTGCCTCGACCTCTACCCCATTGGATAAAAACCTGATGCCAAAGCTATGGTGAAAAGCTTGCAAGATACTTAATGATTCAAATTTGTCTTTTGATACAGCCTTGATCGCCATGATAAAACGACCAAGCGTTTGGCCAAAAATAGCTATTGGAAATATGACCAGAAGAAAATGAAAATAAAGAAAAATATAAAAACATTGAACGATGGGCAAAAAATTATCGAGAACAGTTTTCAAAGGAAAAACTTGAAAAGAAACGAACGTTAGAAAAGTCACCATGAGCAAATCCACAATGAGAGAAAGATTCACCTTAGCGCTGCTTGCATATCTTACTTTAGCGGAAACCGTTCCATTCATTTTGAACTTCCCCCTGCAAAAGATTCCGCCTTTAATGTAACAAGGTTTAGTTTTCTCAAAGCATTGTTTTTGGAATCTGATAAAAAGAGAAATTTATTGAAAAGCAAAAGAGCAGATGGAAAATTAAAATGCGCTTTCGCCCCTTCACCATCTATGTAGCCATCGACACCTGCAACTCCAAAGAGAGTTAAAACTTTTCCTGAATTCAATTCAATTTTCGAGACAGTATGATTTCCAATATCAGAAAAATAGAGATTTCCTTTTTCGAGCGCAATCCCTAGAGGAAGGTTGAACAATGCCGATTCTCTATAGCCGTCGGTATCGCCGAACTCATTACAGCGTCCTGCATAGGTAGTTACAACACTGGTAGTAAGATCCACTCTTCTCAAGCAATGATTGTCTGTATCTGCAACAAATAAATTTTTTCCGTCGCTCGTTAAACCTGTTGGAAAATCAAAACGAGCTTCGCTGGCAGCTCCATCCAGAAATCCTCTAGTCTTTGCTTTTCCGGCCACAGTCTCCACTTCCGCACTCGCAATGTTAATTTTGCGAATTGTATTGTTTCCTGAGTCTGAAACATAAAGAACATCCCCTACCTTCACAATTCCCGAAGGAAATCCAAATCTCGCTTCGGCACCAGTTCCATCAAGGCTTCCCCTTTGTCCCCCTGTTCCTGCAAGAGTTTTAACTTCACCTGATTTGATTTCGATTGTACGGATAATATGATTTTTCGTATCTGCTACATAAAGATATTTATTATCTGTGGCCACACCAGTGGGAGAATTGAACCGGGCGCTTGCTCCAACTCCATCATTGGCTCCGCTCAATCCAGCAGCTCCGGCAAGAAGAGAAACTTCTCCTGTGATCAGATTGATTTTCTTAATCACATTATTGCCGCTATCCACTACAAAGATTTTCTTCTCGACGGAAACAATTCCTGTGGGAAAATTTAAATCTGCACTCTGCAAATTAGTGTAAAAGTTTAATTTCTCCTGTTGTTCACTCGTCATAATCCCAACTTTCTCTGCAGATTTTTCCAAAATGCTATTGGGGATAAAAACAAAAGAACTGATCAAAAAATAAAAACAAGCTCCCATTAAAGTACTGAACGTTTTTCTCAAAAAGGAGTGAGGTTCTGATCGCTTGCAATGGCGATAAAAAACACCGTTGGCCATGAGGCCAAGATACAAATGAATCAATAAGAGCAGAAGCCCCAGACACAAAATGGAAATTTCAAATGTGGTTACATTTCGACAAATGGCATAGACCGCGAATGGTAGAAAACAGAGAAAGTATTGCTTCCACAAACCCTTACTTGAAAACCAAATGAAAGGTAAAAAACAAGCGACAAAATTATATTTCTCTTTTCCCGCAGTAATCAGCGGAAAAATATATTCATCATAATAATCGTCACCAGAAACAATCTTCACTCCTACTTGAGCAGGGCGGTTGCTTATTGGGGGTTGTGCTTTGGCCATGTCCTATAATCTTAAGGGCCACCTTAATTCTCTGCAAGCGTAGCCTTCATCAAGATTTCTTAATGTAATTGAGAATAGTTAGTTCGTGTGTGCAGTGAAATGTATTGACGTATTCCAGGCGACTAGGTCATAAGACATTTACCGAGAAGAGGAAATCATCGCTGGCCTTGATAGCAATATCAAGACGGGAGGAAAGTCTGGACACCACATGGCAACGTAGCGGGTAACGCCCGCCCATCGCGAGGTGAGGACAAGTGCAACAGAAAGTATGTACAGGTAATGCTGTAGTGAAAACAGGTAAACTCTACGTGGTGCAAGCCCAAATAGGCTAAGACGATCGCTGGCAACAGCTTTCTAGGAGGGGCCACCTCTGAGACTTAGCGGGTAGGGTGCTCGAGCCTGTCAGCAATGGCAGGCCTAGATGAATGATGGTTCAAAACAGAATCCGGCTTACACCTCTTCTCGGTTTTTTCGAATTTCCTTGTATTTTATTCACAGTCCCCCCTTCCTATTTAGTTCATTGCTATAATCGCGCCTAATGAAAAAGCTTCTTTTATTGACTCTATTTTGTCTCGGAACAGCTCAGGCGAACGTGTGCGATTTCGCCATTACAAAACACATTAACGAAGCCATTGTTCACAACAAAAAAAATGCTACGCTTTATTCTAAACTTTCAGATCGTGAGTCAGAAAAGCTGAGCTACACTTTAATCACTCTTGAAAAACTTTCGAAGTTTTTTGTTCATTCCATGGAAAAGGAAGCTCGCCTTTATCATGAAAATAACATTCCAGTTCTTTGTGAAGAAGTTCCTCTGATGAATGATCTACCTGAGTTTCAGGAAAGAGCGCCGGAACATCTTCGCCCTCAAACCTTTTATTCCTACGATCGAAAATCTCTTTCTCATTCATTGAAAAATTTAATGGATGAAAATAAGTTTCAAGAAGCCTACGACCTCGTCACAAAAGATCTGTATGAACTGGAAAAGTTTCCGAATCAACAATGCTTAACAAAACATTTTTTGGAATCAATAGCCTACTCTCTCAAGCTTTCAGATATAAGAAGGACTGAAGCGGAGAAGGCCGGGTTGCCTGATCCGATGCCGTTAATAAAAAAATATATATCGCTTCAAAGGGGTGCACTCTTTTTGACAGCGTATCTCGATAAACAGGCTTTTCCTCTGCAGAAAGATGGTCTATTAATCTACTGCCAGGACTTGCCCGCTATCAACTGGAAATAATCATCAGGAGAAATCATATGAGAATGCTTACTGCTCTTTTTCTACTTGTGCTCGCTTCAAATGTTTTTGCGGCTGAAACAAAACTCATTTGTAATGATCAAAACAGTCACGCCGTTTATCAACTGACTGTTTCAGAAGATCTTCTTTCAACTTCGCTCACAACTCTACTCGCGGACTCATCTGTGCTTTCAGCGGGAACAAAGACACTTTCTTACGAGGAAGGTGAATCTTCCGAAACGATTTCAACTTTTGCGGGAAGAACAAATAACGGTCTTAACATTGTTCTTCTTTTTAATGCAAAAAAAGCAGCTTCGCTTTCTTCAGGAGAAATCCTGGACGTAGGTGTTTATCATCAGCAACACAAAACTGACATTCTTTCAGGACACACTGAATTTCTTTGCAGCAAAAACTAAACTGAAACTTTTTTCAACGCTTTAATCGATGTCGTCGAAAGATTCAATTTTTCATTGTGGTTTTTGAATTCGTAAGCGATGTCGATTTTATTGGTCATCTTTTTAAAATCATCCAGTGACATCTCAACGATATGATTATCAATAGAATATTTGGTAATTCCTGTTTTGATTTTATGAGATTCTAAAAAAGATTTTTTCGCTTTAACTTTAGGATATTGAGTTAACTTCTCATCATTGGTTTCAAGAATAAATGTAGGCAATTCCCATTGACCTGCCAGCCATTCGCTTTCCCTTTTCTGATAAAAAAGAATCTTCTTGTTGTCGCGCACGACGACTCTCAGTAATTTGATGAAGAGATCATCATTTTTTTTCTTGGTCCCTTCTACTGGAAAGGCCAGTGGGTTATCACTCTTAAAGGCCGTGCATTCACTTCTTAGCGCACACAAAGTACAAGAAGCTTTTCGCGCCTGACATAAGATTCGCCCCAGATCCATAAAGGCTTCATTCAGTTTTCTAGGACTGAGTCCTTTTATATCTGAAACAATTAAACCGCTTTTAAAGTCGCTATGAATTTTCTGCTGAAGCTTTGCACCCTTTTCGGTTTTCTCGCCGTAAAATCGGGCCAGGACGCGCTCTAAATTCGCGTCTACCGCCAATCCCTTCTTGTCACCACCGATAGCAATAATCGCATTAGCTGTGTAAGGTCCAATTCCTTTTAGGCCCATCAATGAGTCCAGATCAGTAGGTATTTCTCCGTTAAACTTTTCTACGATCTGAATCGCCAGATTTCGCAAATTGCGGGCGCGTCTGTAATAGCCGAGGCCTTTCCACGAAATACACACCTGCTCTTCTGAAGCTTGGGCCAGATCAAAAATTGTTGGATATTCATTTAGGAATTTTTCAAAATGATTGAGAACTGTTCCCACGGTTGTTTGCTGAAGCATGATTTCAGACACGAGTGTCCGATAAAGCGTGCGCTTTTCTCTCCATGGCAAATGGGAATACTGATTCTCTGACCAGTTGATAAGATCCGAAAATACTTTTTTAGACATTCTTGTTTATTTTTTGCAAACCTTAGAGAACTCTTTAGCATAGTTTGCCAAATCAGTCGAGGTGAAGGGCTTCATTTCTCCAATGTACTTGGCCCCTTTTGAATCGAGAAAATCACGCATTCCTTTGGACATCTCATCAACATCCGTCACAATGAGTAACGTTTTAGCCTGAGAATCTTTAATCCATTGAAGAAGTTTACCTTCATCATTGCTACCATGAGATAAACAAACACTGGATAAATCTCCGGCCTGCTTAAGCGATGTATTGTAAATAGAGGCGCTCACTTTCTCTTTGCAACTTTCCATTACCTTCGTCAGAAAAGTTCTTCTGTTGCAAAAATTGGGATCGCGATTGTAATCGATTGCACGAAAGGAAGAAGAAACATCAAACCAGATTTCAATTTCCGCAAATTTTCCCTGCGCTTTCTGTTTGCCGCAGAAAATGTCGAAATAATTTCCTTTATCACAATTGACCATGCTTGTTTCAACTGCATTGAAAGTTTTCAACTGCGGATCAGGTGATTGGGTATCAACACTTTCTTCTTTTTTGACTTCCGCGACCGGCGCTACTGGAGCAGTGGCACCACTGATTACTGGTTTGCGATTAAGATAGCCATATTGCGGATGAAAACATCCTTCCCCCATTGGAATGCAATTATCCTGATAGGTCGTATCGCCTTCTGCAAGAATGGAGAATACTTTTTCAGAATTCATTTGATCTATCTGCTGAATCAGCTGAGTCACTTTTCCTTGAGTGAGAAAAATCATTTCAATTTTCTGCGGAGTCGCCCACGCACTAAATGGTAAAAGCGAACAAAGCAGAAAAAGATTTTTCATATATCCATACCTTTCATCTTAAAGTACTGGAAGAGATTATTGCCTAGGTCGACAATCAGATCTCTTTCTTCCAATTTCAAATTCAGGAACTCTGTCATAAAGGCTCGCTGTCTTGGAGTAAGGCTTTCGAGTTTTTCTCTGATACTTAACTCCGCAGTTGATTTTGCCTTATCTTCTTTTCTTTGATTCGGAGTTCGACCATCACTTGCAGGCCCTTCGATTTTCGCCGATGCTTTTTCAGGGCCTGCATTAGTTGTTGCCTCAACACTATCCGGATCAAACTCGCTGTCATTCAATTCATCTTTGTAAAATTTTACTAAGCGAATGAAACGATCAGCAAAGTCCTCTTCGACAAAATCAATCATTTCATGGAGAGGAATATTGAGTTTCGCTGTGATCTTAGCAATTAATTGAGGATTCAATTCTGTCGATTTCTGCGAGAGAAAACGACTCATGGTTGAAACGCCGACATCTGTTTGCTCGGCGAGCTCTTTTTGCGACATGGCCCCACGTACTTGCATGTATTTCCTTGTGACTCCAAGGAAGGCATCTAGTTTCTCTTTCTTAAATTCGGCCATGGCCTTCGCTCCTGATAATAAATGTCCGGCTAACCCGTCTAAACCATTATCGGATTGCAAAAATATTTCTTGATGCAATTTTATATCTTGACGCAATTGGTCGGATTTGATACTCTTGGAGCATGAAACGAAGCCTTTTAAGGGCTCGAAAGGAAAAAGAAAATGGAAACCTTAACAATGTTTATTGATACCCTTTATGCCCAGGAGCTGGGAGCTGAGTCATACCAGTTGATTGAAAACAAGGCTATGGTTTCAATGACTTACATAGGGCTTGCGCTTTCGGGATCGCTTATAAAGGACACTGTTTTTGAAGACGTGATTTTCGAAGATTGCACTTTTTTTGGATCAACTTTGGAAAATTGCTTATTTATCAACTGCCTTTTTATTAATTGCAAGTTTCAATTCTCTAAGTTTTCAGATTGCAATTTTGAGAATACTTCATGGGAAAATTGCAAGTGGGGATTAACCGCCCTAAATGATACAGAAATGATTGCGAGCGAAGGAAAGAACAATTATTCCTTCATCACTGAAGCTCCCGTTGCTGGAACTCAAACTCTCTCCCTTAATGATTTTTTAGCTTTACCTGCTTAGAAAATAAAACTCTACCAATTCTCCCCTCAGGGAATTCAAAAATCGTCTTGATTTGAGAGACGGGGGGCCTGACTTTGACTTGGAAGAATTTCGATGACGAATGAACTCACAAGCGCACTCATCCCACCACGCATTCATGGTCTCTGAAAAGAGGCCATGAATACCATCTTAACTTTTGCGATAGAAGCAACCAATCGATTGCGTATTTCTTCTAGAAGCAATGAGAACGAGTTGTCCTACTTCAACAGCGTTGCGAAGTCCGATCAAACTGTCGACCAGACAAGCGTCTTTATAAAAACGATTAATCTCATAGGAAAGTTCATTGAACATGGCTTCAGCTCTCGAAAGACGATCTTTCGAACGAGTGAGTCCCACATAGTTCCACATTGTTTGTTTTAAAGTCTGCCAGTCCTGATGAATCAAGGCCGTATCAACTTCGACTGTTCCATCAATCCAGTTTTTTATTCTGTCGCTGGAATAGATCGTTTCCTTATCAGCATTCTCGATAATATCCATCGCTGCAAAATGTCCGAACGTCATCCCTTCAAGAAGTGATGTTGAAGCGAGACGATTAGCTCCATGAAGCCCAGTACAAGCAACTTCTCCAACGGCGTAAAGATTTTTTAAAGATGTTCTTCCCTTCAAATCAGTTTTCACACCACCGCAAGTATAGTGAGCAGCGGGAACGACTGGAATAGGTTCTTTGCTGATATCAATCCCATGCTCAAGGCAGTGGTTATAAATTGTTGGGAAACGATTTTTAATCCATTCAGCATCTTTGTGAGTGATATCGAGATAAACACAGTCTGCTTGTGTTTCAATAATTTCATCTGCAATGGCTCGAGCTACGACATCGCGAGGAGCGAGTTCCATATCGGGATGATATTTACCCATGAAGCGTTTTCCTTCTGAGTTAATCAGCATTCCGCCTTCACCACGAACGGCTTCGCTTACTAAAAATCGTCGATGAGTGGCCCCACCGTAAAAACTTGTAGGATGAAATTGAATGAACTCTAGATCAGTAAGAATAGCTCCAGCTCTTTTGGCCATGGCATGGCCATCGCCGCGAGCGCCTTCCGCATTGGTATGGTGAAGATAAAGTGCACCAACTCCGCCAGTGGCAAGAATAGTATATTTCGCCAAAATCTTCGAGACTGATCTCGTTTCTTGATTAAGAACATAAGCTCCGAGAACTTTATTTTCTTCATAGCGCTGCTGAATAGTGACCCCATGGTGCAGGGCCGTCAGTAAATCAATGGCCGTGTGACCAGTAAGAAACGTGACTTTGTCAGCGAAGTTAGTTTTTAGATAACTAAGTAAAGTGTCCTGAATATCTTTTCCGGTATAGTCTCCGCGATATAAGATTCTGGGAGTTGAATGAGCAGCCTCTTTAGTAAAGAGAAGCTCACCGCTTTCATCGCGTTCAAAGTTTGAATTCGCTTTGTGAATGAGGAGATCTTCGAGAATGGAACTCGATTCATAGGCCACAACTCTTGCCGCTTCAGGAGAAGACGTGCCAGAGCTCGCTTTCATAATATCTTCGACGAGTGATTCTTCTGAGCCTTTAGCGTAAATGATTCCGCCCTGGGCCCAATTTGTATTTGTCACAGTAGGTTCTTTTTCTCTTGTCACAACAGCGACGCTCAACCCTTTTTCGGCCAGTCCTGCCGCTGCAGAAAGTCCGGCGATGCCCGTTCCAAGAATTAGAACATCAAACTCATAGCTCAAAGTCATTTGCCACCAACCGATTTCATTTTCATAGATAAATCAACGTGTGGAGCACTATGCGTGAGAGCGCCGATGCTAATCGCATCGATTCCTTTCGTGAGAAAGCTATGAACGTTGTCGAGCTTGACTCCACCTGATATTTCGTAAGTCATCCCTTCCTTTTTCATTGCGATTGCTTTTTGAACATCGGCAGGTGAAAAATTATCAAGCATGACATGCTTCACTCCAATTTCCATGGCCAGTTTCAATTCATCCAGCGAATGAATCTCAACGACGATTCCCTGATAGTGCGTCTGCATATTTTGAAAAAATTCCCAAGCTGGTTTTAATCCGCCAAAGAAAGTTTTGTGATTGTCTTTGATCATCCAGACATCTGCCTGGGAGAAACGATGATTGTAAGCTCCGCCTACTCTGACTGCATACTTTTCAAGTGAGCGCAGTCCTGGAGTCGTTTTTCTCGTATCGAGAATATGAATTCCTGAGCCTTCTGCTGCTTTAACAAACTTCTGTGTGAATGTTGAGATCGCACTGGCCCGTTGAAGTAAATTCAGCGCAACTCGTTCACCTGTCAGAGCTATTGAAAAAGGAAGAGAGAAAGTAATGACTTCACCTTTAGCAAAATTTTTGCCTTCATGAATTTTAAAATCGTCGTAATTTAAATGAGCACCCAGATAATTAAATGCGCCGACAAAATAAGGAAGCCCAGAAAGAACAACATCTGATTTAATTTTCAAAATACATTCAACAGGGTTTTGCGGAAGTGAGTTCAGATAATAGGCATTGCCCTGAAGATCATCTTCTTCAAAATAACGAGCGAGGTCAGCCTCAATTCCTTTCTCCAAAAGTCTCATGGTCTGTCGTCCTTTTTTGACTGCGATATCTGGGAAATTTTAGTGTTCGACCCTTTTTAACTCTGAACTCTCAAAGAGTTAAGTTTTTTGTGCTGAACAGAGGCTTTCACTAAGGGGGTTATGAAGTTTTTTCTTACCATTTACCTGCTAAGCGCCTTATTACTGACTTTGAAAAACCCGTTTTCAGGCCAAAGACCTTCTGCAAGGCCTGAGAAATCCTCGATTGGGCACCTGCTTCCTCCTAAAAGTGCCCTCTTAGAATCCTTTGAAAACCCCAGACATGGGCATCTCCTTTGGGCCTTTTTGACCGGAGAAAAGGAAGGGCTTTCCCCTAAACTAAAAAAGCAGTTCGATCTGTTGGAACTGGGGTTCCTTTTTTCTCCCTCTGGGATTCATCTCAGCGGATTTTTCCTGCTGCTTTTTTTTCTACAAAAAAAACTGCTCGGGAAAAAAGTCGCCGCAAGAGTGAAGTTTTTCATCACGCTCGCGTGTTTTTTTCTTCCGTCATACTCCATTAAGAGAATTGTGATTTTACGATTAATGATTTTTTTAAAAAATAGATTGAAGAAAAAATGGAAAATTGAAATTTTATTCTTCGCCACTTTTGCAGTTTCATTTTTGCTTGGTCATTACTTTTCTTCGCCGGCCGGATTTATTATGAGCTTTCTTTTTATGGGAACATTTATTTCTCTTTCACCTTTTTCGAGATGGCAAATGCTTCTTGGATTGTTTGCCAGTCATCTTCTCCTGGCTTTTTTTAATGGCCATACGGTATCGCCTGTCGCTCTCATACTCGACCTGCCACTGTTGTTCTTTTTTTCAGCTATTATGTCAGTGTCAGGAATTTATCTGCTCACATTTCATTGGATAAAATTGAACTGGTTAGAAAAACCAATCAGCCTCTTTTTATTTTTGATAAAAAAATCAGCGGCACTCACGATCGGTACACAATTGAATGCTTCTTTTTTTTTAATATTGGCTCTTTGGATTACTTTTTTTAGAAAAGACAAAAAAATATTATTGGTTTGTTTCTTTCTTCACACCAATCTGGCTAACTCGCCTTCTTCTTTTGTTTCAGGATCATGGACTCGAGCGCCTGTACTGTCTGTTGATAAATAACTTTGTTATAGCGCGCGTTTAGTCTTTGCAGAATACCAAGAAGATCTTCCTGTCTCGGTTCGTGAATATCCAGAAATTCGTCAACAAAACTCTCCACAACCATAAACATCATACTGAGAGGAGAAAGAGAAATACTTAGCGTCTCTGGGAAACCGATACCACTTTTAGAACCGTGATGTTCTTTCAAAATAGTTCCAATGCCCAATGGAATTTTAGGAAAGCGATCAATAATATTTGCGGATTCCAGCGCATGATTCAGGATGATTTTTTTATCTTCACGGGAGAGCGAAGCAGAATCTAGCGTTTTTTCTGAGTTGATTTTCATCCATTCCGGATTTTCGAGAGAAATATCGTGAAAATAAGCAACGTAGGTCATTCGTTCTTTCATCTTTGCCGAGTCCCATTCAAATTGATCGACAATTTTATGAAGAATAAGACAGATTAAATATGAATGAGCGTAGGAATAAGAAAGTTTGTTGGATCTCATCGCGTGAAGAAATTGTGTAAGCCCATTCATATTTTTCAGCGATTGCTCCATCGCTTTAATACTCTCATCAACCAATTCCATTGTGAGTTCATCAATCCCCAGCGAATGCAGGCGATCTATTGTTATTTCATATGCGTTGGACTGTTTCTCCATTTTAAAATTGGAGAGGTCTCCGGTTAATTTCTCTGTTACGAAATTTACAAAACGGGTGAATTGATCTTTAGGAATGTAGAATTCCTTTAATCCCATGTCTCGATATTTTTCGATATCCTTTGGAAGAAAAAAATCACCGGCATGAAGTCTTTTGACGTAGTGAGATTCATTGTCATTTTTGCGGACGCGTATATAGACATCGCACTCCAATGAATAGCTTGAGATTACATTGAAGTAATTCAAACTGACAGGTACGTATTCAGTCTGAATACGGTTTTCCATAAAATTGACATTCTCCCCCAAGGCCTGGCCTGTTTTCATGACGATGCTTTTCCATGAATCTTCAAGCTTCATGACAACCAAAGGGACACTTACAAAATGATGTGAATCGCTATGACGGCATACAACCTGATCAACAGAATGCCGTGAGAGATATGATAAGGCTTCAGCTGCTGAGCCCGCTTCAGTGACTTCACAACCAATCGATCTCATGAGATTGAGTTTTAAAAAGGCGCCGGTTTTTTCATCTGGTTCAACAAGAAGGATATGTTTCATTTCCCCCAGATCGACGTTTTTTGTCCAACTCTAAAGGAAAATTACAGTTGAGCTTTATCGTCCGCTATTGGCCTGAGATCTGGCTCAAAATTAAACAAATTTCTATCTAATAAATGAGACAATTCAACGTTGGCCAGAGCATTGGCCATGGAACGTCTTATTTCCGGGATTTCTTTTTCGAGATCATTGAGAAGCTTAGTCATTCTTTCACGTTTCAATCCATCTTGGGAGCCGCAAAGATTGCAAGGGACGATAGGAAATTCCCAAGTCTGGGCAAGCTCAATGATGTCATTTTCCGCAACGAAAGTGAGAGGACGAATAACAATATTTCGGTGATCCTTGGAATATAATTTTGGAGGCATGCTTCCCATTTTTCCTGAATAGAAAAGATTAAGAAGAAAAGTTTCAAGCATATCATCGCGATGGTGGCCAAGGGCGATTTTGCTAAAGCCATTTTGAAATGCGTAGGAGTAAAGGATGCCTCGTCTTAAACGTGAGCAGAGCGAGCAATAAGTCCCTCCTGCTTCAGTTTTTTCTTTTACGATTGAATAGGTGTCTTCTTGAAGAATAGTTAGTTTAATTTGTTGATCCGCCATAAAAGCGGCAAACGCGCGAGCATCGAAACCAGGCTGTTTTTGATCGAGCATGACCGCTTCAAAAGTGAATGGCATCGGTGCTTTTTTCTGAATAGCTTTTAAAAGCAAAGTCAAAACAGTGGAGTCTTTTCCTCCGGAAACCGCCACCATGATTTTATCATTCGGGGCAATCATATGATAATCGGAGAGAGCGCGAGTCATCTGCTTTCTGATCTTTACGGCCAGGGGTAATTCTAGGTCTATTTCTTTCATAGGCTTTTCTCTATCACATTTAAGGGCAAAACACCCGAAACGAAGGTAAAAATTACACCGAAGGGGTGTAATTGAAAATACTTTAGTTAGGTGGGAAAATGAGAGAGATTTTTAGTAAGGAGTGCTTATGCGTTCAATTTTAATTCTAGTCTCTCTGACCTTTGCTTTCTCAGCTTCAGCTGCGGACTGGACAGGATTTCAAGGATGCGGGCTTTACGAAGTCAAAGGCGTCGTCCGATTTATCAAAAATATCGCCACTATGGTGGTCAACGAAGGAACAAAATCAGAAATAAAAATTTCTGTGCCTATTGAAAATGAGCCCAAACTCTCGCCTTACATAGACACTCCTTTTATTGCTGAAGTGGAAATCAAATCAAAGATGAACGGCTCACTTGGCACTGGAACTGTAGTGAAAATTGATACCAGACTCCCTCACCCGCTAAATCCTAAAGATACTGGAATGAGTTTTTTGAAAAAGAGTGAGTGTGCGAAATGAAAAAGAAAATCCTCTTCAGCAAATTCATTGCGATTCATTTTCTCTTAACTCTCCCCGCCTATGCTGATAACTACATGGTCATTATGGGGGCCGGCGGAGAAGAAGCAAAACCAGGGACAATCTTCGATGGAGGGATTAGAAATCTTGCCACGTATGTTCGCAATTCAGATGGATTAAAAGTAGATGTGGCCTTAAACGGGGGCCATTCAGAAACGACTCAAATCATCGAGAACGAATTTCCACGCGGAACTCCGACCTCGCAATTTCGTGAAGTCGATTACAAACGACTTATTCAAAAATACACACAGATGCTAAAGAATGATCAGATTAAGTCTGGCGATCAATTGATGATTTACATTGATTCGCACGGAGGTGAAAAAGAGGCTTCTCTTAAAACTCACCGCATTTCTACTGCTGAAGGAACTGCTGTGAATTTGGACAACCTTGATGGTTCTGAGACTGTTAGTCTTGATGATTTAGAAGCGCTCAAAGATCTGGCGAAAGCAAAACGTGTAAAAATGGCGATTATCGATGCCAGTTGCCACTCGGGCAATACGGTTGCACTTGCAGATGAGAACACTTGTGTAATTTCTTCCTCAGGACCAAATCACTACGGCTACACTTCTTTTGGCTACGCTTTTCCAAATGCCATGAGCAAAGGAAAAACTTTGGAAGAAGTTTTTCTAGAGGTGAGAAATAATGAGACGGCCCCTAGCTTTCCCATGATTTCAACCAACGAAGGCATGTCCGTCTATAATGAGCTTTATACCAAGCTCACCCCTTTTCTTTATGATTACGATGAAAAAAACGACAAACTTACGCCTTTTCTTTTACGAAATAACGGCGAAGCTCAAATGTGTCTCACAGATGCCAATTTTAAATCACTGATTCAGACGATTGATAACATCGAGGATATGAATACTGTGACGAAGAAAATTCTGTGGTGGACTTATAAAAATAAGGAAGTCGATTTTACCGAACTCAAACGTTTACTTACTCAGTACAAAAAAACTTTAGATGAAGCTGCTCTTAAAATGCGTGAAATCGGATCTGAACAGTTCAAAAAGAAAGAAACCATTCAAGGCTTCGTAGGCGAAGTGACTTGGAAAGATCTCCTGATGACTGATTACAATGAGCTAATCACGAAAGCGAGCGAACGCCTCCAAGCTGAAACAAATGAAAAGAAAAGAAATGCCTTAGCAAACAACATTCTTTATTACACTCGGGCCAATGAAAAGAAGCAGGCCCTCTTGAACTCGGAATCCGGCCTTGCGGCTTCCGTTAATCAACAGAAAGAATTGATGCGCTCTTTGACAGATACAAAAGTACTGTCTGGCTCAATCGCGCGAGAAGAGCGCAAGCTTTTCGACATCATGTATAAGCAGGCCCAGAAAGCAAATCCTGACAAATCAAAAAATCCATGCCATAACTTCAAACTGTGATGAAATACGATTATTTATTATTTGATGCCGACGACACTCTTCTCGATTTTCGCAAATCAGAGGATGTGTCGTTTCAGATTGTTCTCGATAAACATAACATCTCTGGAGATTTAAAATCTCTCCACACCAGCTACAAACAGATTAATGAATTGCTGTGGACTCAGCATGCCCTTGGACTGGTCAGTAAAGATGTTCTTAAAACTGAGCGCTTTAGAAAATTCCTGGAAGTGAATAACCTGGATGGCGACGCCTCTGCGATGAGCGATGATTATCTCAGCACCCTTCCCTCACAGGTTTTTTTAATAGATGGCACAGTCGAGCTCTTAAATGCTCTTTTTAAGAAAATTCCATTGGTCATCATTACCAATGGCATCGGTCATGTTCAGCACAAGCGTTTAGACAATTCCGGGATCAAGGAACTCATCAGTTTAATGGTCGTGAGTGAAGAATGTGGCTATAGCAAACCGGATAAGAGAATTTTTCACCACACTTTTGATTTGCTTCAAGCAGATCCTATAAATCAAAAATTCCTGATGATCGGCGATAAATTGGAAACAGATATTCTTGGGGCCAATACCGTGGGAATCGAATCCTGCTGGTTTAATCCTGATCGAACTAAAAATGAAACCGACATCAAACCAACCTTTGAAATTGATCGCCTTCAGCACATTCTGGACCTTTTATGAGTTCTTTGCGCTCGTTCGCTCCTGCTCTTTGTGAATTACTAGGTATTGAAAAGCCTGAACTTGCCAAGGAAGAAAGCTACCTCAAAACAATTCATCCGGTGAACAAAGCACTTATTTTCTGTCCCGATGCTTTCGGAAAGCACGCTTTTAAAAAATTCCCTGATCTATTAGAAGAAATGAAGGAAAGCTCCAACCGCTCCGTTGAACTCCAGGCGGTTTTTCCATCAGTAACTCCCGTTTGCTTCGCCTCACTCTTTACCGGTGGGACGCCTGATGAACATGGAATCAAACAATACGGCAAACCCATCTTAAAATGCGACACACTTTTTGATGCTCTTATCAGGGCCGGAAAAAAAGTAGCGATCATTGCTATCAAAAATTCCAGCATCGATCTCATCTTTCGCGAGCGTGCCTTGGACTATTTCTCAGTCGATTACGATCCTCTGGCGACAGCAAAAGCGCTTGAATTAATTGAAAAAAATCAGCATGACGTGATCGTTGTCTACAATCAGGAATACGATGATCTTCTTCATGAAACAGGTCTTTTTTCTGAACTCTCTGTCTCGGCACTCTGTCATCATGTCGACACCTGGAAACTGCTCAATCAAGCCGCGATGAAGTCTTGGAAAAGAAATTTTTGTGTCGCTTTTACACCAGATCACGGAGGCCACACACTCGAAAATGGTCTTGGTGATCACGGTGAAGATCGCCCTGAAGATATGGAGCTCCTCCATTTCTTCACTATTCGTTAGCCCAAAATTTGCAAAATTTTTAAATCATGTTTATCCTACAATTACCAACAACACCTTTTGGAGGATTTCATGGCTGTTAAAAAAGCAACAACAACTAAGAAGAAAGCAACTAAGAAAGTTGCAAAGTCAGTAGCTAAGAAACCAGCTGCTAAGAAAGCAACAAAGAAAGTAGCTAAGAAAAAAGCTACTAAGAAAGCTGCTAAAAAAGCGACAAAAAAAGTAGCTAAAAAAGCTACAAAAAAAGCTACGAAGAGAAAAGCTACAAAAAAAGTAGCAGCTCCAGTTGCTCCAGCAATGTAAAACTAAAAAGGGACCTTCGGGTCCCTTTTTTATTTAAGCTTTTGATCCATCCATTTCTTTCGTTCGTCCGCGCTCATCTTCTCGATAGAATACCTCAAAGCTGTTCTCGGCATTTCTCCTGCATGAGTTTTCAAAAAATTCCTTAACACTTTTAAATCGCGCTTTCCTATCTCTCTCAGCATCCAGCCACAGGCCTTGTGCATGAGATCTTCTTTATCATAGAGCCGCGCTTCAATGATTTTCAAGGGAATGGAAAAGGACTTTTGCCTGATAAAGTAAAAACAACTCAGGACTGCGATTCTTCTTTCCCAGAGATTTTTGGATTGCAGCAATTTGTATAAATCGCTATCATCATGATGAAAATAAAAATGACCGGAAAGAGTGGGCGCTGATGAATCCACTAAATCCCAATTGTTCACGCCTTTTCGCCAAGAAAAATATTTTTTATAAAGGATGTGTTGCTGTTTTTCATTCCCTATCTTCGCAGCCTTTTCATATTGCAGGTTCAAAATGGCAATACCGATCATACGCTCTTCATGAATTTCTGATTCAAAAAGCTTTTTTATTTCAGCAAGGCCCAGTTCTTTAAATTCTTTCGCTAAAGTTCGGACTGTGAGTGCATTAATCCCAAGAAAAATATCACCTTCTCCATACTCCCCTTTTCCCGTTTTAAAAAAACGAGCGACGCCTTCTGCTTTTTCCTTATTGCCCGTTATGAGACAGCGTTTATGAATGTCTGCAAATGACATATTAATCTCTCAGTTTGTCGTTAAAAGTGATCTTAATTCCCTTGCTGGCAGCGATATCTAGGAACTTTTTTTCTACTCCATAGAACTGTTTGCGCTGAAAAAAAATTTTATCAGGCACGTCTTTTAAAGTGATTCTATAATAAGGTGGTCTCGGACGGAGGTAGGTTCCACGAACTGGCTCGACTTCGATATGGGCAATGGAGCTTGTTTTTAAAAAGAGATGTGTTTTGCGCTTTTTTCTAGCAGCTTCACGCCACTCTCCTTCAAGAGGAGTAATCGGAAATGAAAATCCATCCTCTGTAACAAACAACTCATGCACCTGAACACCCCGCAATTCTTTATCCTGAAAATGCGTTTCGAACGTTACCTTCGTTGTCATCGCCGTCATCAAAATCAGCATGGCTTCACCAATAAAACACATGAAAAAAAATTCTCCTTGATCCATACCCGGCAAAGGTCTCGTGAGAACAAAGGAAAGAATCGCGAGCATTAAAAGAGAAAGAGGAATGAGGAAAAAAGAAAGCCCTCTCTCAACTTCAAATTTATAAGTAGAATTGAGTTCAATTTTCTCTAGATATTTAAAGGAAGGGGCATCGGCGAAATAAGAATAATATTTTTTATATTGATTGCCGTATTTAACTAAAACATATGAAAAAACAAAAGAGACGACCACATTACCGACAAACAAAGTCCAGAAATTCATGCTGCTCCCGAAATAAAAAAGGGCCTCGTTGATGAGGCCCTTTTAGTATATCAGTTTTTTAAGATCCAATTAGTAATTCAGAAGTTTTGTCAGCACTTCTTCCACGTGGCCGATCTGAGGAAGAATCACATCTTCAAGGCCTGGGTTGTAAGCGCAGTGAACATCAAGCGCAGCCACTCTTAAAATCGGTGCATCTAATAATTCAAAACACTCTTCATTCACTCTTGCTGCGATTTCGCCAGCGAAGCCAGAAGTTTTGTGTTCTTCATGAGCAATCATCAAACGAGAAGTTTTAGTAATAGATTTTTTGATCGCTTCAAAGTCGTATGGAGCAAGAGTTCTAAGGTCGATAACCTCAACAGTTTTGCCAGTCGCTGCCTCAAGCTTTTTCGCTGCTTCGATAGATTTCTGAACCAAAGCACCCCATGCAACGATCGTTGCATCTTTTCCTTCGCGGACAACTTTCGCTTTCCCGAATGGAATCATGTATTCGTCACCAACGTCCTGAGCACGGTTGTACCCTTGGTAGTAAAGGTGTTTGTGTTCAAGGAACATGACTGGATCGTCAGCGTGAATTGCTGTTCTTAAAAGTCCTGCAGCGTCTGCAGAGTTAGAAGGGAATGCTACTCTGATACCCGGAACGTGAGTGAAAAGTGATTCACCAGATTGCGAGTGATAAATCGCTCCACCTTTCAAGTAACCACCGATTGGAACACGAACAACCATCGGACATTTGAAGTCGCCGCCTGAACGATAGCGAAGAGTCGCCATTTCGTTTTTTAACTGCATATAAGCTGTCCAGATGTAGTCAAAGAACTGGATTTCAACAACTGGTTTTATTCCGCGAATAGCAGCGCCGATTGCTCTACCGATGACGTTGGCTTCAGCTAGAGGTGAGTTGAAAACCTGGCCGTCTTTTGATTCACGTTGAACGTTTGCCGTAAGTTTAAAAACTCCGCCCTTTCCTTTTAGTTCAGGGTTATTCAGTCTTTCTTTTTCAAAAAAGTCAGCAACGTCTTCACCCCACATTCTGAGAAGTGGATTCTTGGCGAATTCCGTTCTCAAAACTTTATTGATTGAAGCGGCCATTGGAACATCGTCTTTGCCGGAGAAATTTGCTGGCTTATCAAATTCAGAACCAGTGATGTCATGATCTTCTGAGTACAGGTGATCCTGAACTGTTTCCACTTTTGGCCATTCAGTTGTGATCGCCTTATCCATTGCTGCCTTTACATCAGCAGAGACTTTTTTAAGAATTTCTTCTTTTTCTTTTTCAGTAATAATTCCCGCTTCAACAAGAAATTTCGGGTAAGAAACGAAGACATCTCTCAATCCTTCTTCTGCAAGCTCGGCCTTTGTTCTGTACATACCGTGGTCATCAGAAAGAGAGTGAGAATAAGGTCTCGTCACTGTGGCGTGAACAAGAGCTGGTTTTCTGTTTTTACGAATGAAGGCAACTGCTTCAGACATCGTGGCAAAAGATTCAATCGGACAACAGCCATCAGTATTGAAAATCTTTAAGCCTGGAAAGTTCGCCAATGTTTTTGAAATTGATCCTTCCGGGTATTGAACATCAGTCGGAGTCGAAATCGCAAAGCCGTTATCTTCAACCATGAACAAAACAGGAAGCGAGTTTACACACGCGGTAGTTAATCCTTCCCAGAATTCACCTTGAGCAATCGTCCCGTCACCAGTTGAAACGTAGATAATTTCATCATCTTTGTAGAGATGCTTTGTATCCATTTTGTATTCTTTGTTCAGGCGTTTGTACCAAAGACCTGCTTCAGCAAGACCACACGCTTGAAGGAATTGAGTTCCTGTACAAGATGATTTGTTCACGATGTTTAATTTTTTATGTCCCCAGTGTGCAGGCATCATACGTCCGTACGAAGCTGTATCACCTAAGTTTCCATTGGCCTGGCAGAGCATTTCATAAGGAGTTACTCCAAGACCTAAGCAAAGAGCGCGGTCGCGGTAATAACAAAGAAACCAGTCGTGTGTCGGCTTTAGTACGCGCGCAGCTGCCGTCAGAATTCCTTCATGGCCTGCACCTGAAATTTGGAAGAACGCTTTTGATTGTTTCTTCATGCTAATTTCAGCATCATCAACTTTTCTTGAAGTATAGACGTTCGTTAGCATCTCAAGCATTTCTTTTTTGCCGAGATTGTATTTCTTAGCGAGGTCTAATTTTTTTTGAATCGCTGGTGCAGTTTTCACACTTGCTTTTGATTTAGATGTCTTTTCCAACATGAACCCTTTCCTTAAAAATTGTATTGGGAAGACTCTACCTAAGAGCAGGGAAAATGTCTAAGATTCCGCCTGGCGGCAATGACGATAAAATGTTGGCTAAAAGCCGGAAGAAACACCGAGGGCAAACCTGCGGTCTTCATGCCCGCGGAATGTGGAAGTTGTTGTATCAACAGCATAAGTTGTCAGGTCAAATTCCAATTTTCTTGATTTAATGCCAAGGCCGGCCGAACCGAATCCGTCGCCATATCCGAGACGGAAAAAGAAGACGCGGGAGAAATCCAGCTCAAGTCCAAAAACCAACTTTCTGGTCGAAGAAATGTCGCTATATTCTTGACTCAAATCTTTAATATTAGCTTCAAGGTGAATGCGTGTATTCGTTCCAATTTGAGGAGTGAGTGAAAAACCAACATCGTAGCTTCGGGGAATTTTTGCGGGGGCCGCACCAGTCCCTGATCGCGCAAAATGCGTATCACCAAAATTGTGAACAGTCAGTGCAAACGTCGGGAGAAAAGTAAAAGGAAGAGTAATCTTCGCTCCTCCCGTTATGACAAAAGTTGTTCCGCTGTTATATGTATTGTCAGCAATCACAATCGTCGCATTGGGATCAGCAGTTGAACTTAATTCTTTTCTTTTCAGGTATAAACCTGAAGCACCAAATTTTACAATGCCACCAAAGAGGGAAACGTTTAAAGCAGCATAAGGTCCATGATCAAATCGATCAGCAAACTCATACCCTGTCGCCGAAGTTGTATCTGTCACAATGGCACGCGATCTTTTGGCAAGCATGTAACCCATGCTGAAATATCTGCTGGTAAAATTCGGCAACGCTTGAACTCTTGAGTGCGCAATATTTCCAGGACTTTTCAACAAAACTTGTCTCATTCCATCAATGCTGAACATTTTTGGAGAATTGGTGAAAATATCACCAAGAGAATTTCCGGAAACAGCGTTGATAGAACCTTTATTTGTTTCAAAAGAAAAATTGGATAAATGCAAATGGGGATAGCGAACACTTCCCAACCCTGCTGGATTGTAAAAAACAGCAGACGCATCATCAACTTTCGCGATGAAAGCATTTCCCATCGCCAGAGCTCTGGTCGATGTTACATATTCAGGGAAGACACCATCTTCAAATGTGATGGCCCGAGCTGAAAATGAAAGAAGAATAAGTGTGAGGCTAAGTAAGCTCTTCATACTTCTATTTTAAATTTTCTCAAGGGGGAAAGATAGCGAGTCAAAGACTGCCTGTTAAACCTGAGTATTTTACTCATCTCCATCAAGTTTTATTTGATCGACTTCGCAGGGAGCGGCTCCATTGACGTCACTCTTCAGAATTCCTCTTACATACACAGTATCCGAGACAGTATTGCTTGCAGATGTATAAGTCGCAAGGCCAGTTTGTAGTTGGGCAGCCGTGCTGGCCGTAGCAAAAGTTGAACCTGTCCCCCACACACTTCCGTTGAAGTAAGACCAGTTTATTTTGTCTTTTGAAAGCTGATAGTGAACACCACCGCCCGAACAACCTTGTCCTCCAAGTGTTTCAGCAAAAGCAGTCAAAGTTTTAAATGACAATCCTTCTTGAGTGACGAATTCTTCGTCGACAGCTGAGTAGTATGTGTGAGCAGCGCCGACAACAACTTGCGAAAGATCTGGTGCACTTGAAGTAGGAACCACATCTGTTTCAAAAGTTGTTTTATATTGAAAATAACGTTGATTCGTTGTTGAGATATTAAAGGACGGGCCAGTGGCCAATGCTTCTCCACCTGAAACGTTGTTTAATTCAGAAATGCCGCTCGACCAAGCTGGATTCGTTGAACAAGTTGCATCCGGGCATGTTCGATAGAAAAGTTTTAATCTATTCACACCACGGCGGTATAGTTCTGTCACTTCAGTTCCTGAAAGTACTCTGTTCCACATCGCCGTTTCATCTATTGAGCCGTTGAACTCAGCTGTCGTACCGCTAACACCTCCGACATAAATAGAACTCGTGCTGTTTGAAAAATTAGCAGGACTTCCCGTAATAGGCTCAACAACGCCATCAACATAAGCTTTGATGAGACCGCTGCCACTGTCACTAATAACGACAATGTGATGCCATAATCCGTCGTTAATTGAGGTTGAAGTGCCGTAATTTGTTCCGCTCACACGCACGCGCAACGTTGTAGAAATTCTTACAGGGCAATCGGTTGCTGTAGTTGAATCATTCGTCGTCCAAAAACAGATCACACCTTCAGTAGGGGATGTCGTTTTCTTTACCCAGGTTGAAACTGTAAATGAACCAGGAGTAATTGCTGAGCTGACTGAACTTTTTAAAACAGTTCCACCCGCAAATGTGAGAGCAGAATTAAATTTACCCGCAACACCAGCACTTGCTGATGGTGAATTAAGAAGAAAGGTATCATTGTTTGTTGTTTTGCTATTGAGAACAGTTGTGGCTCCCGTAATTTCATTAAAATGCCACAGACCGATTAAACTGCTACCAAAAGCTCCTGAGGTAGATGGATAAACGCTTGCGGATTCATTTGTCAGTGGAAGTTCTTTTCCATAGGGAAAAATGGTTTTCCATCCCAATGTTGTCCACGCCACAGATTGTTTTGCATCCATGATTCGTGAAGAATAAGTTGTGCTGTAAACACCAGAAGCAAGGGTCCACGCACCCACTCCATGATTTTGAGAAACAAGAGAATTCACGTTGTCCCACTTTAATGTTGTTGGCAGTGACGTAAATCCTGTAGCCGTGTTGTCATTATCTGTCTGATCAACCAACAATGGCTTTAAACGAATGAGTCCAGGGGCAACGCTCTCGATATTGGAAGAACCGAATGAATACGTATTCGTGTCACCTGCATCTCCCAATAACCAAGTTTTAGAAACTGCTTGTCTCACAGTATGAATAAATGAAGTTGTGCTGTTTGCACCAGCTCCATCTGTGACTTTAAAAGTAAGATTACTCGCTCCGAAATTGGAATTAGTGGGAGTCATTGTCGCTGTACAATTTGGATAGGTACCACCGAATACAATATTGGCTACTGGAATTAAGACGGTATTTGAAGAAGTCGCTGTCACAGAACCATTACATGCCAGAGGTCCATCGACATCATCAATAGTGAAGTTAACAACGTAAGCAGTATCCATATTTCCAAAAGACGCAGCTATCGCCGCAATTGTTGGAGGCGTATTTACAGGATTAATTGTAAAGCTCGCCGTTGCTGAATTTGAAACGACGGCATTGGCAGTAACAGTGAAAGTAAAACTCGCAGCACCGTTATAATTATTCGTTCCGGTGACACCGACAGTACAGATGCCGGCACCATCACAAGCACAAGCTTGAGTTTCAGTCACATTTGTAAGACCTGCCACTGAGCAACTTGTGGCCTTGTCTGAGTCAGCATCGCTATAAGTAAGAGTCATTATGGATTGCGTATTCTGATCAAAAGATGGAGGAGTGAAGTTGGAAGCGACCGGAGCATCATCCACATTGTTTATAGTAAACGTAGCCGTGGAGATATTCGAAGCAACTCCATTAGCAGTCACTTTGTAGTAAAAATTGGCAGCTCCAGCATAGTTCGTTGTTCCCGTTACCCCGACAGTACAAACACCTGCTCCATCACAGAGACAAGCTCGAGTTACAGTGACATTACCCAATGAGGTCAATGTACAACTCGTGGCCATATCGCTATCAATATCTGTATAGGAAAGTGTGATCAGTGATTGCGTTTCTTCATTAAACGCTGCCGGAGTTATATTTGAGCTTACTGGCGGATGATCCTGATGGACTATCGTTACAGAAGCCGTCGCGACATTTGAAGTAAGCGTAGTTGTTTTTACTTTGTAATCAAAACTCGCCGATCCATAGTAATGAAGTGTTCCGGTTATTTTTAAATTACATGTTCCCAGAATAACATCGCATGAACACGGAGTTGTTACAGTAAGATTTGTTTCATTGGAAATTGTACAATCGGCAACTCCGGCGCGATCTCCATCGGCGTCCGTATAATTCAAAGTAAGATATCCGCTCTGTGTATCTTCAAAAATCAAATCAGTTAAGATGGCATTGGCTACAACCGGCGCATCGTCAACAGCATTGATTGTCAGGCTGGCCGTTGCTGAATTCGAAGTCTGCGCTCCGGCCGCTACATTATAAGTAAAACTAGCAGCACCATTATAGTTAGCTGTGCCTTTCACTCCAACAGTACACACACCTGCAAGATCACACGCGCAAGCTTGTAAAACTGTCACGTTCGTCAACCCTGCAACTGAACAAGCTGTGGCCTTTCGAGAAAGAGGATCAGTATAACTAAGAGTGATAATCGACTGCAGATCTTCATTAAAAGCTGCGGGAGAAATATTATTTGCAATGGGGGTTGAAGCTGTAATCGTTAAATTAGCTACGGCAGAATTTGATGTCTGCCCTGCTGCGGTCACCGTGTAATTAAATTTAGCAGTCCCAACATAGTTCGAATTTCCTGTGACTCCAACTGTACAGACACCTGCAAGACAAGCGCATGGTCTAGAAAGAAAAACATTAGTTAATCCTGAAACTGAACAAGAAGAAGCCTGATCATTTTGAGCATCGGTGTAACTTAAAGTGATGATCGATTGTGTCCCCGTTGTGAACGAAGGTGGTGTGATGTTATTGGCCACAGGAGGATCGCCAAAAATAGTCAAGCTCGCAGTTGAACTGTTAGAGACTACACTGTTGGCAGTTACTGTGTAGGCAAAGCTTGCGCTCCCGATGTAATTGGATGTTCCCGTTACCCCTACTCTGCAAACGCCACCAGCACACGCACAAGCTTGTGTGACCGTAACATTCGTAAGTGAAGAAAGCGCACAGCTTGTAGCTGAATCATTGTCAGCATCTGTATAAGATAAAGTGATAACTGATTGTGTATTGTACTTGAAAGAGGCAGGAGCAATCGCTGCTGTCACAGGAGCATCGTCAATTGGAGTGATCGTAAAATTAGCTGAAGCAGAGGCGGAAATCTCATTTCCAATGGCGACGTTGTATCGAAAGCTCGCAGCTCCGCTGTAGTTGGTTGCGCCTTTTACTGTGACAGTACAGACACCAGCGCTACAAGCGCATGCATTCGCAACAGTAACTCCTGAAAGAGAAATCAATGAGCAGGATTGCGCTAATCTTGCAGTGACGTCGGTATAGCTTAAAGTGATTAGAGACGTTGTATCTTCGGCAAAAGACGCGGGAGAAATGTTGACGGCCTTTAAAGGATTAACAGTATTAGTGGGTGTTGAGCTTCCCGATTCCGCGCCTTTTTTATTTGCATCCTGCACGCACGATGAAAGCATCGCCATGAGTGAAAAAAGCAAAATTAAAAGAAACGATTTTCCCATACAAACCCTATGAGAATTTTAGCAAATTTTCATTGGGCGAAAGGGACCCGGCACTATGTGCTCGGTAGAAATAAAAAAGGCCCGTTTCCGGGCCTTTTTTTAACGAATGATTAACGTTTGGGAACTAGCGAGCTTTTCTTCCTGGGAATCTATGGTGAAGATTTCCAAGATATTTACCGCGAATGTTTTTGATAGACGCGATTCTTTGCTCAGCCATTAAATCTGTAGCTTTATACACCGGAATATTTTGCTCATCTGCAAGCTTATAGATTTTCAAAGTTGTATCGAAAATTTTGTCGACCATTTTTGTCGCTTTCTCAGCTGACCAGCCTTCGAATTCGATAGAAACGTTCATTACACCACCAGCATTGATCAAATAATCTGGAGCGTACAGAATTCCTTTTTCTTTTAGCATGTCACCGTGACGTGGTTCAAGAAGTTGGTTGTTAGCAGCACCACAAACGATTTTTGCTTTAATTCTATCGATTGTTTGATCGTTGATAGTTGCACCAAGAGCACATGGAGCATAGATATCAGCTTTCACATCGTAGATATCGTTAAGGCCTACGAATTCAGCATTAGGAACAGCTTCTTTGAAACGAGCGATGTTTGCTTCGTTCATGTCTGTGAAAAGAACTTTCGCTCCTGATTCGAAAAGGTGACGACCAAGGTGTGTTCCAACTGAACCAGCGCCTTGAAGAGCAACAACTTTTCCTTTAAGCGATCTATCGCCCCAAACTTTGAGAGCTGAAGCTTCCATTCCGCGGAAAACACCACGTGCTGTCCATGGAGACGGGTTACCAGATCCACCGTTGATTTCAGCAACACCTGTTACGTTGTTTGTTTCAGCGAAGATGTATTCCATGTCATCAACAGTAGTGTTTACGTCTTCAGCTGTAATGTAACGGCCGTTGAGTGATTCAACGAAACGTCCGTATGATCTGAAAAGAGCTTCTGATTTATCTTTCTTCGGGTCGCCGATGATAACAGCTTTACCACCACCAAGGTGAAGACCAGAGATTGCGTTTTTATAAGTCATTCCGCGAGATAGACGAAGAGCATCTTCGATAGCTTCGTCGATAGTAGCGTATGGCCACATTCTTGTTCCACCTAGAGCTGGACCAAGTGTTGTGTTGTGAATCGCTACGATAGCTTTCAGGTTACAAGTTGGATCAGAAAAGAAAACAACTTCTTCGTGTCCCATTGAGTATAATTTTTCGAAAGTAAACATGTGTTCCTCACTTTGAGTTAGCTATTTTTTGCATCGTGTTTTACAATTTGGATGATAATAATGTTTGCAGGATAAAAGTCATATGCCCACCGTGTTAGTGAAACCTCTTTCCCCCAATGAAAATGAACAAAAATTTGAAGTGGAAGCAGGTCGCTTACTTTACGATGAATTAGAGCGCCAGGGCCTAGTATTGCCTCATGGATGCCTTGCTGGTTCGTGTGGGTCGTGCCGGATAGAAATCCTGGAAGGCGCAGAAAATTTGTCCAATCCTGGCGCTGTAGAAAGCGATACAATTTCTCACATAAAATCGAATTACTCCCCAAACAAAATTATTCGACTTTCCTGCCGAGCTAAGGTGAATGGGGATATTGTCATCAGCGTTTTGAAATAACTACGCGCCTTTGATCAGATCTCTCAATCCAGTGAAGGCTTTCATTTTCGATTTTACTTCCAGAATAAAATCTTTAAACAGAGGTGATTTCTCAATAGCCTTCATGATTTCGTCATTTTTTCCTTCGTAACGAGGAATCAAATAAGATTTCCCTTTCGATGTATGGCGAATAACTGGAACGTTAACGAGTTTTTCACTGTTGCCTTCTTTCACTTTGATCGCGATGACGAAGGATTGCTCGATGTCGACGCCTAGTTTTTGAAGTTCCTCTTCTTTTAATGTTTTCAATTTATCAGTCGTGACAATAACACCATCTCCGCTTGCAGCGACTGAAGCAGGGGCCCTATTTTTATTTGCCAACTCTGCTCGCAAAGAATCAGATTCTTTCTTATAACTTTTTACCTGCGCAACTTCTTTCGGCTCCGTCACGTTTTTCATCTCAGCTTGCTTGCGCTCAAGATCAGCAATTTTTCTTTCCATCTCTGCACGCTGGCTGGCCATGTCTTGCTGTGTACGCGCTAGTTCATTGCTAACAGCACTGAGTTTATTTCTATTGGCAGAGAGTTCTCTATCGATATTGCGTTTGTAATCTTCAAATTCACTTTTATTGAATGAAGAGTCATTAGTCGAAATTGTCTTTGTCGCCTCTTCTTCTTTCTTCACTGTTTTAGAATCATCTTCGCTTTTCTTGGGCGTAACATCCGGAATGTCATCCATCCAATAACTGCTTTCAGCTTTTTTCTTTTTCTTGCTGCGAATTCCTTCAATCGGTCTTGAATGCTCCGGAACAATTGTTGGAGCAAAAGAGCTATTTGATTTCGTCGCGACTCGCGAGTTTAGATTCTCAGCTGGAACAATGGAAGCCATCTCATTTGACTGCTGAGTCTGATTGTTATTTGCATACTCAGTTTTGTTAGGAGTTGGTGGCTGATATTTTGGTGGCTCTGAATTTAACTTTCTTTCTTTAAAGTCTTCCTTCTTCTCCGCGATCGTGATTGGAGTGACAGGTTTTCCTAAAGCTATCAGTGATCCTTCGAGGCCTAGATAGTTTTCTGCGAAGTCTGGGAGTTCGCTTTTTGCTTTTTTGATTTGATCTGGGGTTGACTGCGATGTTGAGTTATCGGCTAGAGGAATATTAATTTGGGCCTGGAGTTTTTCTAAGCTTTCGAGGTAATCAATAGCTTTTAATGTTTCCGCCTTACATTTTTCATTGCCAGGACACCCAATCATTGCTTTCCAATCAAGAGATGATAATGGGCCTCCATTTTTACATGACTTTGTATTTTTTGATTCTTCAGATGAACAAGTGTAAGTACTACAAAATTGTTTATTTTGATCTTGATCTTTATCTTGGCTAATCTCAGGCCGAGTATTTCGTGTAAAATCCTTATACCAATCATCAAGCCTGTGCTCTTTTTTCTTATCTTCCACAGTAAGCAACTTGCTTTTTGCTTGAGAAAGACATTGGAATCCGTAAGCCCTCAATGCGATCTGATCACTATCAAAATCTATTAGTTGATCATCCATCGCAGCGACATCTAAACCATTAAATAGATTTTTTGAAATATCTTTTTCAACACTTCCTAAATCATCCAAGTCTGCACACAAAAAATTATTAACCGTTTTATTTACCATTTCGCAATCTCTTGCGATTGTTGGCGCTAGATATTTTTTCTGGTTTTCTTTATCAGAAAAAAACTTCGCTATATAGTTTTTCGCCGAGGAGTTTGTCGGCATATTCAAAAGATAGAGTTGAAATTTTTCAACAGCTTCAGGACCCGCATCCTTAATTAATTTCAGCTGAGCATAAGAATCAAACCTAGCTTCAAAGTTTTCTTTCTTTCCTTTTGCTCCGGCAATTATATCTAATGCTGAGAGATCATCAATTTGGCTTTTTAATATAAAACCAGAAACTCCACTCTCTAGCGGACAAGTTAAATTGGCACCGCTTTTTATTATCCCCATATTTCCAATAAACTTTTGCGCAAGCATACCATAGAGATCATTGCCAAACGGCGATGTTGAGTTTGAAACACCAAGCTTTTTCTTCAATAAATCTAATTTCAAATTAAAGTATTGGCTCTTTGCTCCGCCACCACATTTTTCAATTCCCTTAATCGCACTAAGAGAACATTCTCTTTTTATTTTTCCTTCAGGGTCAGAGTCTTTCATCAAAAGATCATCACCATTCTGATTGAAATAGTTACTTAATAGTGCTGTCTCTTCTGAATTTTGAATTAATTTGTTTGCTAACTTGTCGGCAAGTTTTTCATATACATATTTTCTTTGTTCTTCCTGAATTTTCTCAAGCTCTGCAAGTCCCTTATTGTATCCGCAAGAAGTAATTTCGTTGTTTAAATTTTCTATTTGACCTGTGAGAGTAGTAACTTTCTGCAAACATCCAGTATAAATTTCGAGCGCATTAACCAATTCCGTCTGCAGAATAAAAATTGAAAAATAAAATATTACTTTCATAAATACTTCTCTTAGTTAGGGCATTTTTTATCTGAATAATAAGAATATATAGCACCATGTGAACAAGCGACTTTTATAATTTGTACAACTGAAGCTTGTGATCCTTCACTGGGGTAAGTTCCATTTTTTGTCATCGTTTCAAGATAATCTAAAAGAGTTTCACCTTTTGTATTTTTTGCATTAACCATATCAACAAACTTTGAGGGATCTTTTCTTTTCTTCGTGTAATAGAGCCACAAAATATCTAAAAACTTCACCCTCTTTGAAGGATCATCTGCAATAATATGGGATAAAGGGGATTTAACTGCAGCTGAATAACCTTCAGGCTGACAAGTTGATGTTTTAAAATAATTATCAACTGGATAGCCGCTATTTTGCATTTCTTCCAATAAAGATGAGATTACTTGCCACTCAATTTGAGCAAACTTGTGGCAATAAATATCTTGATAATCTTCAACGGTTAGCTTCTCTTCCGCCGGCGCCCGAGACACTCCATTGCTATTCAAAACCAGCGGTCCCTTAGTCGCTAAAGCAACAGGCTTCGCCAAATCTTCTTTCAACTTCATTGCCTCTGCTTTATCGGGCTGAACTGAATCGCTTACTTTTTTGATTTCACACGAAACGCAATCTTTCGATGTGGCAGCGTAGCAAGCAGTATTGAGAGCAACTGCAGTCACGACAATAAAAAGCATTTTAAAATTCACTTTCATGAATAGTCCTCGATAGATAGTTTTTAACCTATCGTTCTTATCGGCATTAACTGAAGTTTACCTTAAACAGTTTTTAGTCAATTTTTATTAACACTTCTAATTCATTGAGATTTTGATTCAAAAACTGATTTGCACCTCAGTGCCTTTGCTTAAATTTTAACTAATTATCGGCATATCCTTTGGATACCACTTGAATGATATTCATGAAATTGAAAAATTCACCTATCAGGTGTATTATGAGGATGCAACGTTGAAGACTGTCACCATCTCAGCAAAGGCAAAAAAAGATCTAAAGAAGTTGCCCAGACACATCATAGAGAAACTTGCCTTATGGATAGATGACGTTGAAGAGCGTGGCCTTTATGAAGTGAGAAAAACTCTTGGTTATCATGATGAACCATTACAAGGAGAGAGACTCGGCCAGAGATCCATTCGTTTAAGTAAATCTTACCGAGCTATCTATAAAATAAAGTTTGATGGTGCCATAGAATTCATCTCAGTTGAGGAGATTAACAAACATGACTACTAAGAAAAAAAGTGACGCTCTAAAGTATTTGGAACAACTCTCCGGACGCGCTCTCAACTTTGGTGGCACGGTTGAATCTATTCGCTTAAGCGAAGAATGTTCTCAAGCTGAATTCGCAAAGAAACTTGGTATCTCACCTTCTCATCTCTGCGATATCGAAAAAGGAAGAAAAACAGTGAGCGCAGCAAGGGCTTCAGCATTCGCTGCCATTCTCAAAATGTCAGAAGCGCAATTCGTTCGCCTCGCCCTTCAAGACGAAATCGAACGAGCCGGCCTGCGACTCAAAGTCAAAATTGCTGAAAATTAATTGCTACTGAATCGGACGAAGTGTTCGCACTGTCTGATCGAGATTCTTCATAGCAGAAATTTTATCAAGCACACTCTCGTAGCTTGCTTCCATCTCTACCTTCACAATCAAGTCAGACTCAAACGGATCCGCATCCACTTTTGAAATGACGACAAGTTCAGGATCAATTTCTTTTAATCCTGCGATGACTTTAATAAACTGGCCTTCGTTGGCCGATTCGAATTGGAATTTACTCATATAGATATTTTAAGAGTAAGAAGAGTAAGAAGTCTAGTGGCACCTTTTGGCGTAATAAAACAAAGGCCCGACAGAATGCCGGGCCTAATGAAACATCCGAAGCGGGCTTATTGAAGAGAGGGCTAAGTCGCCGGATGAAACTGAGAAAAAATATTTAATAGGCAGGATGCCAATTATCAACTGGTGGTTGCACTGATTCATGTGTCACACGTTTTCTTGCAAGCTGTGCTTTAATTGCTCTCATCGCTTTATTGAAACTTCTATAAAGGAACATATCTTCTTTTTTGGAGAAGTATGTATGATGGCTTCCTTGCACTAGAATATGTGTTGCAAAATTCCCAACAGGATCTTCCCTCACCTCAATGTCTATTTTCGCATTTCTCGGAGCGTATCTTTTAAGTTCATCCACTGCTCCTTGGATCATTTCTTGAGTGTTGAGAGTTTTCATTTTTTTTCCTCCATGTGGTTAAGAAAAAGGTAGTCGCAAATATGCTTGTCGCAAGTGTGCAGCTAACTTTTACTCTTTAATTTTATGAAGGGATGAATAGGAAGAAACTATGATAATTTCGAATGCTCACTTCGCTTTTTCCGACGAATATGAATATTGATTTCGTCGGCCGAATCTACAGCATGGTCCCAAGCCGTGTAAATCTGCTTTTTAGCATTAGCTCTCAGATCGCCAGCGACAAAAAGTCCTTCAACCGAACTTTTTCCTTTAGCATCTGTGATTACAAAACCTCTTTGGTCAAGTTCTGCGCCTAGCATCTTCGCAAGATCATTATAGACAATCATTCCGAGAGAAACGAACGCAAAGTCGGCAGCAATAATATGATTGGTCGTTTTGAATCCATCGAGCTTTTTAGCTTTTGCATTTCCAAGAATGCTTTCAATTTTTTCTGTGCATACATTGAAGTTATAACGATTCATGAGCTCCGAAGTCTCAACGTCGAACAAAGGCGATTCGCCATTAGTAAGAATGTACACACTCGGACAGTGATATCTTTCGAACAACATAATACCTGCCCAGGCGGCTGCACTTGAATGTCCGATGATGGCAATTTTTTTATTGAGGACATGATGTCCATCGCAACGAATACAATAATCAATCAACTGAGCATTGGCGTATTCGAAGATTGGTTCTATGGACCCATTAATATGAGGCTGAATGTCCATCACTCCCGTACAAAGAATGACGTACTGAGCGAGGTAAGTGAAATCTTTGTCGTCCGTAATATGAAATAAACCGTCGATGCCTTTTTCAATTTTCACGACGCCACGGTTTTTTTGCCAATTGAATTTCGTTGCAAACGGACTTTGAGCAAGCCAATCGAGTGACATTTTATTTGGCTCTTCAATTCCTTTTTTGTACGGAAGATGAGCCGGCATATTTTCTACGGTTGTCACCCAGAAAGCTCGTGAACGTTTTTTATGCTTGGGAGTTCCTGGAAAGAAAACGCATTCGTCGTTATTGAGAACAGTTCTCATGACGGCCATGACTCCGGCCGAACCACCACCTATAACTGCGACGTCATAAACTTTCATTTCTACTTCTCGGAATAATCTTTGTCGTGGATTTGCATGGAAGCTTCAAGATCACTTTGCTCTACGAGCTCAGCATGCTGCTTTTTGGAGAAAATATGTTTTTCTCCTCCGACATCTTTAATATGCACTTGTTTGATAACATGATCGTCGACGACTTCCAAATCAAAAGACATGCCTTCCCAGACAATTATTTGCCCTTGTTCTGGAAATGTATTGCCAAGCATGTCCAGCAAAAAGCCGGAAAGCGTTGAGTAGTTATCATTGAGTGGAATCTTAATATCGTAATCGTTGTAAAGTTCGCGCAATGAAATATCGCCTTCAACTACGATTCCTTCTACCAGATTTGCTTCATTGAGTAGCTTTTCTCTTTCATCGACGTCATCGTGTTCGTCATTGATCTCACCGAAAATTTCTTCAATGATATCTTCCAAAGTCACAATCCCTACAACTGTTCCGTTTTCATCTTTTACAAGCGCAAGGTGGACTTTTTTTCTGTTCATATGATCAAAGACTGCTTGTATCTTCATGTGCTCATAAACGAAGAAAGGTGGCTTCAATAGTTTTTGAACATTAAATTTTTTCTTCTCTTCATCAGTGAGAAAAGCTAAGTCTTTCACGTGAAGAAAACCAACGATGTCTTCAAGTTCACCATCACAAACGGGATAACGGCTGTTCCCTGTTTCACGAATGTAATCCATAATCTGATTGAATGACCACGTACTCTCAATATAATTGACGTGCATCCTCGCGATCATAATGTCTTTTACTTTGATCATCGGAAATTCAAGTATGCTCGAGAGAAGATCGATTTGCTTTGAATCCATCGTCTTTTCTTTTTCAGCTTTTGAAATCATGAATTCGATATCGTCTTTGGTAACCATTCTTCCCGTTGTATCCGCATTGTCGCCGAGAATTGTGCTGATAAACCAGACGATTGATTTGATTACTGGATACATCAGATAAAAAAGAACCTGTAGTGTGCGAATGGCGATTACAGACAATCTCTCTGCATGATTGCGTCCGATTGTCTTTGGCATGATTTCACCAAAGATAATAATGATAACGGTCGTTGCTCCCAGAGCGAGACCTACAATATTACTTCCCGTGTACTCCGCTGTAATGGCCGTTGTTAATGAACCAGCAAGAATATTGGCGATACTGTTACCTACAAGAATTGTAGAAAGTAATTCCGATGGACGAAGAATCATGAAGGCCATTGCCTTACCTTTCGATCCACCTTCTTCGATAAGCTGGCGTGCGCGGTCTGCACCGATTGAAAGTAAAGCGGCTTCAGCGGCCGAGAAAAAAGCGGTCGCGATAAAACAAATAATAAGAAGTATAATTTCTAGTGCTGTGTTGGAGAGCTGAAGGGGGGGTTCTATGGCAGAATCCTTGTTTAGTTAATAGGAAAAAATCGTGATATTTTAATCACTTGGATATTCTACACGACTCCCGGATTTTTGTCCATTGGCCTTAGGCTTTCAAGATCTTACCAGATCCTGCTCTAATGATGATCCAGGTGCTTACCTTCGAAATTATGATCGGAGTATACGATTCTGTCGTGCATCTCATGGTCAAAGCCGTGAATTTCGTTAATGTTCTTCACATTGCGGAAGATGGCATCGCATTTATAGCAAATCGCCACAACATTCAATCTTCTAAACAAAAAGAAGTCCAGCGCATAAAGAACGATAAAAGTACTAAGATACCACTGGGGGCCCAGACCCACATAGAGCATAATAGTTGAAATAATGGCCGCCACAATAAAAAGCGCTACACCAATATGGCGATTGAAATCTTTTTGAGAGTAAAAATCCTTTCGGCCACACGCCGGACAATCTTTTAAAATGCTTTCCATGTGATTTTGATCAAACTTTACCGGCTGCTCGTGTTTGCAGACATCGCATTGAATGCGAGTTGCTTCCAGATCAGGATAAACGTGAATGCCTGAGCCACATTGCTTGCATGTAAAATGAACTGTCATCATATGCGTAATCCATAGTTAAAGAAGAGAAACATTGAGATGAGTTCGCCAATGAAAACGAAAAATGTCATCGCATATAAAATGCCGGTAGCGCTCTGAGTAGATCTCATCTTCACTAATTTCCAGTTGAAGATGCTCATTCCTAGAATGACCAGATAGCCAAAAGACATTCTCATTGTCAAAAGTAACCAGTTAAAAGCGTAGCCCGATCCCAGAGTTGTTTGTGCTTCAAAGAATCCAACATTTTTATAAGCGTAATAAAAACTTGAAATAATTTTTAAGCCGAGAACAATCCACAGAATAATTCCCGCAGTGACGAGTGGCTGAACACTGATTTTAGGAGTGACGAGATACCAATGGCCCAAAGTCATGGCGTACGTAATAATTCCCAAAAGCATGGCCGAAGAAAATAAGAAAAGAACACTTGGAACTACAGGTGAGTAAGCTGCGATATGAATTCCCAAGACTGAAACAACAATGGCGTAAAGCAGCCACATGAGAGCTGACTTTTCTTCCTGATGGAAAACCGAAATTAAAATAAGGGAGATCAATGGAATAATTTTTAAAGAGAATCCAAGGTCGCTTATTTTTCCGCCTTCGACGAAAAAGATCACGAGGCTAACCATAATAGCGCCGATCGACAAATTAGAAATGAGTTTGATAAATCCTTCGCCAGTTAACTTGGATGGAGCTATTGGTGAAAACAGCGTGTATGTCCATGCCAACGAGAGAAGAAAAAATTCCGCAATAATTTTTACATTGTCCATAAAAGCTTGATCATTCCTGCATTAAATTGTGCCTGAATATATACCGCTAATTCATCAATAAAGACATGATTTATAGGGGGTATTTTACCCTTGTACCGAGCTGATTTCTCATCGTAACGGATGGTCAGCCAGACTCCTTTTTCTTGTGGCAATTGGTCGTAATCAGAAAGAAAGACAAATAAACAAATATTTTTAAGATCGGTGCTGTAGTCCTGATATTTGAACAATTTTAGAGTTGAGCTCGCAGGAATCTCGATTTCAACTTCCTCCAGGACTTCTCTCCTCGCAGCAGATTCAGGCGTTTCGCCGTCTTCAATCTTGCCTCCGGGAAACTCGAGCATGCCATACAACGGTCCCTGCTCCATCCGCGGCTGAACCCAGATTTTAAACGAGTCTGCTTGTATTTCTTTCAAAAAAAGCACGACTGAGACAATGAGGTTTTTTTTCGTCATATTTTTTGATACTAACACGAGCTATGTCTAATTTCGATGTGTTTAAGAAGAATTCGCTCTTGTTTGCGCCGATGGAAGGGATTACTGATGAGCCCTATCGACTTGCTATGCTCAAAACATTCCCTGAGTGGGATCAGTTTTTTACGGATTTTCTCCGCGTTCCTACTGTTGGCAAAATCAATGAGAAGTTAGTTCATGAACACTATGGACAGCGCATTCATGCTAACCCGGAATGGCGAAAGAAAAATTCTTTTCAGATTCTCACAACACCAAGAGCGCAAACTCTCTCCGTTGTTGAAATCCTGGAAGACATGAAAATGCATCACCTCGATCTCAATCTTGGTTGTCCTTCTAAAAAAGTAAACTCTCACCTTGGTGGAGCTTATCTACTTTCCGATCACAATGCTCTTCGCGAAGTCTTGAAAACAATCAGAACCAACTTCACGGGACACTTCACTGTTAAAATGCGAATTGGCTATCGAGACGATAAAACTTTTGTCGAAACACTGAAGCTGATTGAAGGCGAAGGCGTTGAGGCCATCACTCTTCACGCGCGAACACGCGATCAATTATACAAAGGTGTCGCTGACTGGAACTACATCACTGAAGCCGTCAAACACGTTCAGATTCCCTTGATTGGAAATGGCGATATTTGGATCGTTGAAGATATCGAAAAAATTTTCCAGCAAACTGGCTGTCATTCAGTCATGTTTGGTAGAAGTGCTCTGAAAACACCATGGCTCGCCAAGCTTTACAAAGAATATGTTGAAGACGACGCTCACATTGATGAAACATTTCTTCTAATTGAAAGAAAAAATTATCTGGATATGTATTTCGATGCTCTTTACAAAGAGTACAAGGAAGTCGGCTGGGCAGATAACTTGATTCTTAAAAGATTTAAATCTTTCTCGCGCAACTTATTCGATGACTATGAAAATTTCGAAACTATTCGTGGGAGATTTCTGCGGTCGGAATCTCTGGCGGAGTTTCAGGATCACTTGGCGGCACTGAAATAGTTTTCTTGTCGAAAAAATAAACTGCTTCAAATCCTACACATCCGAAAACAGCGAAAAGAAAATTTCCGTTGCCACCTACTACTAGTAGAAAAAAAATGAAAAGCAATGGGGCAATCGAACGCACCAGAGCAGGACCAAGACCAAAAGGCACTTTGTTTGTTTTAATAAAAAGCTGGAGATAATAATTAATTCTTACGATGATATTGAGGAAAGAAAATCGCTGTTTCTTAATCAGCATTTTTTCTTTTATTCCAGGAGTCATCAGAGTGAAATGCCAGATGTATCCCACCATAAAAAAAAGTTGATTGTTGTATAAAACATTCAATAAATTAAGCAGTCCAAAGAAGACAAAAAAACTGGAAATATATTTCACATAGTACTGAGCTAATGGGGACAGCTTATTCCAGAATATTTTCATTTAATCATTCCTCTCTTATGAAGAAAGGTGATTTCCGGAAATTGAATGTTTGCCGGACTGGTGACGACCATTTGAAAGATATGCATGAAATCGGAAATCTCCATCATTTGTTCGCGAGGAAGATCTTCGCTTTCCTCATCCCAAATGGGTGTGATGATAGCTCCAGGCATAAGCGTAGAAAATCTTACTCCCATGTGCTCCCATTCATCTCTCACCGATTCAATCAATCCATTCAGTGCAAACTTAGAGGCACTGTAAGCAGAAATATTGGAAAGACCTTTCTTGGCCGCAATAGAAGAAATCGTCACAATATGAGTCTCGTCTTCAACGATAAAATCAACTCCATGTTTTAAAATATGGAATGGTCCAGTGACGTTCGTTGCGAGATGATCATTAAATTCATTCGTCGATGTTTCAATCAGCGGGGCCATTTCGAAAATACCCGCGTTTAAGACAATAAGGTGAAGGGAGTCGGTATTCTCGCTAACCAGTTCAAACATTTCTTCAACAGCCGCTTCATCGCGGATGTCGCAAATAATGTCGATGAAATTGGGATGATCTAATTCGGTTCCGCTACGGGAAAGACCGATGACTGTGTAGCCTTCTTCTAAGAGAAAGCTCGCCATTTCAAAACCTAAACCGGAAGACGTTCCGGTGACGAGTGCAAATTGTGTTTCATCCATGAATACTATGATAGCAAAAAAAAAGCGGCCCGGAGGCCGCTTATTGATTTTTTTTTACTTTGCAATCCCGACTGCTTTAGTTTCTCTAAGCACCGTGATCTTGATCGTTCCAGGATATGACATCTCTTCTTCGATCTTCTTCGCGATATCGCGAGAAAGCATAACTGTTTCTTCGTCGCTTACTCTGTCGTTTTCAACGAAGACTCTGACTTCGCGGCCACCAGAGATAGCGTAAGATTTAGAAACACCTTCGAAGCTGTTAACGATTTCTTCAATGTCTGTTAAGCGTGAAACGTAAGATTCCATCATCGCTTTACGAGCACCTGGACGAGCTCCTGAAAGAGCATCGGCTGCAGCTACAAGGTGAGCGAGAACTGATTCTGGTTTTTCATCATCATGGTGAGCGCGGATCGCATGAACGATATCTGCAGACTCTCCGTATTTCTTCGCGAAGTCAGCTCCGATAACGGCGTGAGAACCTTCTGCAGAAGCATCGATAACTTTACCGATGTCGTGAAGAAGAGCTGCACGGCGAGCTTGCTTAACATTGAGGCCAAGTTCAGCGGCCATAGCGCCACAAATAAACGAAGCTTCAATCGCATGTTGATATTGGTTTTGAGTGTAAGACGTTCTCCAGTTAAGAGCACCGATGAGTTTAAGAATTTCAGGGTGGATACCGTGAACTCCAATTTCCATCTGAGCTTTTTCACCAAGATCGCGAAGCTGTCTTTCCATTTCCGCTTTTGACTTGTCATGGAATTCTTCGATTTTAGCAGGGTGGATACGACCGTCGGCGATAAGCTTCTGGATAACCATTCTGGCAATTTCTTTTCTAACAACGTTGAAAGAAGAGATAACGACAACTTCAGGAGTATCGTCGATGATAAGATCGACACCACAGATTTGTTCGAAGGCGCGGATGTTACGTCCTTCGCGGCCGATTAAGCGACCTTTAACGTCGTCTGATGGAAGTTCAACTGAACCGATTGTCTTTTCCCCAACGTATTCGCCGGCGAAACGCTGAATAGCGATTCCCACGATTCGTTTTGATTTCGCTTCGGCTTCTTCTTTAGTTTCTTCTTCAAGTCTGCGAAGAGTTTTTGAAAAGTCGACGCGAGCTTCTTCTTCCATAGCTCGAAGAAGTTCTTGTTTCGCTTCTTCTTTAGTCATCTGGGCCACTTGCGCCAGAGCATCGTTGAATTCGTCTTGTTTCTTTTTAAGTTTGTTTGCTTCTTCTTCGTGAAGTTTCTTAGAAACTTCAAAAGCAATTTCTTTTTCTTTTAGAACTTTTACTTCTTTATCGTGATCTTCAATTTTGCGATCGAGAGTCGCTTCTTTCTTAGCGATTTCTCTTTCTTGATTTTTGATTTCGTTTGTACGGTTGGCAATTTCGCGGTCAGATCTTTCTTTTTCTTCGCGCGCAACTTCTTTAGCTTCTTGTCTTGCCTTGTACTTGATTTCGTCGGCGTATTTTTTCGCCTTTTCAACAATGTCGTTACCTTTGGCTTCTTTTTCTGCCACGTCTTTTTTGACTTGGTTGTTTTTTACCATGAAACCGATCAGCGCGCCGATCACCACAGCAAAAAGAACCGAGACCAATAATACTGCTATATTCATTTATGGGCTCCCTTATTCTCTTTTATATATTCATGCATGAATGCATTTAATTACTCTTTTTTCAGTCACGATAAAGTCTAACAAGACATCGTGAGGTTCAACTGGAAGGCTTTCATCAAGCTGTACTTCCAGACAAATTCCAATTTTAGGTCCTCGAAAGTTTTCTAAATAACGATCGTAGAAACCTTTTCCTCTTCCCAGCCTCTCGCCTTTTGAGCTCATACTTAAACCGGGCACAAGGATAAGACCTGGTTTCACTTCAATGGCCTCTTCCTTCGGTCCAAGGATCTTTGAACCGAATTCTTTTTTGAAAACCAACTCTTTAAACGACGCTTTTTTAAAAATCATTCCAGCATCTTTATCAAAAGCGGGAAACGATGTGAGTCTATTAAACTCTTCCGGTAGTTCCACATTCCAGTTAGGTTCGCGGTCAAACGGAGCAAAGGCACCGATCAAAATGTTTTTTTGAATAACGTGATGGTCACTGAGAAGCTGAAGCAGATTTTTTGAAAGCTGCGAACTTTTTGTTTTGAGATCAGCTTCATCGATCAACGAAAGCTTGGCTTTCATTTCTTTTCGACGATCCTGCTTACTCATCACGATCAGCGAGTCGTTGGAGAGACTTCTTCGATGTATTGAAGAGCATCTGCTGCTGTCGTACGCAGAAGATGTATATTTTCGCGATACTCTTTTTCAAGCGCTAGTTTCTCACCGGCAAATTTAAGCGCTAATAATACAGCGATCTGAGATTGGCTCAGACCCGGCGAAGAACTAATTAATTTGAGAGTTTCGGATTGAACATATCCGACGATATCACTTGGCTCGATACCTTCAAGCTTTTCATCTTTTTTTAGCTTGAGTTTCATGCCTAAAACTTCAAAAACTGCGGAGTCTTCTCTTTCGTTATTCATTGGATTTAAGAGTAAACGATGGGGGCATTTTCGTCAAATAAAATGCCTTGCGTGATAGGTTTACATCCCCAGCAACGCCTTCAAATAATCATCAACTTTAAACACGTCGAGATCAGCGGCCGTCTCCCCAACTCCGATGTAAGCAATCGGCAATTTTAGTTGCTCAACAATCGAAACAGCGCTGCCTGCTTTAGAGGAACCGTCACACTTAGTGAAAATGAGGCCGGTTAAATCCAGAGTCTTGTGAAACTCTTCAGCTTGTCTCAGTGCATTTTGTCCGGTGATCGCGTCAATTACCAATAGAATCTGATGAGGGGCCGTCGGATCTAGTTTTTTCAAAACATTTTTACTCTTGGCCAATTCGTCCATGAGATTTTCTTTAGTGTGTAAACGTCCTGCTGTGTCGAGAATGCAGTAGTCAGCCTTTTGATTAATGGCGGCCTGAAGTGCATCGTAACCAACACCGGAAGGATTGCTTCCTTCTTTTGCACGAATCATTGTCGCTCCCGCACGATCGCACCAAACTTGTAACTGATCGACGGCCGCTGCTCTAAAAGTATCGCAGGCACCGACGACAACACTTGCACCTTGAGCGCGAAGTTTTGTGGCCAGTTTTCCAATCGTCGTCGTTTTACCGGCGCCGTTCACTCCCACGATCATGATGACTTTCGTTTTGCCTCTGTCGGCTTCATTGAATTCATAAAGGGAATGGTCAACATGCTCTTGTATCGGTCCCATTTTCGCTTTTAGGAAATCAAAAAGAAATTGCTTGAAAGATTCCTCTGTCAGATTTCCTTCTTTTGCTTTTTTATGAACTTCTTTCATAAGTTCTGAAACGGTTGCAGTTCCAATATCCGCTCCGTAAAGCAGTTCTTCAAGCGATTCCATTTTTTCGTCATCGAGTCCACCGGAAAATAATCCAGTGAGCTTGCCCCACACTTCCTGGCGCGAACGCGAAAGGCCAGTTTTCAATCTGTCAGCAAAACTGATTTTAGGCGCTTCTACGACAACCGGGGCGACTACAGGCGCTGGTGTAACAGCTTCTTCATGATGAGGTTTTAAAAGCTCCGCTTTCGGTAGTTCTTCGAGATGCTTTTCCTCTTTCTTCTGCTCTGCTTTGCGCTTTGAGAGAGTAAGTAAATAAACAGCGATGCCGATGACAACGATAGCAATGAGAATATAAGTGAAGTTCATTAAGTCCCCGTGAGTTAAAAAGTCTGTCACAAGATAAGTCATCTGGACGGTTTTTTCAACTTGCCCACACCTTTTCCGCTCTGCTAATGTGCGCTTTATGCAGATAGATATAAATAGCCGGCAATACAAATTGCGGGCCCAGTTTGAATTGCTGAATTGTATTAGAACTTTTTTTACGTCAAAGGGTTTTCAGGATGTATTGACGCCTCCGATGGTGAAAAATCCGGGGATGGAAACTCATATTCATCCATTTCAGGTCGGCCACGCCCAAACCAGCAGTTTTTCTTCGTGGTATCTTCATACGTCTCCAGAATTTCATATGAAGGAACTGCTCTCTCTCGGTTTCGAAAATCTTTTTACTGTTTCCTACGCTTTTCGCGATGAACCCAATGCCACAAACCATCGTCCACAATTTTTAATGCTTGAATGGTATCGCAAAAATGCCCACTACACGAAAATCATGCAAGATTGTGAAGAGCTTTTTCTTTCATGCCTGGATCAGCTTCAGCAAAAAAACATATCCGTTGATGAATCAATGAAGGGCGCTAAGTTTGAGCGCGCAACTATACAGGAAATTTTTCTGGATATGTTAAACGTCGATATTTTAGATTTTCTAGACAAGAAAGATCTTAAGGAACTTATTGAGAAGAATTTCAAAGATGTTCCGCTTCCAGTTCAAGGCGAAAGTTTATCGTGGGACGATTATTATTTTCTTCTTTTCTTAAATAAGATTGAGCCGCATCTTGTTCATTATCCATTCCTGCTTCTCTACGAATTTCCAAATCACTTAAGTGCCCTTTCAACTCTTAAAAAAGATGATCCAAGGGTCTGTGAGCGTTTTGAAATTTACAGCAAAGGCGTTGAACTCTGCAATTGCTTCAACGAACTGACTGATTTAAAAATTCAAAAAGAAAGATTTCAATTTCAGGCCAAAGAAAAGCAAGATCTTTATCACTACGCTCTTCCGGAACCCAAAGTTCTTTTTGAGGCCATGGAAAGAGGCCTTCCGACATCTTCCGGAATTGCTCTTGGTGTTGAACGCTTTTTAAAAGTTCTTACGGGTGTAGAAAATCCTTTTTGGGAATGACTACATCATACTGTTCATGGCCATGTGAAGTTTAATAAGAACTTCTGACTTGATATGTGCCACCGGAACTTTACTTGCCCAGTGTTTATGTTTGAATGAGTCTGTTTCTTTTCTTAATTTTGAAGTCCAGACTTGAGGAAATTTGCTGGCCAGGTCAGCAGAGAGAACGGCATACCAATTCTCCAGATCTTCGCGCTTGTCCCCAAAAGCATCGATGACATCAAGAGCTTTATCAGCAATGATTCTCTTTGCTGAATAAACATTCATCCCTTTTAAATTATCTTTAGATATTTTTTTATTCAGATAGCGCTGATAAAAGTACACCATGAAATCAGCACCGTTGCTTTTAATATATTTCTCATAATTCTCCATCCCGCCGTACACAGAATCGAGTACGATCATGTGATAGACACCTTCGCGCGTTCCGCCTTGAGCGAGGATGTTGCTCATTTTTGAAATTTCATCTTCATTAGGCTTTTGCAATCGTGCTGCTTCATACATTTCTTTCACGTAAGCCACGTAATATTTTTCTTCCTGATCTTGAGGAAGTTTAATTTTGTCTGCTTTCTTATCGTAAACGGCTGTTGATCTAGCATCTTCAGAAACTTTTGGAATAGCGGGAAGAACAACTCCAGTTTCAGTTGGTTTTTCAACAGGTGCATCACCAATGAGTTTTACAGTCCACTCTTCACCTACAACTTTCATCAATGTCGGACGCATTTTTTCTGCAAACGAAGCTGGCTTACGTTTTACTTCCTGGGCGTGCATGATGTTGATTGAAAGGGCGAGAACAAAAAGTAGGATTAGTCTCAAAGTCATACTCCATTAAACAAAGATATTGGTAGTTTAATGGGGAACTTAATTCTTTAAAAGAAGGAAAAATCAGGAATGATTGTTTCTATAATTTTCTAATTGAGAGTGCAGTTCATGAAGCTTGTCGACTGTTAGTGGAAGAATTTTGTCGACTAATTGAGGATTGGATTGCCATTCATCTTTCATGACCTCAACCGCTCCCATCAGAGCTTGAAGAGACGAGTTTATATCATGAATTACCTGAGCAGATTGCTTATTCTCAGACATGATCTACCCCTTTTGATTTCATATTATCCATAATTCGATAGAACGAATTGTTGGAAAGTTTGAGATCAGCGAGAGTTTTTCTGACTTTATCATTGTTGGCCTTTAAGGCCATTTCTAGAATCGCGCTTTCAATGGATTCAATATAATTCTTAAGTCCGATGCGCTTTACTTCTTCCAGATCAATTTGTGGTGCATTTGATTTAGCCGTCGGCTTATTTAAAAGAAGAGCAAGATCAGATGCTGTAACGATTCCATTTTCTCGCGTCTGAAGAACTTCAATTGTTCTTTCAAGCTCACGAACGTTACCCGGCCAGCCATAATCTTTCATAACCTGCTTTGCCATAGAGTCAAAAACGATTCGGCGTTCACCATTTTTAATAAAATGTTGAATAAGATTATTTAAATCATCCTGTCGAGCTTTTAAGGGTTTTAAAGTGACGTTGAATCCTTCAATCCTATAATAGAAATCGGCCCTAAATTCTTCCTTTTCTATTTTAGTTTTTAAATCTTCACAGGTCGCGCTTATTAATCTGAATTCACTTTTTACAAGTTTTTCAGAACCAAGTGGATAGAACGATTTTTCTTCAATAGCCTTTAATAATTTTTTTTGAATCGACAATGGCATAGTGGCTATTTCATCAAGGAAAAGAATTCCTCCGTCGGCCAGTTCGAGCATACCTTTTTTAGATTTCACCGCTCCGGTAAACGCGCCTTTTTCATAGCCGAACAATTCTGATTCTATGAGGCTTTCTGAAATTTCCGCGCAATTTAAATGAATAAAAGGAACTTTGATATCGATGAGCTCGTGGATAAATTTAGCGAGAAAGGTTTTACCTGTTCCTGATTCACCTGTAATGAGAATCGGACGTTTTGAAAGCAGGGCCCTGTCGATGACTTCTAATTCTTTTATCAGTGAATCATCAGAAGTCATGAAAATATCTTTCAGCTTTTGTAGCGTTTGATTTTTATTTTTTTCTGCTGAGAATTTTTTAAAAATTAATTCGATACTTGTTTTAGTAAAAGGTTTAGCCAGGTAATCGCGACAACCTTTCATATACGCTTGTTCGATAACGCCTTCGTCATCGCGCCCGCTCAGGACAACTGAATAGATATTTTTTTCTTTAAGGCGTTCGATAATATCAAGTCCTGCAAGCTCTGCTTCAAGATCTAGATCAACAAAGGCCAAATCAAAATCGCGTTCTTTTAAAAGAATGAGCGCATCCTTTCTCGAGGGCGCATCGAGAACCTCACCTATCAAATCCAGCCTGCTTTTCAGGCTCAGGCGCGAGAGGAGATCATCTTCTACGAGGAGAATTCTGGGCTTTAGAGTATTCATAAGGCCATCATAAGGAAGTTAGGGATACCGTTCAATAACTCCTTAATAACCATATAAACATTACTTATCTGCCAACTGGAGGACGCACTTTCCAACCCTAGTAAATTAGTCAACTTACATTAACTTTTTGGAATTCCGGTCTTTTTCGCTAAACCTAAATATTTCCAAAAATTTCACGATAATAGAGATATGAAAAAGTTTAATTTAAAACTACACACGTCTTTTTTATTCACCATTCTGATTCTTCAGGGATGTATGCCCGATAGCTTAACGAAGTTTAAGAAGGATGCGCCCAAGAAGACATCTGCACCGGTAACAACTCCGACAACACCTCCAGTTGTAGATGGTGACGGTAACACTGTTCCGTTTGTTGCTCCTACAAAGTTTTATTTTGTAAATGAGGCAACTCCTACGGCTTATGAGAGTGTTGATGCAAGTGTAACTCGAGCTCCAGTGATAGATGGTACTCTCAGCGATACATCAGTTTCAGATTTGTTTTTTGAAAGATGTGACTTGGTCACAACGGGAAATTCTCAAACACAAGCATTACCATCTGGATTAGTCCTTAATGTTTCAACTTGCCAGATTACAGGAAAGCCTCTTTCAATCAAAACTGTTTCAACACCATTTTGTAGTGATGGAACTTCAGGAAGCCAGGCTGCGTGTGAAGCTGTTCCATTTACATGGACAGCCTCTACCGGAACTTGTAGTAATCCCGACTATCAATACCAAACCTCAGCTGCATGTCTTGCGGGAAGACACAAATGGTATAAAGTAGGCTCACCTATTCCTTACCGAATTACACTTAAGTACCACAACGCAACCGGTACACAGTCTACAATTTCTACGACATTCAATATTGGTATTTATAAAACGCCAGTTGATCTGAGATACACGCAATCAGATAAAGTGGTTCTCAAAGTCGGTTCTGGCAACGGTTATTCGTTGACGGACATCGCCGCAGTGACAACGACAACATCTTCAGCTGGAGCCTATGCTCGTGAAAACGTCATTAGTGGTGCTGTTGGCGCAGCAGGGATTGCAAAAATCGTAGATGCTCCATTGAATAAAATTGGAGTTAATAAATTTGTTCCTCTTTACGTAAGTGACACAACTCCTTTTACAGTTGGTGGATTTGTTGCTGTTGTAGGGACTTGTAGCAATCCAGCTTATACAACACGCGCAGCTTGTCTCGCAGGAGCAGCTGTCTGGACAGGAACAGGCATCATCGGAAAAGTTGCCGCCATTGATAGTCTCTATGATCAGATTTATGTTGAAAATATTTCTACAGGAAATAAATATTTCAGAAAAAATGACAAGCTCTCAAGTGATTTTAACGGTTACACAACAGCTGCAACAGTCACCGACATTGATAATCAAACTTCTTTCATTGAAGAAACTGGATTAGATAACGATTCACAGTATTATACCGCTCGTTTCAAAGTTACAGAACCAATCAACGTTTATGAAACAGGTGCCTCTTATACTATTAAACCATTGGAGCCGTTCTCGACTTCAGGTGATAGTATTTCTGCTGACAACGGTGTGACTTATAAAATTTCTCCAGCTCTTCCTCCGACTCTTTCATTTGATACTAGTACTGGTATTATTTCTGGTTACTTTGCTGTCGATTTTACAGCGACTCAATATACAATCACCGCAACAAACCCATTGGGGAAAACTTCGTTTGCTTTTAAAATTTCATCTATCACTTCTCCAGCTGATTATACGCTGACGAACAGACAGATCATTACGGTCAACAGCACAGCTTTCTTCAAAGAAGGTGAGACGCTTTATCAACCTATCGTTCCTCCGATGGCCGAAGCTCTTCACGCAAAAATCGTTAAAATTGTGAATGCCTATCAATTAGCTATCGAGACTTTTAATGGTGCAATTATTCCAGGCGCAAGTTTGGATAATAACAGCTCGACTTATAAAGCTGAAAAAGCTTACGTCATCCCTTACAGTTCATGCGTTGTTCCGACTTATGCAACTAAAACATTGTGTGAAGGGGCAGGATACGTTTGGGCACCAAGCGCAGCAGTTCATTACAACCTTGCAGTCACTCTTAGTAGCGTTGCTGGATATACGGCCGGAAGTTATTTGAATTCGATTACCGGTACAGGTGCCGGTGCAAAAGGTCTGGTCAAGTTTGTTGATTCAACAGCAAAAACTCTCTATGTACAATATTTAACTCAAGCAGCGACATCAGTGGCTGCTGCAAAATCATTTTATCAGGCAGATGTTGTCGACACTGGCGCAACAATTGATCAAATTATAGCTGGCGCTTTTAAAGTAGATGTTGCAGTCCCTGCTTCATTTACAGTAGGCTCTGACGTAGTCACCAGCGGAAGTGCGGCCGGATACACTTACAACAAAAGTGGTAACACTCTCTATATTGGAGAAGTTTCGAAAAAAGCAGCTGGTACATGGTTCAATACAGCTCACACAATCTATAACGACGAAGTCTCAGCTGGAGCAACTCCTTCAGCAATTAGTTCAGTTTCTCACGATAACTACATCATTTTTGAGCGTGGGAAAAACATGAACTTTCAGGGTAACTTAAATCTTGGATCAAACGGAATCATTTACTCCATTTCTCCAAGCTTACCTGCCGGCTTGACTCTTGATACTTCTACAGGTGTTATCTCTGGGACTGCAACAGCCTCTACTCCTAAAAAAGATTTCCTTCTGACGGCATCAAATTTCATCGGCAGTACAACGTTTGCGGTAGGAATTGAAGTCAAAGATTACTTTGAAGTTGTCGAAACATCCGGTGCAGCTTCTTTCATGCTCCACAAAGTTGGTGACAATCAAATCAACAGAAAATGTCGTGTAGACTCAGCTGATATCGCGACAGGTACAAATGGCAAGGCCCTCGATGTAAGATGTTTCCTTGAAGGTGAAGAGCAGGATTTACATCAAAGTGAAATTAAATTCTCGTTCAAAGCAGGTCCTGGTATCTGTGAATACATTCAGTATGATCCTTACTACTTCTATAAATTCAGTCCAGCGAAGTCCTTTGAAATTTCTACGAAATATCAATCAATGTCTGTTATCCGCACTGGATGTACTGGTGTTATTAATACTGGTGAAATTCCAACTGCCAATGAATGTGAAGCGAACTATGCAAGCATTGATTCTACATTCCCTAACTGTGATGAAGGTAGATTAGCTTACTGGACAGAAACGTATACTGAGCCAGCTGCGGGATCTTGTGTTTTTGCAGGACGAACAAAAAATTATGTAAACTGTGGTGGTAAGAGACAAAACTGTATTTCTGGTCCGGCAACTGACATGTTCAATAACACTCAGTTGATAGCTGGTAAAAGAGCTACTATTTCACCGGCAATTGCGGGTGCAAGTATTAATCAAACCCACACAGCACCAATTAATCATGGCGATAGCTTTATCACTGTGAGAAATGCAAACAACGTTGTTAATAACCAGTGTTACGCTACGAATACTGATGTAGATGCATGGTCAACAGCAGTTGCAAGCCAAAATATCTTAGCAAGTCCTTTGGCCGTAGACTCAAATCCTTTCTACACTGTTACTTGTAGAGATGCTGCTTACGACATCAAAGCACGAATTAGAATTGTCGTCAGAGACTGGGATAAAACATTCCGAATCGACAGTGGCGTTGATAACATGAACTACAATAACGGAACGACAGTTATTCCTCCGGTAAATATGAACAATAGCACAAATGATATGTTTGGAAATCCGTACAACGACTATTATGACTGGGATGACAATTACAGCACTGGCGCATCGACTTTCACTTTAAACAGCTGTGGAGTTCAAACTGCTGCCTTAGGAAATTGTACAGCGACAAGCTTCTTCAAAAGTGATACTCAATGTACAACTGTTGGTGGTGATCTCGTCACACCAGGTTCATGCTCTGCGGGTGGTTTTACAACAAAAGTCACTTGCGAGGATGCCGGAAATACCTGGACGAATCCTACATGTCGATTCAACAACCAATATCAGTGTGAACTGTATGGTGGGACGTGGAACGGCAGTGAGCAAATCAAATTCCCAGCTGACTGGATGGGTACGAACTAGTTAATGGAAACGATTTTTCCGACTAAATCATAATCTAAAACTTCGGTGATCTCGACTTGTACGAGATCACCGATTTCTACGTTCTGACCGTTTAAATCATTGATGATCACTTTTCCATCGATATCCGGAGCCTGGCCTTCGTGACGGCCTTGAATGAGTAGTTCAGTTTCTTCGTGTTCCCCTTCGATAAGAACTGGAATTACGCGTCCAACGTAAGCGCTATTAAGTTCGCGAACGATTTCTCTTTGTGTTTCAAAAAGAATGTCAAAGCGTTCATCTATTACGTCCTGAGGGACTTTAGGCTGAAGCTTAAACGCTGGTGTTCCTTCTTCGTCTGAGTATCTGAAAATGCCCAAGTGGTTGAAGCGTGCTTTCTTGACGCCTTCGAGAAGAAGTTCGAAATCTTCTTCTGTTTCACCTGGAAAACCAACGATAATTGATGTTCTAAGGACGATTCCAGGAATGCGCTCTCTCAATTTTTCAATTCTGTTGTGGATTCTTTCGCCAGTGATTTTTCTGTTCATGCGTTTAAGCACATTGTCTGCAAAATGCTGAACTGGCATATCAAGATATTTATTGATCTTCGCTGACGTTGCCATTTTCTCAATAACTTCATCAGTAAGTTCATCTGGATAGAAGTAAAATAATCTGATCCAGTCAATGTTCTCAACTTTTTCCAATCCTGACAGCAGGTGGAAAAGGTTGTTGTTTTCATCAAGATCCACACCATAATCAGAAAGGTCTTGAGAAATAAGGTTGAGCTCTCGTACCCCTGTAGAAGCTAAATTCTCAGCTTCTTTTACAAGAGACTCAACCGAACGGGAACGAAGTTTCCCGCGGAGTTTTGGAATAATACAGAATGTACAATTTCTGTTACAGCCTTCTGAAATTTTCAACCAAGCCGTGTAAAATGGAGAAGTGTTCAGGCGAGGATCGTATTCTGTGTGGATAAATTTTGGAATTTCAACGAAAGATTTTTGTTCTAGCTTTCCGTCTTCCAAAGCGCGAAGAAGCATTGTGATTTTGTTGTATTCACCTGTACCGATAATCAAATCAGCTTCTGGAATTTCAGTTTCAAGTTGCTGAGCGTATCTTTGGGCCATACAGCCTGAAATAACCAGCGCTTTACACTGACCGTTTTCAGGATTTTTAAAATCGGCCATATCTAAAATGGTTTCAACAGATTCTTTTTTTGAAGCTTCGATGAAAGAACATGTGTTAACGACGATAACTTCGGCGTTCTGAGGCTCTTCCGAAATGGTAAATCCGTCTAATCCCATGTAGCCAAGCATGACTTGAGAATCGACGAGGTTCTTCGAACACCCTAAAGAAGTAAAAAAGACAGTTTTTTCGTTGAATAATTTCGTAACGTTTTCCACGGTGAACCTTAGTTTTTTGTAAATTGAAAATACCTCTAAATAGTATAGAATTGACGAATAATCAAAGCCCTTGGTGGTAACGTGAAAAAAATTCTTCCTACAACAATTCTCCTCGCCTTTTTCCTCTCAAGCTGTGCCTCGAAGCCAGTGAAATTAGTGAGTGCACCTTCGCCCGACAGAATGGAAGCGATCAGGAACTCAGTTACTAGTACAGTCATGGTCAAGCCACAAAATGCTTCTGAAGAGCTAGCAAAAGCTTATTTAGAAGCCCTCCAGGAGGAAAAAGCAGGTCATACCAAGCAGGCATGCGACCAATTTGAAAAGCTTTCTTCTGAAACCGACCTACCTATTCAGGACGCGGCCCTTATTCATTCTTTGAAGAATTGCGATTATTCCAAAGGGGATTTGAAAGATATCTGGGCCGATAAAAAAGTATCCAAATATTTGCAGGAATTTTTCTTCGATATTTCCCGGGAGCTCGCAGCCCGAAATAAAATGGAGGAATATGAAGCTGAATTTTCCTTTGCCCTCATTCCCTATAAACAAGTCCACAATGACAAATTAAAACTCATCAAACGCGCTATCGAGATTGCTGAGAAAAAAGAAGATTCTGAAAAACTGAAATTATATAAAGAAAAACTCATTGAGCTCTCGCCTATGCACGCAGAAGAAATCACACCTGCCAATATTTTCTCTGTGGCAAAGGATTTTGAAACTAACAGACAATTTCAAAAGGCTCGCGATCTTTATGAATCCATTATCAAAGGCGACTTCACCCTCGATGAGAAGGTCAAAGCTTTCAATGCGTACCGAATGAGTTTTAAGGTTGCTCGCGACTTGAAAACTTTCCTGAAAAAAACATTTGAAATGGAAAAATTTCTCAAAGAAAAAATGGATGAAAATAATGATGAGAAAACGACCCAAGCATGGGTTGAATCCAGAATCACTTTAGTTCGCGCCGTTTGGACCGATCATCGCAACAAAGAAGCAAGAGAGTTGCTCGATGATTTAATTGAATCCAAGAAAGGCACTACTAACCAACAAGCTCAGGCTCAGTATTTATACGGATCTCTTCATTTGGAAAATAAGGAAAATAAAGAAGCATTAAAGCGCTTTGAAAAAGCCGCAAGTTTTAAAGTGACGGACCTATCTTTACTTGAAAATATTCAATGGTCGGTTGTATGGAACAGCTGGCTCCTTAAGGAAGATTCAAAAATTCAAAAAGCAGTAGAGCAATTCGCGCAAAAATCCAATAATCAATCTTTCATATCAAAACTTACTTATTGGAAAGCTAAATCGCTGCAACGTATGGGCAAGAAGGAAGAAGCAGCTGCTATTTTCACCGCTCTTAACGTAACTGATCCTTTTGGTTATTACGGAATCATCTCATCGATTGAAGCTGATAAACCTTTGGCGCCATTGACGCCTTCTCTCATTAATAAAGATCCTTCCGGAAATCTTTCTTTGGACTGGTTGATCGCAGTTGAAGAAAAAGATTTCTCACAAAAACTGTTGAAAGAAATTAACTCGCAATTTAAGAAAACAGAGGAACGTGAAAAGGCCATGTCTCTTTATTTCCAGACTGAATGGTATCAAGGGGGAATGAGACAAATTTACAATTTCAAAGAAAGCGGCAGAAACATGATGACTGAAAAGTATGTCAACGTGGTTTTCCCTACTCCTTACTTAAAGACAGTGGAAGCTCTTTCTTCCAAATACGCTGTGCCGAAAGAGCTCATTTACGCAATAACTCGCCAAGAATCAGCATTTGTTCCCAGCGAAAGATCCTGGGCCGATGCTTTTGGATTAATGCAAATGATTCCGGAAAAAGCTGAAGAACTTTCTAAAAAGCACAAAATTCCGTACAAAGATTTTAATGATCTTTATGAACCAGATATTAATCTTGAAATGGGTACAGCACTTTTAAAAGATCTTCAAAAAAAATTCAGTGGTAAATTTGCTCAAACGGTCGCTGCATACAATGCTAGCGAGTCTGCTATTAAGGTCTGGGAGAAAGAGCGTTTTCACGGAAACTATTTTGAATTTATCGAGATGATTCCCTATGAAGAAACCCGAAACTATATCAAGCTGGTGTTCCGTAACTTCATCACCTACAAAAGGATCATGACTAAAGAAGAATTTAAACTAGACAAAGATTTCTTTGCGAAGCCCTTTAACTAATTTGTTTTCTTTGTATGTGGTGGGGCCACGAAATTAAATCGTGAAGCATCCAATCCTGGGTTCACTTTAAGATTTACAAAGCGAAGGGTAGATTTTTTGCCATCTGGAAAGAGAAGATCGATTTTCTTAAGCTCTGAAAAATCTTTGTCCTTAGCTGAATTAAAAGTGAGGATGGCCTCTTTAATGCCAAAATCTTTAGCGACTTTCGGCTTAAACGTCATCACATGCATCCCATCGCCTGCATTTTTCACATCATAAAGTGCGTTGGAAGAAAGACCATTTTTCAGTGAATCAAAAAATTTAATGTAAACACTGTTTCCTTCTTTAGCCGATGTTTCAGTTACTTCGCCTTCTTCACCTTCTATAAAAGGAGCGCGATAATACCAGGCCTTGACACCATTGCTGACAAAGACAACCTGACTTGGTGTTGTTGTTTCAAAACGAATGTTGCCCGGATATTTGTAATCCACGGAGCCTTCGCCTTTCTTGGTGTTTCCCTTCAAAATGCTGACATACTCTTGTTCAAACTTTGCAGAAAAGGATTGAGGTAGAAATTCTGCACTAACTGTAGAGGCCATCAAACTAAAAAAGATTAAAGAGGCAAATTTCACAAAAGCTCCTGGAGAACTGAATTGTAGATATGGTGATGATACACCAGTGGAAAAATGAAGGTCAAAATGGCACTCAATTTTTTTCTTCCTTGGTTCTGCGCTGTAAGAAGGGACAAAAGTCTGACATGGCCTCAGCGTTAGTTGACCTTCAGCCTCACTCTTTAATAAGTTGGGCGGATACGGTTTTTAAAGAAGAGGTTTTTTTCCAATGAAGACATTAATTGTTTTCTTCACAATCACAGCTGTCTTTTTGGTGGCGGCCATCTATCTTAAATAGGCTGAACAAAAACACTCAAGTTTTCTTTCTTTGACTCAAGTCAGGCCAGCTCTTAAAATTTAAACATGCAATCAAAATATAAATACCTAATCGGCGTAGACGGTGGCGGCACTGGGACGCGGATCATTGTTGCCAGCCCCGATCAGAAAATTCTTGCTCAGGCGGAAGGAGCTCCTTCAGCTCTTGGTCAGGGAATTGAAAAAGCTTGGCGGGCCATCATGGATACACTCGCTCTCGCTTTTGCTAAAAGCAACATCGCGGTTCCCATGCTCAGTGAGTGCGCTATCGGACTAGGCCTCTCAGGCGCAAACAATATAATTTGGAAAAACGAATTTTATCTTCGTAATCCAGGATTTAAAAAAATTCTTATCGACACAGACGGATTCACAACACTCATGGGGGCCCACGGAGGAAATCCGGGAGTCATCGTTGCAGTGGGAACGGGCAGTGTTGGAATGGTTTTGAAAAACAACGGTGAACGCGAAAGCGTTTCAGGTTGGGGATTTCCGGCAGGAGATGAAGCCAGCGGAGCATGGCTGGGACTCAGGGCCGCTTCTCTTACACAAAAATCAATGGATGGGCGTAGAAAACACACAACTCTCACCGAGTCTGTAACAAAATTTTGCGGAAAGGATACTGACCAGTTTCTTGCTTGGTTAGGAGAAGCTCGGCAAAACGCTTTTGCCCAGCTTGCACCTCTCGTTTTTCAATCTGCCGACAGTGATCCCGATGCAAAAAAATTATTGCTCAAAGCTGGAGAAGAGATCGCCGTTATGGTGAGAACTCTCGATCCAAAAAATGAGTATCCTCTTTCAATATGCGGTCGATTGGGCGAAGCTCTGATCCCTTTTTTACCGGATGATATTAAAGGCCGCAATCAAAAGGCAAAGGGTGATTCAACAATCGGAGCGCTGACTCTCATCGCGCAACAATTAAAATGAAAAAAAGTATTCAGGCCAATTTTCTCATTGAAGGAACCTTCAAGCACGCAGAAGTGAGCTTTGATGAGAAAATCGAAAACATAAAAATTATTGGTCCTAAAAAAATGGGACTGCCGCTCGTCATTCCCGGCTTCATTGATCTTCATGTTCATGGAGGAGGTGGTGCTGACATAATGGAAGGTTCAACAGCAGCGCAAACAATTGCCCGCACTCATTTAAAACATGGAACTACATCCTATCTAGCTACAACCATGACTGCTTCTCACGAAGAGTTGAAAAAAGCATTTAATGGAATGAGTTCAAGTTTTGTGAAAAAAAACAAGAATGAGTCACGCCTCTTGGGTGTTCACCTTGAAGGGCCTTTTATTTCCAGAGAGAAATTAGGCGCTCAGCCTGACTTTGTCCGCGAAGCTACACTTGCAGAAATCAAAGAACTACATTCAATAGTACCGATTAAAACACTGACCATAGCGCCCGAAGTCTTTGAACACATGCAGCTAATTTCTGAATTAATCAAAATGGATGTCATGGTTCAAATTGGACATACAAACGGATCTTACGAAGAAGGCACTAAAGCTTTGGAGTTGGGAGCAAAAAGTTTTACTCACCTCTTCAATGCGATGTCATCTTTTCATCATCGCACACCGGGAATGGTTGGCGCTGCTTTAGCTCATGCAGATCATGCTGAACTCATTCCTGATCTTTTGCACGTTCATCCGGGTGCCATTAAGACTGCTTTACGATGCATTCCCAATCTTTATTTTGTTACCGATGCCACTGCGGCGACCGGAATGCCTGACGGGGATTATAAACTCGGTTCGCATACGGTTCACAAATGCCTCGGCGGTGTCAGGTTAAAAGATGGAACACTTGCCGGCTCTGCGCTGACAATGGATCGCGCCTTAAAAAATCTTGTTTCACTTGGATTACAATTGGAAGAAGCCAGCAAGAGATTGTCGCAAATTCCTGCGGAGCTCATTCATATTACGGATCGCGGAGTGATTAAAGAAGAAGCTTACGCTGACCTTCTTATACTCAATGACGATCTTTCATTAAAAGAAATTTACAGCGAAGGGGAATTAGTTTGAATACTCTCATGAAAAAAGAAGCACTCGAAGCAGCGAGTGTTGTTGAACATCAATTTAGCGAAAACTTGCAAGTTCTTGATGAAGTGGCCCAACATCTGAATCAAAGAAATCCGTACTCACTTGTTAGTGTTGCTCGCGGAAGCTCTGATCACGCTGCTCAATATTTAAATTTTCTCACTACGGCGAAATTGGGAAAATTGACAACATCTCTTTCAATGTCGGCCATTACTTTGTATCAAGCAGAGCTCGACGTCAGTCAATCTGTAGGGTGTGCGATTTCACAATCAGGGCAAAGCCCGGATGTGATAAAACCAACTGAATACATGAGAAGTCATGGCGCTACAACAATCGCCATGGTGAACGATACGACTTCACCACTTTCAACCGCTGCAGAATGGGTTCTCCCTTTACACGCGGGACCTGAAAAAGCTGTCGCTGCGACGAAAAGCTTTATCGCTTCTCTTTCAGCAAGTGCGGGCTTAATCGCAACCTGGAAAAATGATTTGGAACTCACGCGCGGACTTCACCATCTTCCGGATGATCTATTGAAAGCGCAAAAACTAGACTGGACGAGTGCCATTCCTACTTTAAAAGATGCAAAAAGAATTATGACAGTGGGAAGAGGATACGGGCTATCTCTGGCGCTTGAAGCCGCTTTGAAACTCAAAGAAACTTGCTCCATTCAAGCTGAAGCTTTCTCGGCAGCTGAAATTAAACATGGCCCACAGGCCTTGATCGAAGAAGGCTATCCTCTGATCATTTTTGCCAATAGAGGTCCAGCGCTTGTGAGCATGCTCGATCTCGCACAAGACATGCGCGCCCGTGGTGCAAAGGTTATTTTGGCGGCTCCTCCCTTTGTTAAAGAGCGCGATTTGGAAATTCAAACCACACATGCTGAAGAACTCGATGTCATTTCAGCCATTCAATCTTTTTATTTAATGATTGAAGAACTTTCGAGAAGCTTGGGGCTCAATCCGGATGCCCCTAGAAATTTATCCAAAGTCACAAAAACCGAATGATAAATCAAGAGACAAGTAAAAAACATTTTTTAATAAACATGTTCATACTTGCGCTCGTCTTTTATTTTGCGAGAAGAGAAATTATCCGATGGTCTTCTCTTGATGAAGATGAACTGATTACATGGAGCCTTATCAGGCTTCCCTGGAAAGATTTTTTTTCGGCCATTTATCACGATACACAGCAGCCGCTCTATTATTCGTTGCTAAAGATCATCCATACTGTCATTCCTTTGCGTAGTGACTACGCTCTACGAACCATCTCTCTCATCTTTAGTATCGGAACAGTTCAGGTTCTTTATTCTTATTTCAATAAAAGTTTTAAACCCATTGTCTCAGCCCTGGTTTTATTTGGTTTTATCTGTCATCCCGAATTTAAATATTATTCAGTGTACGCTCGTCCTTACCCTCTTCTTTATTTTTTAATCGCTGTTAATGCCTGCACATTCTTTGAGATTTTTTTCAAAAAGAATGAAAGCAATATATTGAGAAGCATCTTTTGTTTTTCGCTCATGGCCCTCTTCCTGACTCACTATCTGGGCTATTTTTATTTTGGAGCTCTTCTGGCCGCTACGGCTTTAATGAAAAGAGATTTTTTTCGTGGCTGGCGATTTTGGCAGCTCATGAGCGCGAGCCTGGCGTTCTTTTTTGTTTTTCTTACAACATTGTATCAATGGCAGTTTAAAAATTTCATTTCCTGGATTTCCAACACGCCAGAAAGCATAACATCATCTCTTAAAAGTTTGTTTGGTCTAACTCCTTCAATGCCTTTGACGATGGCCCTTATTCTTTTTTTCGCATGTCTTTTCTTTGTGTTCAAACTTATCAAAGGTAAAAATGAGAAAAACGAAGTAGCCCTCTTCTCACTACTAGCGCTGGGCTTCGGTTTACTTTTGTTCTTTGTTTTTTCTTTGATCTTTACGCCTGTGTTTGTGGCAAAATACCTCTTCATCTTTTTTCCGTTTCTTTTCATCTTACTGGCAGAGATGCTGACCTTTTATAATATTGAAAGCAATCCTGGATTGATCATCGGGTTCGCACTCCTATGCGCGAATTTCAGAGGATTGGAAAAAGATGAAAATGCCTGGAAGTTTGACGCAAAAAAATTCCTCAAAGAAGTCAAACAATTGAATCTGATTGGTGAACAAAGCAGAATTCTTTGCAACACTCCCCGTGGACCTCATAAAATATTTTCGGGTTATTCTGAAAACTATTTTTCAAGAGACATATGCACACAGTACCGCAACGATGCAAAGCCGTTCTCCGAAAATGATTTTGACTTCGTCATCAATCTTAAAACCTTGCCTGTTGATGACCAGTTTAAAATGAAGTCCATTTATTACAAGGTCCTCTACTCTTCCAGGGATGTGGAGCTTTTGAAGAGAAATCAATGATGAAAGATAATCTCGAACTGGATTATCGCCCCGACATTGACGGACTCCGTGCACTCGCGGTTATTCTCATTGTTTTGTTTCATTTCGAAATTGGTCCCTTTGACGGAGGGTTTGTTGCGGTCGATGTTTTCTTTGTGATCTCAGGTTTTCTCATGACGAGAATTGTAGAAACCTCACTTGCCAAGGGCAGCTTCAGCCTCGTGAATTTCTACTCACGGAGAATTAAGCGCATTATCCCTGCGTTGGATTTCGTTCTGCTCTTAAGCCTTATCGCCGGTTATTTTTTAATTCTCAATAATGAATTTATGGAGCTCGGAAAAAGTGTCTTCCAATCATCTCTCTTTAAAATCAACTTAAGTTTAAGTCAGCAGGGCGGCTATTTTGACAAGGCCAGTGCCTTAAAACCTTTGCTCCATCTTTGGACGATTGCGGTCGAAGTGCAATTTTACTTTCTCTGGCCATTTGTCTTACTGATTTTACCGCAAAAAAATAAACTAAAATGGGTCGGTTTTATTACGGCCGTTTTTTTTATGTATTCAGTCTATGCTTCTTATAATTGGCCAGACGTTGCTTACTATATGCTTCCTTCTCGTTTCTGGACATTAAGTCTGGGAGGTTTCGTCGCCCTTCTGGGTCCCAATGAAAAAAGAGGCTGCCTTGTTAAACTCTCAAGCACTCTAGCCATTTCAGCTATCGTAGTAACTATTTTATTATACGCTAAGAATGATGTTTATCCGGGATGGCGAGCACTCATTCCCGCTTTCGCGGCAGCAGTATTGATCTTTAATGGTAAAGCAGGTGCATGGACTAAGTTTAATATTCTTGAATTCAAGCCTCTGCCTAAGTTAGGCAGAATCAGTTACTCTTTGTATTTAATTCATTGGCCGGTCATTTATTTTCTTACCATGACCACTCTGATGAAAGTCGATATTAGTTACAAGATCGCAGGCATTGCTTTCAGTGTATTCTTTGCGGCGGTAAACACAATCTTCTTTGAAGACAAAATCCGAAAATCAAAAACAGTGCCAGTGAGTCTAATTATTACTATTCACCTCGCAGTCGCGGGTCTGGGTATCGCTGCTTCCAAGATGGGAAATCCGCAAAAAATTTCTGATCTTTTAACAATCAACGCCGATTACAAAAAACAGACCGTCGAAAATTGCCTGATGCCCGATAAAGTAAAGACTCAATCCAACTGGTGCGAAGCCGATAAAAAATTTAAAGTAAATCATTTCGTTTTGGGCGACAGTCATGCCAGCATAATTTTTCCAGCATTAGTACGTAGTTCTTTAGCGAATGAATCGTGGGCGATTGCGGCCAAGGCAGGGTGCGCTCCTCAATCCAGTCACTGTGAAGGCTATTTCATGGATATAGCCCGCGAGTTAAAATCTCATCCCGAAGTCAATGAAGTTCTCATTGCCTTTTCTGCTAGGATGATGGATGAAGCGAGTGCCTTTTATTTGAATGAGAAACTTGCAGTTAATCATTCACCCCGAAGCATCGTTATTCAAAAAATGATTGAACTGATTGATCTGCTTGCAGTGAAAGGAAGAACCATTAAATTTCTAACTGCGCCTCCCGCTCTTTTAAAAGAGCCGCAATTTTGTCTTCCTCGTCCGTACTTACTTTCTCAACGCAACTCTCCTCTCTGTTCATTAAGTGTTAGTGAAGCGAATAAATTAATGGCCAGTTACGATGAACTCGTCAAACAACTAAAAAATTTAAGACCTGGCATTCAGCTCATCAATTCTCGTGAAGTTTTCTGTCGTGATGGTCAATGCGAAGTTGTTAGAAAAAATGGGATTTCCAATTTCAGTTACGGTGATCATATTTCAGAGGCAGCTGCTCTTGAAGTAGCAAAGCTTATAAGAAACAATTAATGAGAACGAAGAAGCTCATCGATCAAGTTCTGTTTAAATTGATCAATAGTTGTTTTATCTGTGAGATCTTTTAAATACTCGATGGTCAGCGTTTCTGCGCCCGCCACGCCCGTAAAAATAACTCCCACACCTGGCGACTTCAACATTGTTCCCCTCGCCCACACGCTGATTTCACTCCAGCCGTCAGGAAAAGTATAAGATCTTGGAACGCGTCCAGCACTAATAAGCAACGAGCTCGTAATCGATTTAGGATTTTGATCAAAGTCCCGATAAACTTTTTGCAAGGATTTCGGCTTAAAAAATGAATTCACCCAAAGTGAGCCGTAAATGAATTTAGCCGCTTTATCCATTTTATGTGAATTGATTATGCCCTTCACTTTTCCTAAAAACTTTACATCATTAATCTCATCTCTTTTCCCGACAATCCAGACAGTGGAGAGAATATTTTGAAGAGAATAGCGAATCTTCAAAAGTGGACGCAACGTTTTAGGAAGATAAACCATAATAGGAGTTTTCAAATCCCCGCGTGACTTTAAACTGCTGTCGAGAGCTTTAAAACAGCAATAAGTGAGATACTCCGTAATAGAGATATCAAACTTTTTACAACTCTCTCTGATAATTTCCTGCTGATCTGCTTGTAAATGCAAAGTTGTGGAAGTGACGAAACGTTCGGGTTTTTCATGATGATCAATTAAAGTCGCCATCATGTATTGTCGTTGTTTTGAGATGGGTCTTAAATGAATTTTTAATTGTTCAAAAACCCATTTCCATCCCATGTATTTATAAAGATCGCGATAGCGAAATACTTTGTCTGTTTTTGCCCCTTCGCGGATTTCCATTCCGTTCATGGCCCGGAAAACCTCTTCGAGAAGATGAAATTGTCCGGCGGCATCGCAAAGAGTGTGATGAACATTAAATATTAAAATATTTTTCCCAGCTTCTGTTTTTCCCAGTAGAAACCTGAATGCCGGAGATAATTGTAGAGTAAATTTTTTTTGTGAAAAATCGTCGATCGCATCCTGTGATAAAATCTCGTCTCTCAATTCGACAACATCAAATGAAGTGAGATCAGCCTTTTCGACATAATACCTGTTCCAATGAAACAGTGTCTCTTCAATCTTAGAACGCAATAAGGGTATCTCTTTAATGGCCTTATCAATCGCAGCTCTTAAATCATTTAGACGAACATCGCCTGTAAACTCCACCATGAGCTGGCTGTTATACGAAACGTACTCCGACTCATGCGCAAGCATGAACTTCTCAAGAGAATTAAGAGGAATCGGTCGTCTTTTTGACATGGAACAAGGGTACCATGCCAGGCGAATCCTCATGGAATACCTGTAAAATTTCTAGATGCCCCCTGTCTGCCGCCCAAGGTTTAGACAATTGGGCTATACTTGAATTCATGAGTACTTACAGCGAAAAGCGAAGCCCAACCTTAATCAATGTCTTGAGGCGGACCCTCTGGCCCGTCCTGCGCTTTATTTTTCGACTAAAAGTCGAAGGACGTGAAAATGTCCCTTCTAGAGGGCCACTGCTTTTTATAGCCAATCACAACGTTGGAGCATTGATCGAAAGTCACTCCTCATTGTTTCTTCTGCAGAAGATTATCCCCGACTCCACAATTTACGGTTTTACCCACCCTTCCATTTTTAAAGTGGCAGGAGTTAAGCAGTATTTCGAAAAAATCGGCGCTGTCCCTGCGACTTACGAAGTGGCAGAAGACGTTTTTAAAAATGGGGATTCCCTGATGATTTTTCCTGGTGGAAATCGTCAGGCCCTTAGATCCATCTGGGATTATAAGAAAACTGCTTTTGAAGAGTCTCATGGTTGGGCAAAAATCGCGAGACTACACAACGTGCTTGTCGTCCCCATTACTTTTAAAGGGTCGCATTTTGTAAATCCCATTTTACTTAGTGGCGAATGGGTTTCGAAAATTTTAATTTTACCGTGGCTTCTTGGATTGAAGTGGCAGTCTATTTCCCTGGGACAAATCTTGCTTGCGGCACTAACTTTTATATTGCTGAGAAATCATACGCCAATGGTACTTACTATTGTTTTGTCGTACCTTGTTTTTATTTTTACTCCGCTAGCACTTCTGATTCCCTTCCCTGTCCACATGAGAATTCATCCGCCCCTAAATCCGTCATCATTTGAGTCACAAGAAGAATTGGAAAAGAAAATGGCAGTGATTATGGGATCAATCTATTCCTGAAGTTCCTGCAAGACTAAATCTTTAAATCGTTGAATCGTTTCGACATTGAAAGAATCGCGTAAATGCTCAATGCAGATAAAATCTTTTTGCTTAAAACTTGTTACCAAGAGGCCGATGCCTGGAGACCTGTGCATACTTCCCTTGGCATAGAGGCGAGATATTTTCCACTCATCAGGAAAAATCATTTCAGAAGGAGTTCTGCCACTGCTGACTAAAAGCGTGCAGTCATGAACACGTTGTTCTTTTTTGCGAAGAATTTTTTTAAGCTCAGAAAAAGATTTTAGTTTGACGAGAAGAGCCCCGAGAAAAAGCGTTTTCTTTACTTCATCTTCTCCACTTCTGAATTTATATGTTTCTCTAAACTTCACCCCAAAGTCCGGTTTTTGAATATCTGCACGATCGATTTTCATCCAGATGAATCCCAAGAGATTCTGATAAGCACGCATTACTTTAAATTCAAAACGCATACTCTTGGTAATATAGAGAACAATTGGATTTTCACTTTCACCTCTTTCACGCAATAACTTGTCCATTGCTCTGGCGCCAACCAGAGAAATAAAGGCACTCGATGAAAGAGCATTTTTTCTCGCAGCTTGATCCATAATTTTTCTATCAAGCTCAACAAGAACCATATCAACTTTGCGCGTTTGCGGTTCACTATCAAAAAGTCGCGCAATTTTTGTTTTTCCTTTTTTCTTCTGCACTTTCAGCAGAGGTAAAAGATTAGTGAAGTACCAGGAAAGCTTTGTTTCACGAAAATATTTTCTAAACTTATACACATCTTGAGCAAGAGAACGCGATTGATAGCTTTTCCCTAAGTATATAGTGAGAAAATCCTGTAGAAAATTAAACTGCGCGTGTCCATCATAAACCGCATGGTGAAAAGACAAAATGATCTTCTTTTCACATACGCCCATACGTACAGCGAGTTCCTCTGGAAAAATGAATTTTCTTTCCCAGAAATTTTCCAGTTCGTCAGAAGACAATGTAAAAAATTGTTTTTCACCATTGTCGCCTTCCACCAGGCGAAATCGCCCTTTAACTTCATCTGGAATAACTCTCGCCAAAGGTTCGAGTTCAATTAGTTTTTTAAATGCATCTTTCATTTTCTGGATATCAACTTCGCCGTCGCAATCCAAAACAAGATGAGAATTGAAGGGCAGATCTTCTCTCTCAAAAGCGAGAATATACTTATCTTGAAACGAGAGATCGAATGGTGCCGATATTTGACGAGTGTGCATACTCAACTATAACATTACTCATGGCCAATACAAAAGTAGTGACAAAAGAGCCGTTCAAAGTCCCAGGAAATTTCCTGATGGGCCATCTTCTCAGTGCTAAGAATGAAGGTGTCTATTTCTATTTAAGAATGGGAAAAGAACATGGAGATGCTTTGCAACTCCGCTTCGCCCATCTCAATTTGTATTTATTTCTTCATCCTGATCATTATCGTGAAATTTTAGTTGATAAGGCTGATCAGTTTATTAAAGGGAAGCAATACGATTCTCTTCGTATGCTCATGGGCAATGGTCTTCTCACTTCCACAGGAAAAGATTGGGCCCTTCAAAGAAAATTAATGAATCCGCTTTTTGGCAAAGACGGAATGGATGTTCTTTTAGGACATATCAACCGCATCACTAAAAAATATGCTGATCACGTAACCGTCAATCATGAAATTGACTGGACCAAATACATGTTTGATCTCACGCTTGAAGTGGCCTTTGCTTCATTCTTTGGAAAAAGCTTTGCTGATAAAGATCTCGATAAACTAGTCTCAGCGAGCTTCGACTGCATTCGGTTTGTTTCAAGACGAATGAGCAATATTGTCAATCCGCCGGTCTTTTTACCATTAAAAGATAATCAGGATTTTAAAAAGTCTTATCAATTCTTAAATGTCACTGTCAGTTCCATTTATAATGCCAGACTTCTGGCAGAGGATGCCCCTCCCCGTGATCTTCTCGATTTACTCATGAAAGCTGAAGATAATGGATTAAAACTTTCCAAGAGTCAGATCTGGGATCAGATTTTATCCTTTATGATGGCGGGTCACGAGACAACAGCACTTACCATGAGCTGGTTATTTTACTATCTCGCTCATCATCCTGATGTTCAGGAAAAAATTGCGAATGAATGCAAACTGAACGACTATAAATTTGAAAATTCTCTTGCGATCACTCATTATCCGTATCTGAATGCGGTCCTTAATGAGACGATGAGACTTAATCCAGCGGGATGGATTATTTCCCGTGAAGCTGCAGAAGACTCGACAATTGGTGAATACAAAATAAAAAAGGGGCAGGTCATTGCCATTTCACCATTGGTCACACATCGCGATCCAAGATGGTGGACTGATCCAGATACATTTATTCCTGAAAGATTTTTAGAAGGTCACGCCCTTTATAATAAAGCTCCAAAAAATGCATTTCTCCCCTTTTCACTCGGAAAACGCAACTGTATCGGTGCGCGATTCGCAGTTCTTGAGATGGCGTTACTCTGTATTCACTTCTTCAAAGAGCACAGAGTAGAAACAACACAAACGAATGTTCGCATGAAGGGCTATGTAACACTAAAGCCAGATAAAAATATCCGTGTGACAGTCAGAAAAATTTAAGATTTAGGCATTCGGATCAAAATTATTTTCAACCGTATTTGGCCAGTAATTCTTCTCACAATAATGAGGAGCATACACGACTTCTAATTTAATACGATCTGGATCCTCAAAATAAACTGAATAATAATCTTTATCGCCTGCTGGACCGTTATAGAGAACAGGGATTTCATTGGCGACTAAAATTTCATTGTGAAATTCATCAACAATATCTTTGGTAGGCGCATAGATGGCCAGGTGATTTAAACCAACGTGCTTTCGATGAAATCCTTCACCTTTAAATTTTTCATCCACTGGATTGATGATAATTTTCAGAGTCCCATCCGTATAAGCAGTGTGCTCAACACGTGAAACTATTTTTTCCCAGCCCAACGAAAGAAGAATGAGATCATAAAAGAGAACGCTTTTTTTATAATCATTCACATTGATATCAATATGAGAGAGCTTTGTTGTTTTTAGACCCCATTGCCAACGAGGTTTTTCGCCGTAACGAAGACAGACAACAGTGAGCCCGACGATTACAAGTGGTAACGTAGAAAGCATCGCAAAGTTCTGAACGTGTTTTGGATAATCCAAAGATTTTATGATGAGCTTAACGATGAGTGGAATGGCCACAAAGACGAACGTCACAGTCCATCCTTGCCAAGTAATTGGGGTCCATCCCCATCCGTAAGTTTTTCTTCTGAACCAGAGCTTATTTTTCATTCTTATCTATTAAAGTGAAGTATCAATTAAATTTTCGTTTATTCCAAAGAAGAATAATCGTCTCGTATTATAGCTAGAAAGATACGCCTGATTTCCTTGCATGGAAAGATAGGCACTATCGATAAAATACTGATTCAGCTTAGCTGCGAGAGCACCTTCCGCTTTGAAAACCATCTTGTTGTCGATTTTCTGAAACTGTGACCAGGGAAAAAGTAAAATACATTTACCGAACATATCTCCCAAGCGCGTAGGTGCAGCCTGGCAATCCAGCTGCATTTCTTTTTCATTGATCCACTTATGCGACCAATCCCCTTTCACGAGCTTCCACATATCGCCTGCCTCAAAAGGAGGAACAAAGCTATCGTCCACCATTTCGATGTACAGATAAGTTTTATTACGTATCAAACTCGCGTTCATTATAGTGCTTGCTGACAATGAATGCACCAGAATCAAACCTAAGAAAAGAACCAGCAATTTCATTTGAGGCCTCCAGAAAATAAAAAAGGGCCCGCTTTTATTGAGCGGGCCCTTATTATTTTGTTTGAAATTAGTGAAGCTGTACAGAGACTGCTTTAGAAACACCAGGCTCTTGCATAGTAACACCGTAAAGTGTGTCGTTAAGCTCCATAGTCTTCTTATTGTGAGTAATAAGAATGAACTGAGAGTCTGAACTCATCTCTCTTAAAAGCTCGTTAAAACGGCCGACGTTGGCGTCATCTAGAGGAGCATCAACCTCATCCAGAAGACAGAACGGAGACGGCTTAACAAGGAAGATAGAGAAGATTAAGCTCACCGCAGTCATAGCTTTTTCCCCACCCGACATTAGGTTAATGTTCTGCATTTTCTTGCCAGGAGGTTGGGCCACGATTTCGATTCCGCATTCAGCATCGTTGATATCGCCGACAATTTTAAGGTCAGCTGAACCACCACCGAAGATGATTGGGAAAACTTTCTGGAAGCGAGAGTTAACTTCTTCATAAGCGGCCGAGAAGCGCGCTTTAGATTTTTCATCAATGTGAGCGATTGCTTTTTGAAGATCTTCAAGAGAAGACTTAAGCTCCACTTCCTGAACTTTTAGGAAGTCAGCGCGAAGTTTTTGTCTTTCGTAGTCTTCAATTGCTTGCCAGTTAATATCACCTAAGCGGCCGAACTCAAGCTTGTAGTTTTTAAGTTTATCAGAGCACTCTTTAAGATCCTGACCGTAGCGACGGACAAATTCGAAATCTTTTCTGTCGATCTCTTTTGTTCCTTCTTCCGTTTCCATCCAGAACATAGAGTTAACATCTTTGAGATCAGTATAGTCTGATTCCGTGTATTCAAGGAAACGTCCAAGAACATGGCGAAGATCGATCTGATATTTTTCAAAGATATTGCGAACGTTTTGCTCTTCTTCAATGATGTATTGTGAAAGCTTCACTTCAAGTTCAGCGATTTCGCGCTGATGCTTGTTCACAGTCGATGTGATGTTCTTCACTTCGTCTTCTCTATCTTTCATAGAAAGGAGAAGTTGTCCGAGTGAATCTTTAAGAAGGTTAAGAACGTCTTCTTTATCTGAAAGAACAAGAGATGTTTCTTTGTTAGACGCTTCAAGTTCTTCAAGCTCAGCAATGATCTGATCGATTTCAGTATTGTATTGAGCCACAAGAGTTTTGTTATTTTCAAGACGCTGATTCAATCGTTCGATCTGACCGTTTAAGTCTTCAATCTGCGAGTTCAAGCTCTTAAGCGTAGACTCGAAAGATTTCGCCTCAACTTGTTTTTGAAGGAATACTGATCTTTCGTCTTCATAAGCCTGGCGTTGAAGTTCAACATCCTCAGACAAATCATCGAAACGTGATTGCTTTTCAGCAAGGTCCGTTTGGAACTCTTCTTTTTTGCGGGAAAGTTTTTCTTCAGACTCAATCATGTCGAGACGTGATTTAGAAATTTCCTGCTTTCTATTTTTCAAGATTTCAAGACGAGTAAATCCAGATTCAAAACTAGAAAGTTTTGCATCCAATGCTGATTTTTTAGAAGAGAACTGAGCGCGGGCTTCAGCTGCCTGATCGCGAAGTGTATCAAATTCAAATCTTTGAGTTTCAAGCTTTTCGCGTTCAGATTGAGATGTTGTTTCAAGTTCCGCAACTTCTGTCTGAAGATTAGCGACAACAACTTTAAGTTCTTCAATCAAGTTGTTTCTAGCAACAAAGCCTTGAGCTTCATCAGTGGCCACAGTTGTTGAGATAAGTTTAGCACCGCCAAGGTTAGCAACTTTTCTTGAACCATCAAGTGTTGCAATCGCTTTAAAGCGGATGTCTGCAGAGATTGAAGACATTACGTCAGCAGAAAGTTCTGAAGCAATGAAATAACCATCGAGGAACGATGACATTTTTTCTTTTAACTCTCCATCCATTTCCAGAATGTCAGTCAAAGAGACAAGGTCATCACCAAGAGTCAGTTTTAAACGAGCGATCGTTTCAGAAGATAATTTATCTGAAGACGTCATTTTTAAATAATCGAGATTTTTTTGGTTAGCTTCGATCCATGAGAAAAGTGTTGAGTCAACAGTAGCTGTTGACACAAGAGTTTCCATGAACTCAGCAAGCAATGCCTGAACAGCTTTTGTGTATTTTTCTTCACACTTAATCAGTGTTCCAAGAAGAGCAAAGCCTTCTTCATTTTCTTTAAGGAAAGCAGAAATTCCTTCTTTTTTTCCTTCCAGAGATTTATTGACTTCAATTAACGAGTGAAGCTTAGACTCTGTTTGAATAAGTGTTTTCGATTTCGCCGTGTAGTTTTGTTCAAGTTCGCGAACAGAAACTTGAGCTTCGTCGATTTGAGCACGAAGAGCCAATTCTTTCTCTTTAAGCTCAGCTGCATTTTTTTCAGCTACTGCGACGGCTTCTCTTTCAGCAACAATCTGAGTGTTCACACCAGAGTATTGAGTTTCAAGAGCTTCAATTTCTTTTGTTAAATCTTCAAGCGTTGCTGCGTATTCTTCAAGGCGAGAAGTATTTCTGAAAAGCTCTTGGTCGATTTTATTGAAAGAATCTTTTTCACTTTCAATTTCATCTTTCAGATCGTTCCAGCTTTGTGTTTTGAATTCGAGTTCTTCTTTTAAGTTTTCAACTCTTTCTTCCAATAAAGCGAAGTCATTATCTTCTTCGCCTTTCTTTTCCCACGTTTCAAGTTCAGTTTTTAGTGACTCAAGCTTTTGCTCTCTGCCAACAAGTTCGTTTTGAACTGAAGCAATTTCAGCTTCGCGAGTTTCGATAAGTTTTTCTTTTTCAGATTGAGTTTTGCAAAGGTAAACCAGTCTTTCTTCAGCAGCTGCAAGCTCTTTTGAAATTTGGTTATATTCTTTTTGTAGTTCTTCGATCTTTGCTGTCTCTTCATCTTTTCTGTAACGTTCTTCTTCAAGACCGATTTCAAGAACGCTTTTTCTAGCAGAAAGATTTTCGATTTCTTCCGTGCGTGCGTCGACAACAATTTTGCTTTCTTTGTAATTTTTAAGAAGGTCGAATTCCTTGTGAGAATGAACCACAAGATCGTATCTTTCAACTTTATGTTTAAGCTCGCGAGCGCGCTCAGCTTTCTCAGCTTGCTTCTCTAAAGCCTTTAGGTTTTTTTCAATCTCTGATTGAAGATCATTAAGACGAGCAAGGTTCTGCTCAGTCTGCTCGATTTTCTTCAAAGATTCTTTCTTTCTGACTTTGAATTTTGTGATCCCTGCAACTTCTTCGATCATCACTCGACGTTCTTCAGGTTTCTGGTTTACGAGACGGTGGATTTCACCTTGAGCGATAATCGAGTACGACTTCGCACCGGCACCGGTATCCATGAATACTTCCTGAATGTCGCGAAGGCGGCATGGAATATCATTGATACGGTATTCAGTTTCACCGTTTCTATAAAGCTTTCTTGTGAGTTGAATTTCTGTTGGAGAGGAAACCTGGTTTCCAATGTGGATGTGTTTTCCATCGTCATTTTCAAGAACGAGAGAAACTTCCGCAAAAGATCCTGGTTGATATTTTGATGAACCAGCGAAGATAACATCTTTCATCGAGTTACCGCGTAAGTGTTTCGCTGATTGTTCACCCATAACCCAGAAAAGGGCATCGACGACGTTGGATTTTCCACAGCCGTTCGGGCCTACGATTCCAGTGATCCCTTCATCGAAATGAATGATCTGGCGATCTTTGAAAGATTTAAAACCTTGTAAAATAAGTCTCTTTAACTTCACAAGCGCGTCCTTTGCTGTGTGTTGTTTATATTGTGTGTGTCTCTATTTGAGCCTAACAAATGTGTCATAAAGTGTCTAAATAGTACACGAGAAAAAGCCACGGATAGAGTTTGTAAGAGTCCACTTTTCAGAGGGAAAATGCCGAATTTTTGCGGATTTATCTCTAGCGGAATTTAGCTAGACCATAAGAGACGTAGGGACGGAAGGAAATCAGGCGATCTTCTTTGGAAAAACGGGGTAAATCCTGGGTAAAAAATGTACTCGTTTCGGAGCGCAAAATGGATTCCGTTCCCTCGACGCCTTCTCGAAGAACCTGCAGACCATATCTTTGAGCTATTTCCTGGAGGGCTCCCTCCTGAGTCACGACGGTGAGCTCCAGAGTGAGTACGCCGTATTGGCGCTTTTCATCATCGTAGACAATGTTTTCGAGCTCAGTTCGAGGGGTTTTATAAATATAATATTGATTGAGCCGGGCGACTTCTTTGATGCCTGGGCGTTTTTTAGCTGTCGCTGTAATTCCTTTCAAGAGCCATAAGTGTGATTTTTTATAATTTATTTTTTTCTGAGGGTAGTACCCCAATGGGAGTTCCCATTTTTTTTTCTTGGCGAGGTGTGGTTTAGCGGTCTCATCATGTTTTTGAACAATCATGGGAACTTCAGGCGCAATGACCTCAACGAGTTCATTTTTATTAATGGGCATCTCAATGGGACGAGGTTTTTTCCATTGCCAGTAGAGAAAAATGGCAAGAGCAATGAGAAGAATCCCCATTATTCTTTTCATGGAGCAGTCCAGGGAATTGTCTGAACGGCTGAGACGTTTTCAGAAGAATCAACTGCTCTTACTTGCACTAAATAATTTGTTCCAGAGAGAATATTTTTTTTCATGCCGTTGCTCACGAACGATGTAATCGTCGTGCTGGAACTTTTCAAACTGCGAAAATCACCTTCGCCACAAATAGGATTGGTATCGGTAGAAAGACAAATTTCATATCGGGCAACGTCTGTGTCAGCGGGGGGGGCAAAGCTCAGATTATTGCCATTCATCGCCAGTGCGGAAACTGGAGCAGGAGGAGTGATATCAGTAAGAGCTTCTCCTCTATTGCCGAGTATAGAGAGTTTCCATGAAACCAACTTGCCTACATCTTCGGCGGCGCCATCTATGACTTTCAATGTCCAGTTGCCAGCAGACCTTTCCCCGTAAAATGCGTTAGTACCCAATGTCACATTAACAAAATTTTGCGGAAGAATATTGTTGTTGATCATCATGAGTTTGCTTTTTGTACCCGATGGTGATGTGAGTTCAACACCAACATCTCCAATGTAGGGGTGATCGATGGAAACTGTGACGAGAACATGTTCGAGAGCAATATTGTGTCGATTCACGAGTATGGTTGAAGTCACACCAGCTGCCGATTTATCGGGAATAGCAAGGTTGATTTCGCCACTGCTATAAGCAGGAGAATCGTCCAGCTCATCTGAATTAATTAATTCGAAAAGATTAAAATTAATATTCTTGGCGAGGTTAACAGCGCCCTCGATATCGAGCTGGCCAAAGCCGTAGAGATTGTGAAAATTGAATCCAGCGCTATTTGTTCTCCATCCGAAACTGTATGTATGACCAGCGAGATCATCACCGAGAGGATGGCCTTTATCGCCTTCGTTTGGATTTATTTTTTTGGCAGTTTTCGCGAGAATATATTTTATCTGCCTCCATCCCAGTTCGGGATTGGCCTCTTTCAAAAGTGCGACAGCTCCGCTCACCACCGGGCCGGAAAAAGATGTTCCCATGAAAGACGCGGTGTAAGAGCAAAAAGGATTCAATCCATTTTCGTTGTTATCGAATGGCCCGGAAGAATTCAATTGTCCCCATCCACGGGTGCATCCAACGAGATCATCGAGAATCATTCCCGCCTTGGAATCCCCTCCGGGAGCTGCGATCCAATTATTTGAACTCGGAGTTGAGTAGCTCGCAATTTTTCCAGAAGACGTAGTGGCCCCCACCATAATCACGTAGGGATAACTTTGAATCTGATCTAAGTTTCCATTGCCGGTGTAAATTTCATTGGAGGATCCGCCACAACTTTCCAGTGTGTCTAAAAAATCATTGCCGCCTGAAATAACGTAAATATTTTTTTTAGAAACAGTATTCGATCGTAAGTCATTAAGGCCTTCTACAGGATTAACAAAACAAGTGCTTGTTCCGTAGCTGTAGTTGAACACTTCTCCTCCTGTGAGAGACATTTGGTCTATGTACTTCGCAAGGGTTTGATCACTACTTATAAAATTGAATCCCACGAGAGTGGCATTAGGGGCCACGCCAAATGTCCCGATACCATTATTTTTTTCAGCGCCGATTAATCCTGAAGTCGCTGTCCCGTGAGAATCTGTGTCGTCAGTTGTATTGGGATTGCCGAGATATGGAGGTGAAGTATGAACATAATTTCTCGAGCGAGAAAGATCTGCATTTGTGGCCAGGTCAGGATGAGAAAAATCAATTCTTCCATCTGAAACGACCACAGTGACTCCTCTTCCAGTGACGAAATCGTGAGCCGTTCCCAAGTGCGCATCGGCCCCAGGAGTTCCGTGATAAGAATTAAAAATACTTTGACCGGTATTAACCAGGTACCACATATAAGAAGAGAGTGCGTCGACTGTATTTGGTTTCGGAGTTTCGGCCTGAAAATTAGAATAATCACTCGCGGAATTGACGGAGCTACCGTCGCTGCAAGAAAAGAATAAACAAAGAATAAGAATCACATTTATTCGCATCATGCTTAACCATACAACGGGAGAGAATTCTTTTGGTGAGCTAATCGAAAATAAATAATCGAAGTTATTTATAGAAAAAAATAATAGGCTAGGAAATTAAAGGATTGGGGTTTGAAAAAGTGGTCGGAGCGAGAGGATTTGAACCTCCGACCCTCTGCTCCCAAAGCAGATGCGCTACCAACTGCGCTACGCTCCGACATCACGAGATCTAAAAGATAGGTCACTTTTATATTAAAAAAATGACACTCTGGCAATGAATTTTAGCTTCTTTGTGAGAAAAACTTTTGGGCAAACTGAACGGCCAGGGCCCGATGGGAGTTCCTGTTTTTCCATTCGCCAAGTTCGGCCACAGTGAGATCGCCGCCAGCGTCGGTAGGAATAAAAACGGGATCGTAGCCGAAGCCCCCTTCACCTCGATAGCTGTGAGCAATCACTCCACTCATGCGTCCTTCAAAGTAAAAAATTTCTTTTTCGTTTAGGTACACGCAAAGGACGCATGTGAAAAAGGCCCCGCGAGAGTCTTGCCCCTGCATCTTAGTCAGCAGGAGTTGAGCACGATCTTTATCCGTCAGGCCATCGCCTCCAAAGCGGGCCGAATAAATGCCGAGCTCGGAAGGTAAAGCTTCAACAGTAAGACCGGAATCATCAGCAAGCACAGGTGTCTTGAATTCATCGTAGTAAGCTTTTGCTTTTAACAGAGCATTGGCGAAATAAGACTCACCATCCTCAACAACTTCAAGTTTTTTTGCCGCAGGTTTCACTGTTAAAATTTTTGAATCAAACAGCTCCGAAAATTCCTGCGCCTTGTGTGCATTGGAAGATGCCAGAATCAATTCAATCATTTCAATGCCTCAGATTGCTTGGTGAAGACGACGTTCATACAATCTTTTGCACATTGGAGAAGGGCCAGCAATTGTTCATGAGAAAAAGGTTGTCCTTCGGCAGTCCCTTGGACTTCCACAAATTTTCCGGACTTGGTCATAACCACGTTCATATCTGTTTCGCAGCTTGAGTCTTCTTCGTAGTTAAGATCGCCAATAACTTTTCCAGCTTTATTAATCCCGACACTGATTGCTCCAAGCTGTTCAGTAAGAGGACTTTCAAAAAGCAGTCCATCGGTCATTAATTTTTTGATGGCCATTTCGAGAGCGACATAAGCGCCCGAGATAGATGTTGTTCTTGTCCCGCCATCGGCAACCATAACATCGCAATCAATTTGAATTGTGCGCTCACCGAGCTTTTTTAGATCAATGATAGAGCGAAGCGATCTTCCAATTAAGCGTTGAATCTCCTGAGTTCTTCCGCTTGCGCCGTTGCGCTCGCGTTTATTGCGCGAGTGTGTCGCAGAGGGAAGCATAGAATATTCAGCAGTCAGCCACCCTTCCCCTTTTCCTTTCAGAAATGGCGGGACGCTTTCTTCAACAGTCACAGTGACATAAACTTTTGTATTTCCGCATTCAACAATCACAGAGCCTTTCGCGTAAGGATTAGGATTCAGCGTATATTTAATTGGTCTTGGATGGCTTCTTTCAATTAGGCTTTCAACAGATGACATTGGTTTTCCTTTGAGCTAATTTGGGGGCTGTAAATATGTAGTGATAATAAACTGACTATTGAGATTTTACAAATGTATCACCAGCACTTTAACACCATTGGTTCGACGCAAATTTTTCTTAAAGAAAATTTAGAGCGCCTGCAAGCAAAGGAGCACGATATTCTCATTTCCTGTTCCGAACAAACAGGTGGAATTGGTCGCAAAGGAAATGCCTGGGATACTTATCCAAACAGTCTTGCGATGTCCTTTACACTAAAGCCTAATCTTCGCCCCACGCTCACTCCTATTGAAATCGGCTTAATCGCAATAAAATATTTTCAAAAAAAATTTAAAAAAGAATTGTTTCTTAAATGGCCGAATGATCTTCTGACTGCTGATGGAAAAAAATGCGGCGGAATTCTTTGTCAGTACGTTGATGAAAATACTGTCATCTCTGGTTTAGGAATTAACCTGGGACGACTGACTGTAAAAAATGACAATGGCTATAAGCACGGCCTCGGCAATGTCGATGATTCACTTATTTTAAATGAACAAGACCAGCAGCAAATTTCTAAAGAGCTCTATGAAGAGTTTCTTCACGGACGCTATTTCTCCAATATCGAACTCATCGATGATTTTCGAAAGTACTGCCATCACATGAATAAAGAAGTTTTTATTTATGAAGATGAAAAAGATTACATCGGAACATTCAGAGGAATAGGTGAAAATGGTGAAGCACTCGTCGAGATTGACGGCAAAATAAAAATGTTCCTTTCCAGTTCTTTAACGATATTAAACTAGTGTTGAACTGATTCAGAAATTTCTTTGATTTCTTTGCGGATTAGATTTTCTGCCAGATCGGGAATCACTTCCCAGGCTACTTTCTCTGCGCTTTGACGGCAGAATTCTTTAACCATTTCTTCAATCATCGGACGAAGAGAGACTTTAAGTTTCTCAACAATTTCATCCGTGTTCAAGTTAGCAGGAACCGATTTTTCTGTAACATCGTAGTTTTGAAGCTCAAGTGAGATTTCAGGTTCTGCATGGAATTGCTCCTGATTTCTAGCTTCACTGTCTTTGAAGTTTTGAACCGTTTCTGTGAGGTCAGCAGTGACTTCATCAAGATTAGTTTCTTCGATGTATTTATCTTCTTCTGATTTCACTGGAACAACTTCATCAACTGCCCAGAAAGCTTCAGGTGAAATGTCTTCATCAATTTCACTAAGGAGATCGCGGTTCAGATCTTCAGGTACTGAAAAGTTTGGATCTGTTTCATCTTCATCTTCTTCCAATTCAACATTTTGAATGAATTGTGAAGAGGATTGAAGTCTGTCGAGAATATTGATGTCTTCAACTGCTTCCTCAATCACCGGAGGAAAGGCTTTTTGATATTTTTCTTCAAGGCTTTGTGTTGGCGTGAACCCCCAACCTGATATTTCACTGCTCAAAGGATCGAGAGCAGCTGTTTGAGTATTCACAATTTCTTCTACAGCGTCAGCGCCTTCATCATTATCTTCTTTTCCGTGAATCACCGGAGCATCAACTTTCCACATGTCGATATCATCGACCTTGTTGAAAACTTCATCAGGATTGGCCGGTTTTTTGGCAGGAGGAATATCGCGTTTACCTTCAAGAAGATCGCGACACTTTTTAATGAATTTTGTACTTTCAAACGGCTTGACGATTTTATCTGAGATACCACAAGCTTCAAATTGTGATTCATCTACAGTATCGAAGGTTCCAAGCATAACGATAATAGCAGCGCCTGGCATCGATTGATTAATTTGTTTAGCAAGATCATAACCTGAACGAGAATCGGAAAGATTAAAATCGAGAAGGATCAAATCAAAATGATTCGACTGAATTTTTCTGAATAACTCAGCTTCGTTCAGACATTCAACTAATTCATATCCGCTGTTAGCTAGCGTAATCCCAATTACTTTCTGAATAGTCAAACTGTCGTCAGCTACTAAAACTCGTGAAGTCATCTTCCATTTCCTCTTGTAACTATTCTCAACTAAAAGAGTGTCTTAATCAATTCAATTTTTCAGCGAAGCCCGACAATTACACTCACGTATTAAAATTGCAGAAGAAGTGCGGTTTGATTGTCGAGGTTGCCGCGCTCGTTGGCGAGTTTCATCAATTCTTTGATGATATCCATTTCTTTCTTCAAATTTTTCTCAACGGTATATTTGATTTCCTGCTCTTCGAGACGGGAGTAAATACCGTCAGTGAAAAGTAAAACCAGATCTCCTGCAGAGATTTTAAGTTCGCGTACCTGATAATGGAGATCCTCAAAAAGTCCAATACCGCTCATAGGGGCAGTATGGAGAAAGGAAGAAAAACGGTCGCGACTTAAATTTCGCAAAGAATCTGGCAACACCTCGTTGCTCAAATGACCTTTGCGGTAAAGCCAGGCACTGCAATTTCCAGTTGAAACTAAAGTGAGAACATTTTCGGCGAGCGCTGCTCCCAAAACAGAGCCGCCTCCTCTATTGTTCATATTTTTTGCTTCATTATCCTGAGTCACTTTCTGGTGGGCCACATGGAGAGCATTGATTAGAGCGTTTCCTTCAATCAGATAGCGGGCACTGTAAAAGAATTGCAAAGTCGAATCTGGGTCGACTGAAATTTTTGTATAAGATCTCTTTACTGTATCGCGGATGATCCCGGCTGCACGATCGCCGATATTCGATCCCCCGAAACCATCAACTACCATAAATAAATTATTGGCGAGGTCAACATCCGCAAGATCTTCATTGAGATTTAAATGAGGACCCTGATGTGAAAGCATGCCGTAACTTTTAAGTTCAATCATAATTTATTCCAGATAGTCTTTAAGTTTATCAGTCGCTTTTTTATAGTAATCACTGTCAACAGGAGAGATCTGTTGAACTTCCTGAAATTTTTCTTTCGCATCCTGGAACAAACTCAACGATTCAGAAATAATGGCTTCGCGATAAATCTTTCTCGCTTTAACAGCGAGCTGATCCTTAATCTCAACGACCATATTCAAGGCTTCAGCATTTGATGGCTCGACCTTGAGTATCTGTTGGTAAACCTCATAAGCGCCTTTCAAGTCCTGCCCTTCCATCAGAGATTTTGCTTTCCCTTGCAGTGGAGCGACAGCAGTATTAATTTCTTCACGAGAGGTTTTCAACATATCTGAAGCTTCTTTCGTCAGATCTTCATCCATATCTTTGGCCTTTAAGAAGTCTTCTAATTTCCCGATAGCTTTAAACCATTCCTTTTGAAGGAATAAGGTTTTACCAGGTTTCAACTTTTCAACTTTATCTTCGCGGGCTTTTTTCTTTGAAGCTTCTTCCAATTCTTTTCTGGCCTTTTCTTTTTGCCAGTCTTCAAGTTCCATCTTTAATTTTGGAACTTCCATATTTTCTGGATCGAGTTTAGCAATCTCATTGAAAGTTTCCGTCGCTAATTCGATTCTTCTATCTTTGGTATAACCACGAGCTTTTTCCAAGAGATCTTTAATTTTTTGTTTCTTCTCTTCTGCCGCAATTTTTTCCTGCTTATCTTTTTCAAGGCGTTCAATGCGGGCAATTCCTTCTTTTGAAAAAGCGATCAATGACTGAAGATTCGAGTTGAAGTTTGGATCAACCGCTGCAATTTTATTTAATTCATCGAGAGCTTCTCTGTACCGGCCATTATTGAAATGGTTTTTACCAATTTCATATCTGGCAGAGAGCGCACGCTTTTCATCTTCACTTAAAATTTTTCCCGATTTAGTCACAATCGGTTTTTCGGATGCTTTAGGCGCAACCTTTTTTGGCTTTTTGTTTGTCTGATTAGCAGAGTTGTCCTGACCGTCGTCGAGCATAAACCATAAACCGACAAGAACAACCAGACCAATTATGGCTTTCTTTCTTTTCTGCTCATCCTTCCAGATGCGTTTGATAATTGATTTTTCTTCTGGCTCGCCACTGACGACACCGCCAAGAGCATCGAAGCTTTCACCTTCTTCTGCTGGGACCTCAACGACTTCTTCAACCTCAACTGTTTGATCTTCATCAACCGCCATGAGAGTTTGATTTTCTTCTTTTAAGAAATCAGATCTAAACTTCACGGTAAAAGTAACACCACCAATAACAAATTCGTCATTGTGATTAAGTGTCGCTTTATTAATTCTGTCACCGTTGAGAATCGTACCGTTAGAAGAATTCAAATCTTCCAGTGATACCATGATATTATTTTTGGTAATAACAGCATGGACTGAGGAGACTTCGGAATCATTCAGTACAATCTGACATTTTGCCGGATCGCGACCGATATAAGTTTTATCTTTTTCAAGAACATATTTGTCATAAGGGGCTGTTTCGCCAAATAGTTCTAACTGAACTTTGGCAAAGGACTGCATGACCTTAGTACTTTCATCGTCGCTGCCACTGTCGATATTTTCAAGAGAGTACGCGCTGTCGCCTTCATCGACTGGAACAAGAGCATCTTCTTCAGCATGATTCTCTGAATTCATCGCAAGGGCCATTTCGGCCTCGCTTTCATTGTTATCTTCAAAACCAAATTCACTCTCTTCTTGCTTCGGTTCTTGATCAAAAGACTGGAAGTCTGAAGGAGCTTCAATTTCACCTGTAGCTTCCACCGCTGCATTGGAGGCAGGAGCACTGGTCATCGCATTGACATCAATTTCTTTCGTCAATTCAGAAGCATCAATCTCACTTGTTAACTCAGAGGCATCGATTTCTCTTGTGGCATCATCAGTCTTTGCAGGTGAGGCCTGGACGGTGGAAACAGCCTGAACATGAGTTTCTGCGACAGGCTTAGGCGCTGAGGTTTCGGCGGCAGTAAAATCAATTTGTGAATTATCATTTTCTACAGTAACACTATATGCACCGATGACGAGAGTATCGCCATTTTCCAATTCGGTTCTGCTTTCGAGTTCATCACCGTTGAGAAGACATTTATTTTCAGGGGTAGTTTTTTCAGCGAACCATTTGCCATTTTTGTGAATGATTTTCACGTGCTCTCGAGAGATTTGCTTATCATCGAGCACGACGTGACAGTCTTTTGATCGTCCGATCAAAAACACTGTTTCCGAATAATCAAAAGCTAAAACGTCTTTGCCTAAATCAATTTTTTGGTTCGGCTGATTTCGTTTCGAGACACTTAATTTCACCTTTCTCCATTCCCAGTTCAGATTCTATGGCACTAATCTGCAACATAGCATTCTTATATCTTTCATCGTTGGGATAATTTTGTATTAGCTGCACGACTCCACAGTACGAAACAATGGCCGCGCGATAACTTTTCGATTCAAACTCCTGCTTTCCTTTTTCAAAGTTCTTTCTGATATCATCATCGAGACTTTGCTTAGCTTTGGAGAGATAGAAGCTGGCCTGTCCATTATTTGGACTGAGAAGTAGGGCCAGTCGAAAATCTTCCATCGCGCGGAAATAATTCCCTTCACTGAATTCTCTTCTTCCGCTATGAATTAGAGCTTCAAGTTTTTTCTTCACTTCTGCATCTTCAGGAACGTTTTTCTTCACCATTGGTGTGTTGAATTCACGATCCATATCGGTAACTGAATTCGCAGTCGTTCGCGTTCCTTTTGGTGGCGCGTCTCCGCCACTAAAAAGAGCATAGAAAACACCGGCGATGATCAATCCAAAAATAAGAATTTTTGGTGGACCGCCTTTCTTCGATGGCTCAGCTTTTCTTCCGCTCGAGGCAAACGGATCTTCTCTTTGGACTCGTGAAGCGGCCATCTTCGGCTTATTCACTTTCATTTCTTTAAAAGCCCCGACTTCATTTTCGTCAGCAACAATCATTTCGCTAGCAGAAACCTCAATCAGGTTGTATTTGAAAACAGTTGAGCCGATGACAATCTTTTCAGCATCTGTCAGCTTTTTCTGTTTGACCTTAGTATCGTTTACAATAATTCCGTTTTGAGCTCCCAAATCCGTAATTGTATAACCGTTATCGGCAAAGGAGAGCTCAGCGTGTTCGCGGGAAATTTTTGTATCAACAATCTGAATATCAGCGTTCTCTCCGCGGCCGATGATGAGACGCTTGCCCAGAAGATAATAAACCTTCCCTTTATTAGGTCCCGTCATACAGAGAAGACGATGATGCGTTCCCGGCTCTGACGGATTCTTAAGTTCATTCGTAATTTTTACGTTTGCCGCTTTATTCATGTTTTATTCTAAGTTTCCAACACAAAAGAAATATAAAAGCCTTTTGCGAAACCATCTTTTCCAAGTAGCGAAGTCACAAATATATTAAATTGTTTTCCCTGTAGTTCGTAATGTCCTTGTTGGGCTGTCCCTGAATTATTTGCGGAGTTATCACAAAGTTCAATCAGTGTAGCTGCAAAACCTCTTTCTTTCGTAATATCCAGAATATTCATTCCCTCGGCCATCGATTGGCGAATACCACAAATGTCTTCTGCTTGAGTGTTGATTTGAACGAGATTTTTATTAGAGTTCAGGACAATAACTGGCCCCTGAGCTCCTTGCATAAATTCCAGCAATGTATTGACGTAGGCGGTATCGGCCTCAACATCATTTGGATCGATATCAGCTTCGTCTCGCTGAAGTTCACGAATACGCTGTAAGCTTGTATTGATGGAGTTCCTGACTGGATTCAATTCTTCAAAGAGGAGCTTACTGTCGACGCTTCGTCTTCTTCCCCTCAGAGCTTCTTCGACTTGAAATCGGATTTCTTCAAGCGGACGAAGAGTCAGATAATAAATAATTCCAAAGAAAATAATGGCAACGAGAAATGAGGTAATGAGAGATTCTAGATAAAGTTTTGAACTTTTAGTTGATTCAATCGCAAGCGTTCTCGGAGCAAATCGAATGGCAATGACACCAACAGCTTCCTGCTGACCAGTTTTAGCATTATAAGAAAGAATTTTCTTCCCGATACCGATTTGACCGTTTTCCAGAAGTTGCTTTTTTACAGTCCGGCTGTCGCGGTTCTTTTTGGCCCAATCGCCGGTCTGAACAGAAAAGGGATCATTGGTATATTCGTTCAATCGCGAAATGGGACGAACAATCCTTCCATCCAAGTCAAAGAGTTCGTACGAAACAACACCTTCTTCAGAATCGAGAAAGGTCGTATCAATTCTTTCTAGGTTTTTTTGCTCAAGCGCGGTCGCATTGATGCGTCCGATTTCTTCAGCATAGTGAGCTCCGCGGTTGGCAATTTCCTGCAATAATATTTCTTTGGAATCTTGCAAAACCGGAAAAATCGTCAATGTAATAGTGGTAATGGCGAACAATCCGGTAAAGATCGCAAGCAATACACGCCACTCATACTCCTGGTTAATTCCGTGAAAGATAGGCATGACTTTGTATTTGAAAAGCCAGAACATTTTCCCGACAAGATTTTCCGGAGGATGCCCACCGCTCAGAAAATCATCAATACTTTCTTCTCTGCTTGATTGCGAAGCAACTTTCTTTTTAACGACAATTTTCTTTTCACGAACATGGACAATTTGCAGAATCGCATTGGGAAGAGCAATTTTATCGCCGCCCTTTGCGGTCGTTCTTTTAATAAGCTTGCCGTTAAGAAATGTTCCATTGGCACTGCCCATATCCTGAACGTAGAGAACGTCATCGGTCACAGTTACCGTAATATGTTTTTTGGAAACTCCATCGACTTGAAAATGAATATCGCAACCTGAATCGCGACCAAGTGTATTGTCACCATTTTTCAGGATGAATTCCTGACCTCTCAATTTTCCGCCGACAACGACTAACTTATACATAGCGCCTCTAGTTTCTCACCTGTCTTTAAATCTTTTTTCAAAGTCCCTGCCTTCATTTCAAGAACCTGATGGGCCCTGAAATAAATCCAGCTCATTCTCCACGGACGCAAATCGTAAACAGCTTTTACGATTTTGAAATCGCGATCCAGAAAGAGAACATCAAGACTATAAAGCATAAAAAAAGTATGGATTGAATTGCAGGGAGTAATCAAAAGTCCGTCACAGTCAGGAAGTCTTTCTGAAAACATTAATCCTTTCATGCGGGAAAACATACTGTCCGCAACTGCCACTCTAGGGCAGATCACTTCTCCGGATTGTGTTTTGACTGTGTACTGCTTATTTTCCACTTACCATCTCCAATACGATCGGCGCAAAGACGATCATCAAAACAGAAGGGATAATTAAAAACATCATTGGAAAAAGAATTTTGGTTGCAGCCGTGGCTCCAGCCTTTTCAACTTCAGATGATTTTTTTTGTCTAATTTCTAATGCAAGAGCTTTAAGAATCGGACCAATAGATGCACCGACAGAATCGGCAGCGATCAATGTTGCACAAAAGGAAGAAATTTGAATCAAATCTACTCTCCACGCTAAATTGCGAAGAGCTTCAGCACGGCTGGCCCCAATCTTAATTTCTTTAATAACGATTTCAAATTCCTCAGTGAGAGGATTAGTCTTCGCCTTCTCGATAACTTTCGCCATGGCCGCAACAAAATCTAATCCAGCTTCAACTGAAAGCGCCAACATATCCACACAAAACGGCATCGCCATGATGATTTGTTTTTGTCTCATTTCAATTTTGCCTTTGATCCAGAAATCCGGATAAAAGAACCCAAGCACTGCGATTACCGGAATGAGTGAAAGCTCCCAATCCGTTTCGAGGAACACTCTCAGCACAACAAAAAGAATAGGAAAACCGATAATGAGAAACAATTTAAAGGCGAAAAAATCTTCTGGCGTCATGACATTGGTTAAGCCTGCCGCCGCAAGTGTTCTGCGGTATTTTTCCTTAAACGTTTTTCTATTCTTCATTCCGGAAACTATTGGACTAAAGTAACGCTTAAAAAATGGACGTGAATAGCGAAGGATGATTCCGTGCTTGGCGATTTCATCTTTCTCTTTATTGTCTTCCAGCTTTTCCTGAGCCTGGAAAGTTTCTTCATCCTGGAAAATAGTTTTTGCAATTAAGAAGACAGCGAGCCCGATTAAACCAAGAGCTGCATAATAAAGGAGCATTGATCCTTCATAATTGTTTTTGCCGTCGCGTTCATCACAAGCGGCCTGTTCTATCCTTACTTCTTTTCTAGGATCTGCATCTTCATATGTGCCGTCATCAAGACGTTTCTTTGCGGTACAAGCGAGATTTAAATACTCCAGGTATTTTTTCGCTGCATATTTTTTTTGATTTTCTTCGCCCAACCAAGCTGAGGATGAACGCAATTTATCGAGTTCTTCCTGCTCGAGTTCACCATTCTCATCAGTCTCTTTTAATTTTTTTCTTTTTTCTTTAAGCTGTTCAATTGTCGAGCGAAGTTCACGACTCTTGAGAGGATCCATTCGATCATTGTTCTTGTACCAAAGAGCAACTTGATAACAATTTGCCATGTGACCTTGATCACACGATTCTTTGTACATTTCGAATTTTTTGTCGGCCGTGTAATCATCAAATTCCAGCGCATGCAATCTCGTTGAATGCGTTGTGAACAGAAGAAGGACCAGGCCTAAAAAGACTTTTAACATTCTATCCCCATCATAACTTTATGATATCAGATAAAATGAAAATTTAATGAGCGGCACTATAGAAGGGAAATATTGTCCTCTATGCTTTCTGAGTGTTTTTCTCGGCAATTTTCTTGCGGATGTCATCCATATATTGCTGAGTCACCTTGCGATTGAATTTCTTTTCCAGATCAGGAACGTAGATAGGTTTGTATTCAGTGAAATATCTTTTCTTCGTTTCCTGAACACGATCCAGTCTGTCTGAAAAATCCTGAACCTTGATCGTTTTATCTTTCTGCGCTTTCTTCAACCCTTCCAGGCCTAGAACCGCTTCTTCCATATCGCGATACTCGACCATATCACTTCCGGCCTTAATCGCCATCATCGCCGCTTCACCCGTTCCGCGATGATCTGTGATTGCTTTCATTTGCATATCATCCGATAAAATGAGTCCTTTAAATTTCAGTTCATTTCTCAAAATATCGTGCGCTTTAGGTGAAAGAGAACAAGGCAAATTAGGATCGATATCTTCGACAATTATGTGGGCCATCATGACGAAATCGACTCTCGCTTTGACTGCTTTAATGAATGGTTGAATTTCTTCAGCGCGAATTTGATCTAGTGGTTTTTTTACGATGGGAAGATCAACGTGAGAATCTTTCAGAGTATTTCCATGTCCTGGAAAATGTTTGGCACATGAAAGAAGTCCGCTTGTTTGAAATCCTCTGATCATACTTGAAATAAATTTCGACACTGTTTCGTGATCAGTCCCGAAAGCTCGATCCCAAATAACTTTATTTTGTTCGTTGTTCCAGATATCGCAAACAGGTGCGAGATTCAGGTTTACACCACAAGCAAGTAATTCATTGGCCATGATTTCTGCAATTTCAAAAACCATTTTTGGAGAATCAAGTTTAGCAATATCAAGCATCGGTGGAAATTGAGTAAACTGAGTTTTAAATCTCATCACTCGTCCACCTTCGTGGTCAGTTGCAATGAAAAGTGGATATTCTTTTCTGAGAACCTGAATGCTGTTAACCAACTCTGCAAGCTGTGCCGGTGATTCATAGTTCTTTGAGAAAAGAATGACTCCGCCGATATCTTCTTTTTCGATGAATTTTTTTTCTTCAGCTGTAAGTGCTAATCCGCTAAGCCCTGTGAAAACCAGTTGTCCTACTTGAGTCATAATTATCCTGCAAATGTCCTTATTTTTCCTTCGGATCGAGATAATCTCTCAAACCGTCGCCCAATAGATTTAATCCTATTATTAATCCTGCCATTGTCACGCTTAAAATGACAGCAATGTGAGGAGCTTCCAGCAAAACTGTTTTGGCCCCGCCAAGCATCGCACCCCAAGAATATGGGCTCGCGCCTAAACCAAGAAAACCGAGAGCAGCTTCGCTGATTATGACTCCGCTGATTCCCAACACCATATTTACAATCATCACTGGTAAAATGGCCGGAATGATAACAGTGAAAAACAGTCTGACTTCGCCAATGCCAATCGCTCGCGCACCTTCAACATAATTTAAAGCTAAAACTCTTTTCGCTTCACCTCGGGCAATCTTTGCATATCCAGGCCAGCCGGTGATAATGAGGGCAAAGATAAGTCCCTTCATCGATTGTCCAGTCACTGCCATGATCATAATGGCGATGAGAATACTCGGAAAAATAAAAACTAGATTAATCGCAAGATCAAAAACGAGGCTAAACCAACCTGGGGCCTTCACTGCGAGATATCCCATTGTGATGCCTATGGATGCTGTCGCCAAAGTGACAATAAAAGAAATCGTGAGCGAATAAGAAAGTCCCGCTGATAAAACTTCCAACAAGCTTCTTCCTAACAAATCAGCACCGAGTATCAATCCCTGGCTGAAAGGCTTTGCTAACTCAAGAGGCATATGGAGTTCGGGAACATAAGGTTGAGCCAACGTCCCTGCAATAAAATATTTATATAAATACCAGGCCAACGCCCAAATTAAATAGAGTCCAAGGATAACAAATCCACTTTTCATCTCACGGGTCATCTTTTTTTGAAAAATCATTGAGCCGTCCTTGGATCAATTTTTTCATTGATGTAATCGAGAGCGAAGTAAATCACCATGTATGTGACAGTTGAATAGATAATCACACCCTGGACTATGGGATAATCGCGATTTTGAATGCCATCAAAGAGTAAAGAGCCCATACCGGGGATATCAAAAATTGTTTCAGTAATCATTGTGCCCGCGATGACTACTGATAATTGAATCGCCACGACGTTGAGAATTGTTGGAAGACAAATTTTTAAAATTCTTAAAAGAATTGCCGTTTCTGATAGCCCCTTTGATCTGGTAACAAGAACCCATTGTGAACTAGCTTCTTCCAGGTATTTATTTCTTGTCACTCTCATGATGACTGCAGACAGAGGGATCACCAATGTGAAGATTGGAAGAAAGAGATGCTTAATGCCTCCCCATTCCGAGACCGGAAAAAGATTCAACTTAATTGAAAAGATAAAAACTAAAAGTGGCGCGAGAGAAAAAATAGGAAAGGATAATGCAAACAAAGAAAGAAAACGCGAAAATTTATCAAAGCCTTTATTCTTGTTTACTCCCGCCATCATCCCGAGAAACATACCAAGACAGGCTGAAATAGTGACTGAAAAAGCAGCTAACGTCATCGTCGGTCGCATTCTTTCTTTTAATAATCCCTTGATGTCTTTTGCACCAAAGAGGCTTTTTCCCAAATCGCCTCGCGAAAGCCCTTTCATGAAATGCGAGTATTGCTTTAAAAGAGTTTGATCGAGACCCAGTTGAGATCTGAGTTTAATAACTTCTTCCTGTTTCGCTCTTTCACCAAGAATTGTTTCGACCGGGTCACCAGGAGAAAGTCGGATAACGAAAAAGATTGCAGTGAGAGCAATGAAAATGGTGCAGAGGGCGTAGACGATCTTACTCAGAAGCTTATTCAATACTTCCTCCGTCGCCATCATCGTCAGAAGCATTTCTTTCAGCAGAAGATTTTTTGGCAGATGAACTGACCATTGAAATACCTTGCGAAACCCAGAACATTTTTTTCATCTGGAATTTATCATCCACAACATAAAAGATGGATTGACCTGCTACTTTTAGATTAAAGCGACGTTCATTATCTTTCGTAATTCCGTCGTACTCGAGCTGTGCTTTGGAAAAAAGTTGAGAAGGGATATTGGTAAACGTCTCATTGAGATAAGGATAGCCTTCCCAAATCAAATAAAAATAGAGGGCGCCCTCTTCTTTTTTAGAAGACTCTGCAAGAAAGCCAACTGTCTTAGCGCATTCAATGATTTGAGAGAAAAAGCAATAGAGCGCTTTGGTGGACGGAAGCTTTATTTGCTTCACTCCATTCCACTGCGACTCTGGACTGACCATGCGAACGTCCATTGCTTTTTTTGCCTGATTCATTTTTAGTTCTGAAAAATATTTTTTTCCGTCAAACCAGACATTATATTGTGAAAGCTTAGGGCGAAGCATGTTTTTCTTTTTAACGGAACCAAGATCTGAAAAGGTCACACTTGTTTCAAGCAAATTATCAGTATCTTTTCCTGGAATTTCCAAAGAGCGCTTGGTGAAAAACGAATTGTTTTTTTTATTGAAACCACTGCTGAGTCTTACGAGAAACTGTCCATTCTTATCAGTATAAGAATATTTCTCGGGAGCATGAATAAGATCTTTTTTTATTTCCGCAGCTTTTTTAGTGCTCGAACAAGAGACTACAAAAAGACCGAGAATAATGAGCACTAAAAATTTATTCATTTTTAATAAACTCTTCAAACTCTTTCTGGTAATTCACCAGGTCCACAGTGATACCGGAGATATCTTCAATCTTTCTTTTTAAACTTGGACTGTGCTTGAAGCTGATCCCTACTTTATACATAGGCACTCCCTGGAATTGGGAATTTATATAATGCATTTTATAGACAACAGTCGCTTCTTCAAGATTGAAAACTTGCATCTCAAAATTTAATACAAGTGAAAATGGCTGATCACCTAAAGGATCAAGAATCATTTCTTTTTCTTTTGTATTAGCAAAAAAGCTTAAACCGGTCGAAGAAAGATCTTCAACTCGAAAACCAATTAAATCTTCTTCCTCTCCCGCTTCAAGATCTTTTGAGAGCGAGGCAATTTTATTCTTTTGGATATTATCTATTTCGCTGAAAAAATCGCGATTTTTTTGTTCGTTCTTATTGAAGAAGATAACATTGCCGGCCTGCGATTTTTTGAACTTTAAGTAGGCATATACTTCATAAACAGGATAAGTCAGAAGTCTTTCACGTGATCTTTTTTCTACGCGAAAACATTCTTCTTCCAATTCAAGACTTAGTTCCTGAGTTTCATCGTCATGATTGAGAACTTTCGCGCGCAAATAATAATCAATATCATTGAGAGTGAAATTCAGACATATGACTTCATTTTGCAAACGAACAGTACTCAGAGCATTGCTGAGAACAAGAATTATGGAATTTTTATATTCGAAGCGAGCGGCCTTACCTTCAAAATAACGAGGTGAAGTTTTCCAGAAAATCACGCGGTCGTGATTAGAAACTAAAAGAGCTATCTTGTTAGATAGCTCTTCAGTTGTGAGTTTTATAAAATTAATTTTAGGACTACGCCCATTTGAGCTTTCCACCATGAAAGCACCTATAATCTTCTATGCTAAATCTTTAGCTGATTGTTACTTGTCTTAAAAGTTCAAGAGACTCAAGAACTTTACCGCATCCTCTTACAACACATGTAAGTGGATCTTCTGCAATTGAAACCGGAAGACCAGTTTTTTCCTTGATTAAAACATCAAGGTTCGCAAGAAGAGCACCACCACCAGCAAGAATGATTCCGTTATCAACGATATCTGCAGCTAGTTCAGGAGGAGTTTTTTCGAGTGAAATTTTGATCGCTTCAACAACTTCAGAAACAGGATCTGCTAGAGCATCTCTTATTTCATCTGATGTGACTTCGATAATTTTTGGTGCACCCGCAATTAGATCGCGGCCTTTCACTTCATAAGTTTTAACTTCATCATCAAACGGATAAGCATTACCGATAGCAAGTTTAATCGCTTCAGCTGTTCTCTCACCGATCAACAATGAATATTTTTTCTTAATGTATGAAGCGATGGCTTCATCGAATTTGTCACCAGCAACGCGTACTGATTTAGAGTAAACGATACCGCCGAGAGAGATGACGGCAACTTCAGTTGTCCCACCACCGATATCAACGATCATGTTTCCTGATGGTTCAGTGATAGGTAAACCAGCGCCGATAGCTGCGGCCATTGGTTCTTCAATCAAATAAACTTCGCGAGCTCCTGCTTGTTCAGCAGATTCTTTTACCGCGCGTTTTTCAACTTGTGTAATCCCGAAAGGAATACAGATAACGATTCTTGGCTTGATCAGCTTTGAACCTGTGAGTGATTTTTGAATAAAGTATCTGATCATCGCTTGAGTAACTTCGAAGTCAGCGATAACTCCGTCTTTAACTGGTCTGATAGCTTTGATAGAACCTGGTGTTCTACCAAGCATGTCCTTTGCTTCTTTTCCGACAGCAAGAACACGATTTGTTCCTTTTGGTCCCTGGTGTACAGCTACAACCGAAGGTTCGTTGACGATAATGCCTCTGTCTTTAGCGTAGACAAGACAATTGGCAGTCCCGAGATCGATTGCCAAATCATTTGAAAACCAGTCTAAAACTCTTTTGAACATTTTCTATAATCCTTACTTAGTTAAAACTACCATTGATAATGTCTGATAGCTTCCCCTCTCTCTGCGATATCGGCCATTGCTTCAATACCTAGCTCAATGTGAACGTCAGTAAATTTTCTAAACACGGCTTTAGCAGATGCCTTCGTTTTAATCCCTCCGCGCTTGAGCGGGTGATCCGAAATGAGAAGAAGAGCACCAATATTTACTTTACTTACAAAGCACGAAACAAAGAGAGCTGCTGTTTCCATTTCTACAGCGAGAACTCTTTCTTCGAGCAAATTCAATTTAAAACGATCGTCAAACTCCCAGAAGCGATAATCCGTAGAGTGAATCGTTCCTGTTCTATATTCGAGTCCGTGTTCAACAAGAATTTGCGAAACGAACTTCTGAACTTTAAACGTAGGCAATGCCGGAACCTGAGGAGGAAGGAAATGTTGAGTAACACCTTCGCCTCTGATGGAAGCGATCGGCAGAACAAAATCTCCAACTTCAAGTGATGGATGCACTCCACCAGCAAGACCTAAAAACAGCACGGCCTTAGGCTCTACTACTGCAAGCAACTCTCCAATGAGAGCGGCCATAGCCGATCCTACACCGAATTCGATGATCGTGACTTGAGCCTTCGCAGAAGATGACGCTTTAAAAGCCGACCCTTGCGTATAGTGATTATCAGGAAGAAGCGCATTAAAGCGCTCTACGTAATAGTGAAAGTTAGTAAGAATGATTTGTTTCTGGAAATCCTTGAAGTCGTGACCAGTGTAACGCTCAAGCATATCCATTGCGATTTTTTTCTTATCTTCATTGCCGTGAATACGGCGTTGACGGAGACGCGCCTTCAGTTCTTCAATTTCTTTAAGAACTTCAACTCTTTTTTTAGCAGAACTACTTTCAAGCGTTTTTGCGCGTGATTTGTTCTGCGTCGTTTTTTTTGACGCGGATTTTTTGACATTGCTCATCGTAAGAATTCCAACTGTATCAACAAACTAATTCGTTTGTTTAAAATTTATCATTTAGCTCAGTCGGATACAACAATTAAATAGTAGATTTCTCTTGCCGTTTTGAATACTATGTCTGTCTCGAATAATAACTGACAAAAAGGATACGCATCATGGGCCAAGGTAGAAAACAGATCGAACTAAAAATGAAAAGAAAGAAAGCACAAACTAAGAAAAAGCTAAGAATCAAAAAGAAAATTGCAGCTGCTAAGAAGTAATTTTTTTAGAAATATTGCCCGACCACTGTAGTCGGGCAAATTGCTTAAGTCCCTTTTTTCACATCAGTCTTCATCAACCACCGTCTCTCCCAATGTAGGCGGTAGCCTAGGAATCTCAATTTTAGGAAAAGTCCCCGTAGTGCTCACTAAGAACGCGACAATGTCCTTCACCTGATCTTCTTTTAAGTCGACATTAAGTTGGGCCTTACCCATCACACGCACAGCTTCGTCGAGAGTCTTCACGCTCCCATTATGAAAATAAGGCGCAGTAAGGGCAATATTTCTCCAGGTGGGAACTCTCCAGATATGTTTGTCGTCTTCATTTTTAGTGACCGTAAAGCGCCCCGTATCTTCCATGAGCCTATATTTTTTCACGTATTCATTATCCGGGAAAACTGGAAACTTCTGAAAATTCCCTTCTCCCATTTTATTCTCACCGCTGAAATTGGGACCTGAATGACAAACAGTACAACCCACTTCTTGAACGAGTTTCATTCCTCTCAAAGCGGCAGGATCCAGGGCCTTCTTATTTCCATGCACATACTTGTCAAACGGGCTATCAGGGGTGATCAGCGTTCTTTCAAATGAAGCAAGTGCTTTGCCGATATTATCTTTGCTGATTGAATCCTTTCCAAAAACTTTTTCAAACGTCATCACATAACCAGGAATTTTTTTCAGCCGATCCACGACAGTGGGAAAATCGGGCATCCCCATTTCCACAGGATTCACAATGGGACCTACTGCTTGATCTTCAAGAGATTTTTCTCGTCCATCCCAGAACTGAGTTGTATGAAATGCTGAATTCCAGACAGTGGGTGAACTTCTGCCACCTTTTTCACCTTTAAAACTTAATGAGACAGCTCGATTATCATCCCCGCCCAAGGCGAGATTGTGACAGGAGTTGCATGAGAGCATTCCATTTTTTGAAAGACGTGGATCAAAATATAGCATCTTTCCAAGATTAATTTTTTCAATCGTCTGCGGATTATCTTTGGGAATTTCCGGCGACTTTGGCAACGGAGTCAACGCAAGAGCGGCTATCGGTAAAAGAGAGAGCGAAATTACAATAAAACTTTTCATCTTCTTTTCTCCAGAAAAAATGTCTCTTATGAATTACGTATGTCTGTAAATGAAGTAAAGCCGCTCGTCTGTAATAGGAAAAATGGATGAATGGAAAAGAAATTTTGAATAAAAAAAGGGAGCTCTCAGGCTCCCTCTTTTTTACAACGGATCGACACCGTCTCTTTTAATTTTAAATGTAGCCAGATCTTTCATCCAGATATCTTCATCAAGTTTCCACAAACCGCTTTCTCCTTGAAGAGAATTCTTTTTTGAAAGAGCGATATCGAGATCCTGACGGCTATTCATTGACGAATCGCCTTCGACAACTGCAGAAATAAGTTTCACAGCATCATAGGAAATTGTCTCAACGATCTTAGGTTGTTTGCCAAATTTAGCTGCAAATTTCTGGCTGAATGGTGTTTCAGTTGTTGGCAATTGTTCATCTAGAAAATAAACATTCCCTGAGCGATAACCTTCATTGAGCATCAGTTCTGATCTCCAGCTTGGTACTCCAATGAAGTTCAAATTGAAAGCATCAAAGTAATTAAAGTTAGGCAGAATTTGAACCACTTCTTTAGGAAGTCCAGGTACAAAAACCCAGTCAAAATCAACTTGTGGCTGTAGGTTTTGCAGACGTTTAATACTCTTATTTTTTTCAAGGTTGGCAATATCGTTAACGATCGCAGCTTCTTCTTCGCGTTCACGAGTAAATTTAATTCCGAGAAGGTTCTTAACAGGGTCTCTGAAGTCAGTAGCATTTTTGTCGTATGAGATAAGACCAGTGACATCGAGATTTAGCTTTTTAGAACGTCTCCAGAATTCATTGGCATAAGCTTCACCTAATTCTGTTTGTGGATAAATGATTGCTGGTTTACTTCCCAATTTTGAAATCATTTTCTGTGAGAACAAATGATTTACTTGTGATTCAATCGAAGCGGGAACCTCAATCAATAAATGATTTTTTTCTTCTTTTGGAAGATAAACAGGAGAAAGAGAAATAAAAAGAACGCCATGTTTTTTTGCTTCTAGATATTCTTTAGTCGCTGAAGATGGAACGAGACCACCGATGACCGCGGCCACGTTATTTTGTTCAATCAAATCTTTTACGGCAAAGGCACCTGCAGCAGCAGAACCTTGAGTATCTTTCATTTCCACGCGGTATTTTTTAGATGGATCCGCGCTCAACTCTTCAAGTGCGACATCAATTCCATTAAGAGCTCTTTCTCCCAACGTTTTTCTGTCTCCCGATAGAGGGAGAGCAATCCCGATATAGCGAAGATCAATTTTGGCATTATCGTTTTCCGTTCTCACTCCCAAAGTTTTTACCAGGTTCATGATTTCAGAATTGTTTCCGTAACGTTTTTCTATCCAGGCAGAATAATCGGCAACTTTATCTTTTTCACCATTCTTGAAAGCGACTTCAGCTTCTTTATAAGCTAAGTAAGGAACCGTGATATTTTTTTCAGAATCAAAATCTTCAAGCAATCTGACTTTTTCAGAAGAGGAAAGTTTACTGAACATTTCTTCAACTTGAGCGAGACGAGCTTCACTCTTTAAATCAGCGATGGTTTTTTTATCTTCAAGAGAACGGATCAAAGAAGAAAGACCTTGTTCTTTTTTGCCAAGCTGCTGAGATAAAAGAGCATACAGCTGATGATATTTTTTAGCTTCCGCGTCCTGAAGATTTCTAAAATCGGCCATCGAAAGAGTCGCCAGGGCCTTATCGTTTTGATTCATTTTGTAATAAGAACTTCCGAGGTTGAGATAAACTTGCGCTTCAAGACCTGGATCTTCTTTCGAAAGTGCTAATGCTTCTTCAAAGTTTTTTGCTGACTGCTCGTAGTTTTTCTTTGAGAAATTAATGACACCAATAAGATTTTTTCTTGTCGCTCTTTCTGAGGGATTGAGACCTTCTTCCTTCATGCTACTTAATTCTTTTAAAGCAGCGTCGGCTTTGCCCTGACGAAATTTATCTTTAATTGTATTCATCTTTGTTACAAAGGCCGGCTTATAAAGTTTTGTTGTGTCGACTTTTTCAGCGAGCTTTCTTTCGGGCTTTATCATTGAAACACCGGAGCAGGCAGAAAGGCTGACGAGAAGAAGTGAGAGTAAGATTTTTTTCATAACTAATCCTGAAAATGTGTATGACCTATTCTAGCAAGACCTCGGATCTATTTAAAGAGCGCGCAGGTTTCACCTGGAAATACCGGAGCATTCCAATCATCTAATCCATAATTATTTTTTATCATTTTAACTATAATAATCTATCCTGTAGAAACATTACTTACTTTTAAGGATTAAAAATGTCCTTTATCTCTCTGCCCTACTATCTGTTCCTGGCCTTATCGCTTGCGATCTATCTCAATTCTCCCAAAAGCTGGAGAACACCAGTCCTTATTATTGCCAGTTTCATTTTTTATCTTTCATTCAATGCTTTTTATATTGGTTTTATTTTAAACACCATCATTGTAAGTTATGTTGCGGCAAGACTGATTGATTCCGCACGTCCAGAGTGGATCAAGAAAGGCGCCTTGTTTTTCTCGGTCCTCATCGAACTCGCCTTGCTCTTTGTGACAAAATATTGGAATCCCCTGGCCGCAAGTACGAACTTATTAAATCCAATTAATGTTTTGATCCCGCTAGGAATTTCTTTTTATTCTTTTCAAAGTATTGGTTACGTCCTTGATGTTTATCGCGCAAAAATTCCAGCTGAAAAGAATCTGGGGAAATATGCTCTTTTTGTTTCTTTTTTTCCTCATTTGCTTGCGGGGCCTATAGAACCGGCCCATCATTTTCTACCGCAGCTCTATAAAGAGCGCGAAGTGAATAAGAAGATACTTTTTACCGGTGTTCTTTTAATTCTCGCAGGACTGTTTAAGAAACTGGTGGTCGCAGATAACCTGGGCCCTATTGTGGAACTCGTTTTCAATAATTCCGAAACCTATAAAGGGGCACCAGTTGCTCTTGCTACTCTTCTGGCGAAATATCAGATTTATGCTGATTTTTCCGGTTACACAGATATTGCTCTGGGATCAGCGCTCATGTTTGGGTTTGATTTAGTGCCTAATTTTAACCGGCCATTTTTTTCAAAAAACATCACCGAATATTGGAATCGCTGGCACATGTCACTCTCCACCTGGATAAAAAATACTATTTTTTATCCGCTTCTTTCTACCCCCGCCACGGTTCTAGGCGCCAGAGGTCTAGCTATCATCACTTTTTTGATTCTCGGTTTATGGCACGGAGGAACTTATAATTTTTTAATTTATGGTTTGATTCAAGGTGTGTTGATCGCGCTCGATTCGACAACAAAAAGAGCAAGGCTAAATTTCTATCAACGAACGGGCCTCATTCGCTTTCCAAAAATATTAAATGCTCTTGCCATAAGTTTTACTTTTTTTGTTTTAATTGTTCCACCGACCATCTTTTTTAAAGCAGCTGATTTCCCTACTGCTATCAAGCTTTTTCAAAATATGGCAGGAGTCTGGAGTCTGTCTCAATTTCAATTTCTATTTAACAGTGAAGTGCTAAGTCGAGGTCTAGTGATCGCAGTACTTGGTATTGTCTCTTTTGAATTTGTTGACTGGATTCAAAAAACCAAAATAGATCTGGCAAATTATGTTATCTCGCGCTCATCATTCCTTTTTTATTCGCTGGTTCTTTTTCTGCTGATGCTGATTTTTGTTTTTGGAAAATTTGAATCGGGATCCAGTTTTATCTACACACAGTTTTAATTTCCCTGAATTTCTTTAAAGAGAGCGTCTACGATCTGCTTTGCGCCTTTGGGGGTGGGATGATTTGAATCGATTCTCTCATATGAAACTTTTATTAACGGAAGCGAAGTATATTTTTTCAACACCTCATAAACGGAATCACTTCCAGTCCAGAGAATGATAAATCTTTCAGCCTGGAATTGCTGCCGATACATTTTTTCAATGTCATTAAACAAAGCTGCCGCTAATGCAATCTCTTTTTCCTCCGGAAGTTTGTAACTTTTTGTCATCAAACTTTTACAGGACAAGAGCGGAACACAAATGCGAATAAGGGCCCGTTGAATGAAGCTTCCGCTAGCTTCAACTGTCCCGTGGTTTTCAAATTCTCCGGTTGGATTTTGAAGAACGTTGGGGAATTGAGCAGAATAAATTAGGTGATCAGTCGTCACAAGAAAGCGGCGAATGTCTTGATCATGGGAAATAAGCACGGCCAGTCCGCTTTTTTCAGCAATTCTTTTGGGAAGAGTTTGCGAGTGAAAGAGCGACCAGCTATGTTGAGGGCCGTTTCCCAGAAATCCTAGATCGTAAGCGCGATAAACAGAATTTTTGCGATTAATGAGATCAATCAATGAATCGCGATCACTCAGCCCTTCACTAAAGGCCATAGATCCGTCTATTAAAAGAAGATGCTTTGATTTGCCCGGAAGGAAAGAAGCTGAGGTTGTGCGGAACCCATTCTCATCAATGTGGTAAACGACAGAATAAAGTGGCTTCCCATTGACGAGCTTAGTGGCCTTTAAATCACAATCGAGACAGGGATGATCGGGTGAAAAAGTAGTTTTTTTTCCCAAGTTGAAGGACTCAAGAATATATTCCCTTCCACCAGGCTCGACGTAATGCCTGATCTTTGGCCTGACAGAAGTATCAACTTCTTTTTGACAAGAGAGAGACAGCGCCAAGAGCATAAAAATGATAATTCGAGGAAAAACAATTCTCATACATAAACACTGACAGCATTCACCCCAAAAAAAAAGGGCCCCGAAGGAGCCCTGATGTTTTATTGAAATAAATCTTTCACTTTATCAAAAAATCCACGGCTCATCGGATTGGAGCTTTCACCTATATCGGAAAGTCTCTTGAAAAGTTCTTTTTGTTCAGAGTTAAGCTTAGTCGGTGTTTCCACATGAACAGTGACGATCTGATCGCCTTGTCCATAACCACCGAGGCGTTGAATCCCCTTACCTTTCAATCTCATTTTCACGCCCGACTGAGTTCCGGCCGGAATTTTTAAAGCGACTTTACCAGAAAGCGTCGGCACTTCCATTTCCGCACCGAGAGCTGCCTGAGAAAAACTAATTGGCACTGTACAGTGAACATCAAACTCATCGCGCTCAAAAATTTCGTGCGGTTTAATATTGATGACAACGTAAAGATCACCATTTGGTCCGCCCTGAACTCCGGCATCGCCTTCGCCCGAAAGTTTCAAACGTTGACCTTGGTCAATTCCCGCAGGAATTTTCACTTGTAGATCGACTTTCTTTTTCTTTTTGCCAGCACCGTTACATGTACCGCAAGGGTCTTTGATCATCTGACCAGAGCCATTACATTTTGGACATGTTGATGAAACGGTGAAGAAGCCTTGTTGTCTTCTGACTTCTCCATGGCCATTACAATAATCACATGTGGTAGGAGTTGATCCAGCCTTCGCGCCCGAACCATTACAAGTTTCACACTTCACGTTTTTAGTGAGTGAAATTGTTTTCTCAACACCAAAGGCTGCTTCAGAAAAATCAATATCGATTCCCATCTGAAGGTCGTCGCCTGGTCTTCCTCGAGAACGTCCACCAGCTCTGCCGCCGCGTCTTCCGCCGCCGAGCATGTCGCCGAAAATATCACCGAAAATATCGCCGAAGTCTCCAAAGTCTCCCTGGAATCCTCCACCGCCAAATCCGCCTGGACCTCCGCCCATTCCACCGTTCATTCCGGCGTGACCGAATTGATCGTAGCGGGCTTTTTTCTCATCATCTAACAGAACGTCTGCTGCTTCCGAAGCTTCTTTAAATTTTGCTTCAGCTTCTTTGTTATCCGGGTTTCTATCCGGATGGTATTGCATCGCTAATTTGCGATAAGCTTTTTTGATTTCGTCTTTCGAAGTACCTTTCTGGACTCCTAAGACTTCATAATAGTCACGTTTCGTGCTCATAACGTCCTTATTAAAAAGGCTTCCCGTTTAAGAGAAGCCTTTCTTTTCTATAGTAAATTTTCTTTAGACTTCTTTATAGTCTGCATCGACAACATCGTCATCAGCTTTTTTGCCAGAATCAGATTGTTGTTGTCCTTGAGCGCCGGCCCCTGCTTGAGCGCCTTCAGCCCCCGGAGCTCCACCTGCTTGATACATTTCTGTTGCTACTTTATGAGAAACATTTTGTAGTCTCTCAACAGCTGCTTTCAATTCATCAAGAGATTCAGAAGCCAGTTTTGTTTTTGCTTCTGCAACCGCTGCTTCAAGTTCAGATTTAGAAGCTCCAGAAATTTTTCCTTCGCCATCTTTAATCATTTTTTCAGTTGCGAAAATCAATCCATCAAGGTTGTTTCTTGTGTCTACAACTTGACGTCTTTCCTGGTCAGCTGATCTGTTTGCTTCAGCATCTTTTACCATTCTCTGGATTTCTTCTTCTGTTAAACCTGAACCAGAAGTGATTCTGATTTCTTGTGATTTACCAGTTGCTTTATCCTGAGCTGTAACGTGAACGATACCGTTTGCATCGATGTCAAAAATAACTTCGATTTGAGGAACACCACGTGGAGCTGGAGCAATTCCTGAAAGGTCAAAGCGTCCAAGAGTTTTATTATCTTTAGCAAATTCTCTTTCACCTTGAAGAACGTGGATCGATACAGCTGGTTGATTATCTTGAGCTGTAGAGAAAACCTGTGACTTCTTAGTTGGGATCGTTGTGTTTTTCTCGATGATTTTTGTAGAAACACCACCAAGAGTTTCGATACCAAGAGAAAGTGGAGTTACGTCTAGAAGAAGAACGTCTTTTACGTCACCAGCTAGTACACCACCTTGAATTGCAGCTCCGGCAGCAACAACTTCATCAGGGTTAACACCTTTCGAAGGTTCTTTGCCGAAGATTTCTTTTACCTTTTGTTGAACAAGAGGAATTCTGATTGAACCACCGACAAGGATGACTTCATGGATTTCAGAAAGTGAAAGTCCAGAGTCTTTAATACATGTCTGGCATGGAGCAATCAATTTATCGATAAGGTCACCGATCAATTGTTCGAATTTCGCTCTCGTGATGTTTACGTTTAAGTGCTTCGGTCCAGATGCATCAGCAGTGATGAACGGAAGGTTAACATCAGTTTGAGAAACGTTAGAAAGTTCATGTTTTGCTTTTTCAGCTGCTTCTTTTAGTCTTTGAAGGGCCATTGTATCGTTCTTAAGATCGATACCTGTTTCTTTCTTGAATTCATCAGCAAGGAAGTTGATTATACGATAGTCGAAGTCTTCACCACCAAGGAATGTATCCCCGTTAGTTGCTTTTACTTCGAAGACACCGTCAGATGTAATTTCAAGAATTGAAATATCGAAAGTACCACCACCTAAGTCGAAGACTGCGATGTTTTGATCTTTCTTAGAGTCCAATCCGTAAGCAAGAGCTGCAGCTGTTGGCTCGTTGATGATACGTTTTACGTCAAGACCAGCGATACGACCTGCATCTTTTGTTGCCTGTCTTTGAGCATCGTTGAAGTAAGCTGGAACAGTAATAACTGCTTCAGTTACCGGTTGTCCAAGATAGTCTTCAGCCGCTTTTTTTAGTTTCTCAAGAACTTTTGCTGAAACTTCTTGTGGTGACATTTCTTTGCCATCAACTTTTACCCAAGCATCACCGTTTTTGTTAGCGATGATTTCGAAAGGAGCAACAGCTTTAAACTTTGCAACTTCCGGAGCGTCTGCTTTTCTACCGATCAATCTCTTGATACCGAAAAGAGTTTTCTTTGGGTTTGTGACTGATTGTCTTTTTGCAACTTGACCAACAAGAACTTCACCGTTGTTAGCGAAACCGATGATTGAAGGTGTTGTGTTGTGTCCTTCCGCATTTGGAATAACTTTGTACGTTCCGTTTTCAAGAACCGCTACACACGAGTTAGTTGTACCAAGGTCGATACCGATAATTTTTCCCATACATTTTCTCCTTATTATTTAAAATCCGAAATTCTTAGTTATTATTAGCAACCACGACCTTAGCGGCACGTAGAAGTCGTCCGTTCAGGACATATCCTTTTTGATATTCAGTGATGATCTCCTGATCTTTCTTTCCTTCTGCTGGTGCCTGAGCAACTGCCTCATGGAAGTTTGGATCAAATACCTTTCCTAGTGATTCAACTGGCGTCAGTCCGTTTTGCTTTAATACATCCAGAAACTGACCGCGAACCATTTCAATTCCCTTAACAATATTCTGAACTTTTTCATCGTTATCATTTTTAAGAGCATTCACAGTGAGATCGAAGTTATCAACTACGCCTATTAAGTTTGAAAGAATCTTTTCACTTCCAAACTTGAGAATATTTTCTTTCTCGCGTTCGAAACGCTTTCTCATATTCTCAACTTCAGCTGCTAGGTAATAATACTTGGCCTTAAAATCTGGACCTTCTTTCAAGGTCTCTCCCGCTTTAACCTCTTCTTCCACTACGTCTTTCGCTTCAGATTCCGGCACAACTTCTTCATTCTCAACGTTACTCATAATGAACCCTTTCTTATTTAAATTTGTCTTAGCCCTAAAATGGGGGCCCCCCCATTATTGTCAATATTACCCGTGGAAATAAAAATGAAGGGCAAAGTATGGTCAACATACTATTAAGCACTTAGGCGGCTCCCCCAAAAGCCTCGATATCTTGCCTATTGCATTATTTCCTAATCAAACTTAAATTTTACCTTATGAGAGCAATAGAATTAATAGGACTGTTTACCCTACTGGGCCTGGAGTACCTATTTCCCAAAAATAAATATAAAAATTTATTATTCAAAAAAGGGCTTATTGAAGATCTCTTCTACATGCTGATGATCATCTATTTCCTGCAAAACTTTTTCAATTGGTTAAACTTGGATTTTGATAACTTTTTTTCTGCCTACACAATAATGGATTTTTCTCGGGTTAATATTATAGTTCAATTTATCTTTTACTTCGTTTTGTCTGACTTCTTAAGATTTCTAATGCACTTATCAATGCATCGTTTTCCGCTCATGTGGGCCTTTCATCGGCTCCATCACAGCTCAGAGGAATTAACGGCAACCTCTTCTATGAGATCTAGCTTCACTGAAGATTTAGCTTTATCATTTTTAGTTTTAATTCCTTTGTCCGTTTTAAAATTTGATGAATCCGTCAGATCTTTAACCTTATCCATCTTTGTCATACATGGTTTCTACCTGCATAGTAATGTGAGCTTTAAAATGCCTTGGTTTCTAAAGTTTATCTGTTCCAATCACTACCATCATTGGCATCATTCAGTTGAAGACAAAATTTCAAACGGACAAAACTTCGGCGTTACTTTTACATTTTGGGATAGATTGCTTGGTTATTATTATGGTTCCGAAGAGAACTCTATCGGCTATGGTCTATCAAAAGGCACTGGAGAGAAGAGCAATTATTTGAACAAATATTTTAATCCTTTTTTTAAATAATCCCATTTTTTGTTTCAGGCGCTATCCCTAAAATATTTATTTTTAAGTCTATTAAAGTTAAACGAATTATAAATCATATGTTCTGCCAGCGTGAGCGGAGTCTTATTTTTTAATCGTTTGAATGAAATAAATATTTTTTTAGGGTGAACCAAATAATTAAAAAGATAATACAAAGACATGAACGTGGATTGAGTAATAGGAATGATGATTGAAGGTATATACTCTGACCAAGAGATTGAAGTGAAGATTCTTGTGACAACTTCTTTTGATAAAAAGCGGTCGTATTCATTATTTTCTCTTAAAAGCTTAGTATCAATAGTCCCTGAACGCTGAAGATCAATATAAAGCTCAGAGCCTGGCAGCGCTGAATAGCTGTGGATAACAACATCATCTACACCATACCAAATGAGCTTAAATCCAAAAATTAAACTTTCGAACATTTCGTACTTAGTCTGCTCGGGAAAACCTATAATGAGGGCGCTCCTCACAGACAATCCCTTTTCACAAGCTAACTTTACAGTTGAAAGAAATTTGTCCAGGTTAATTCTTTTTCCGACTCTGTTTAAGGTTGCTACTGAACCAGACTCAGGAGAAAAATGAATTCTAACAGCTTTGGATTTTACCAAAAGACTTAAGATTTCCTCGTTCATTATTTCTGAGCGAGTGCCTGCGGCATGCAGCCAGGATATTGGCAGTTGAGCATCAATAAGTTCAGTTAAAAATTCTCTGGTCCATTGAAGATTGAACATTCCTACAATGTCGATCATATCAATGTGATTCACATTATATTTCTGATAAAGATCTTTAATTTCTTGAACGACTAAGTGGGGACTACGATAATACATTTTTGTTCCCCACATTTGTGGGCTTGTGCAAAAGGTACACTTGTATGGACATCCTCTGGATGCCAGGATTGGCAAGGCCCTTTTATTTAATCCTGCCATAGAGTTACCGGCTTCAAGATAAGCATCAACTGGAATCAAAGACCAATCGGGATTGTGAAGTTGATCTAGTTCACTTATTCGCCCCCGTCTTGTCGTTTGTATAATTTGATCTTTGTTTCTAAAAGCAATTCCCTGAACATCAGAAAGATTTGAACTATTTTTGATTGAATTTAAAAGTTCAACTAGCGTTTCTTCTCCTTCTCCTAAAACACAGAAGTCAACTTCAGGTGCAATCTCCAGAATATATTTCCATTCAGCAGTTGCGTGTTCTCCCCCCACAATAATAAGTGTCTCGGGAAATCTTTTTTTAATTTTTTGAATGACTTTCTTATAGTAGTGCCACTCTGAAGAGAACATGCAACTGATACCAATGATGTCTGTGTCAGATGGAATTTCTTCTGCAATTTGATCGTCATTGAGACCTTGTACAATGTAGTCTCCATTTTCTATCGTGAAAATATTCTTGATCCCAAGGCCTACACCATCAACAATAGCGACACTGAAATGATGTTTTTTCAGATGAGACGCTAAATAGGCAAGCCCGATTGGGGGAATGAGCTGACCGGCTGTGAACATTTTCTTGTAATGAACTGCAGGTGGTTTTACTAATGTGATTTTCATAAAATGTCCTAAGTTCGCGAGAAAAGCATCAAGCCCGACCTGATTTTTTCCAGAATTTCCGTCAGTGATCTAAAATGAGACAGAATTCTTATAATGCGGCTGGGATTGCAGTAAAATTTTAAGTAGGCTGTTCTTCTCAAAGTTTTTAATTGGTCTGTTGTTAAATCACAATTAGACACTAAAACCGAGTCGCTATCGAGATCAGAATGATCCTTGAAGATTTCTTCCAGCGAATCCATTTTATCCATATATTTACTGCCAACTCTTTTGGTAAAAATATTAACACTTAAAAAAGTCGCCTTAGTGTCGCAAACGAAAGAAATTGTTTCCATGGCCGTTCCCATCGTTTCTCCCGGGAGACCCAGTAAAACAATGACCAATGATTTAATCCCATACTTGTCACAATAACTTAAACAGCTTTTTATTTTTTGCGAGTCCGATTTACGACTGTTGTTAACAAGGATTGATTCCGATGTAGTCTCAACACCAAAACTAATTGTGTGACATCCGGCCCTCTTGGCAAGTGAGATTAATTCTTCATCCACAGACTCCGGACGCATGAGAGATGTCCATGAAAAATTTAAATTTGCCGATATCATTTGTCTGCATATTTCTTTTGATCTGTTCACGTCCGCATTAAACATCAAATCACCGATCATCAATTCTTTGATGTTCAATTTTTTCAGATAATCTAATTCATTAAACAACTCTGCCATATTTCTCTTTCTGTAAACGACTCCCTGAACAGGGCAATAAGAGCAAGTATGAGGACAGCTTAAATTGGTTATTACCGGAACAAATGGATGTCGTTGCATCAGAGGATATCGATATTTTTCAATAGGAAACAATTCATATTTCAATTGTCCGAAAGACGCTTCACTTTTTGAATAATCACCCTGGATAAGGTTACCTGAATGATCTTTGTAAATGACATCGGGATGATTTCCTGGTTTTCGATTTAAAAAAGAATTCAGGCCTGCTGATGGAAATTGCAGCAAAACGGCATCAACGCGATCATCTGCAATTATCTGATGGGGTCTCTGATAAACGATATCTCCCATCAGTATGGCCGCAAATGGAACTCGTTTTTTCAACTCACCTATAAACTCTAGATCACTTTTTGCAGTTAAAACGGAAGAGAGACATATTAAATAATCAGGGGAATAACTTATTACTTTGGATTCTACTTGGTTCTGATTGAGTTCTTCAACATTGGCGTCGATAACCTGCATCTCGAAATCATCAGAGATGCTTCCAGAAATGATCAGTAAATCAATTGGCATCCAGGCATAATTGCCCTTCGAAGTGACTGTACAATATTGGTCTTTTTGAAGCTTGGTCTGATAAGGTGTATTTAACAATAAGACTTTTTTTTTGACATAAAAAAAATTATAACATTAAATTTATCAATGAAAAGTCATATGAATAAATTGTTTGTGAATTTATTTTTACAAAATTTATTCGCCACTCTCCTCATTGCAATCATCATTTGGTTTTTTCAAAAGAATTACATTTTTGAAGACGGTCTCTATGAGAAGTACGCAATCCAATTTATCAACTATCAAAACCTGAATGTCCTTGAACTTGTTAAGGATGCCTGGTTCCAAAGCTCCAGCGGTTACTTTCCCAGCATCATCCGTATGGGCTTCATCGCTTTAATCCTTCCCGTTTATATAATTAAATATCTCTTTGCCATTGTTCTCAACATGCCAGCTCAAACAGAATGGGATTTCTTAAACACGCACATCATTTATGTTTCTTTTGGTCTGGTCTTTTTTTATCAGCTAATGAAAAAACTCTTTTCCTCATTAAAGATCGGGCATTTTCATTGGGCTTTTTTTGGTATTTTTTTGGGAACAAATTTATTGTGGTTCTCGGTTTTTGAATCGACTACTCCGGAAATTATAGGCGCATTTTACACGGCCGCTATTCTTTACTACATTGCAAGAACGGAGAGAAACAACAATCCCAGTCAGCTTTTTTTTGAAGGCTTTCTCGCCGGCTACTGCTTCTCTTATCGGATTCAATTGTTATGGGTTGCGATCTACTTTTTTATTACGACATTTAAAAATCGGACTTCCAAGCTGAATGTCTCCGCATTTTTAGTTGGTCTACTCTCTTCCATTGGTCTGTTCATATTGATTAAGGAAGTACAAAACCCTGGCGAAAGCTTTAGTACACATGGTGTCTATGTCAAAACCAGTGAATTTTGGTATTTTGCCCCTCGATCTTTCTTTACTGCGCTCGTAGGACCAAACGGCTATTTTACAACTCAGCCGATTTATCTTGGCATCTTTTTCTCACTTATCTATTTTCTTTCAAAGAAGCGAATGAGAGAAGAAACGCTTAGTCTTTCCATTGCCATCCTCTTTCATTTTCTACTTCTAAGTTACCATTTCACCTGGCCGATTTTTGATGGTTTTATAGGTCGACATAACATTATTTATGCCCCCCTTTACATGGTTGCTTTTGGATTCCTTCTGGATCAACTCTCTAAGACTGAAAAAACTTTTAGAATCTTTATCGGCTTAACAGTCATTTTTGTTGTTTATCATTTACTCATCACTCAAGTTTATAATTATGTAGAACTGTTTAATGAATATTGGAAATGGACCATTCAATATCATGCCTTCAGTAAAGAAACTTACACAAATCTCCACAAATTGATTCCCTTTTATTTCAACAGCAAAAACTTTTCTGCTTTTAAAACCTTGCTCATTGATTTTTTCAGCGTGGGATTGGTGTTAAATCTTGCGATCTTTTTTGCTAAAAAGTTTTTAAAAAACTACAGACAAATTTTTTATTTCTTTAATTCTTTGATTTTTTTGACCTGGTTTCTTGTTGCCATTCTCAACTATCGAAACAGCCATTTTGTAATTCCCCATAAAAATATGGTCACTTTTAAGCCAGGCAGCTCATGCCAATTTTATGATGACCTTTTGGACTTACAAAAGCGCACTTCATTATTCTATTTGTATAGAGAGAATTGCTATGCTGCAGACGAATTAAAAAAAGTCTGGAGCAATTACATTAAAGGTTGTTTGCCTTATATAGATGACAACTCCAGCTTCAAAAGAGACTTACTTCTTGGGAAATATAAACCTTCAGTGCTTGAAGCTCCTACTCTAGATCATGAATATCAATCTCAACTGGCTAAATGCTCGAAGGAAACCCGAGTTTTTTAGTTTTTTTTGCTACACAGCTACACTTCTGTATTAGAATAAGGCTTGTGAATTTAGATTTTTTTAATCTCGATTTTTTTTCTAATGCTTGGTGGATGTTTCCCACACTTGGCCCTGTTTACATTCTGCTTGAACATTTGTTTCCGTATAAAAAATACAAAACCGACAAAAGCTTTTGGGAGTATATCGAGGATCTTTCCTGGGAATTAGCGGATACATTTTTTTTCATGATTTGGTATCCTTTTTCCAATTACGCCATTCTTTTAATGACTGCTTTTTATTTCGATCATATTCACTACCCTCTGGCAGGAACATTAAAAAACAGGCTTAGCTTGGAAATTAATCATTTCCAATTACCTACTGTTCAATGGTCATCACCCGTCTTAAAATTCATCACAATATTTCTTGTCTTTGATTTATTAAAATACTTCATTCATAGACAGTTTCACCGGCAGAATTTTTTATGGAGATTTCATATTCTTCATCATTCACCGGAACAACTGAATTGCTTTTCAACGGGTCGCGCTCACTTCCTGGAAAGTGTTTTCTATTCTTTAGTTTTTGCTCCTTTTATTTTCTTCCTGAGTGTTGATTTAAACACAATGGCGTGGTTAGTCTTTTTTGAGTTTCAAATTACATTTTTCTGCCATGCGAACATCAATCTCAACCTTGGGCCTTTGATGGCAATTGTAAACAACCCCAAATCTCATCACTGGCATCATGCTAAGGATTGCATTTATAGAGGCGGGCAGAATTTTGGAACTGTTCTTCTTATCTGGGACAAAATTTTTGGCACGTATCACCTGCCAGAAGAACAATCTCCTCCTCTTGAATATGGGCTATCCACTGAAAACAATTACCCAAATGAAAAATTAAAAAGAATTTTGTACCCAATTCTCCCGAAAAAATAATACATACTAGTACGGGAGTTATCGTGAGATTAAGAACTGTTTTTAAAATTGTTTATGTGAATTTTAAAATTTTTTGGAATTCAGTTTTTAAACGCACACCTGTTCCCTACAAAGTTCTGATTCAACTGACGAATGATTGCAATTCACGCTGCAAATCCTGTCATATATGGAAAATTAATCTCGAAAATCCTGCTCTTAAAACACAGGAGCTTGTCCTATCAGATTATGAGAAATTTTTTTCTGATTATGGGAAGAACATATATTGGATTGCCTTATCTGGTGGTGAGATTTCACTTTTCGACAATATAAAGGAATTCTTTCAGCTTTTAGCTCGCCACTGCCCAAATCTTTCACTGCTGACATTTACAACGAATGGTTTATTGCCAGACAAAATAGCGGATATCGCCTCAAAGGCCCAGTCTACTCTACCCGATACAGATTTTTTCGTGACTATCAGTCTCGACGGTGATGAAGAACTGCACGATAAACTCAGAGGAGTTCCTGGAAACTTTCAATCGGCCCATCTGACATTCAAAAAGCTTAAAGAGATGAAAATCCCAGCTCACTTTGGATTTACTCTCAATAATCAAAACGCGCATCAAAGCGAATCCGTCACAGCAAAGGCCATTAGCATAGTTCATTCAGAGGGAATCTATAATAAATCCCTTACGCTTGAAAATTCCCAGCTCTCAGAAGCTCTCTCCAAAATTAAGTCCCGTTATCGTATTGAATCTGCTGGTGAGATTGTCGAATATCTGTTTTTGAAAATAGGCGTAAAGTTTCTCAAACAGGAAAGAATCTCGATGCCGGTTCCCTGTGAAGTGATTCAAACCTCCATTCATCTTTCTCCAAATGGCGAGGTTCTTCCTTGCATGTATATGCCGAGCCTTGGTAACATCAAAAAACAGGACATCAAGAGTATTCTCTCGTCTAATGAAACAGCGAAAGCTTTAGAGCGCATTAGAAAAGAAGAATGCCCGAAATGCTGGATGAATTGCTATGCTCCACATTCGATGATGAGACATCCTATCAAAACTTTGAAAGCTTCGCTTTAGAGTAAATTATGCACGTCACTTTAATCAGAACACCTGTTTTATTGCCACTTGGTTCAGTGACGGCTCATCAAGGTGTTCCGCCTCTCGCGCTTGCCTATTTGGGCAGCACTCTTCGAAAAAAGAATCACCAGGTTTTTTATATTGATGCTTTTGGTGAGAAAATAAACTCGTTTTCTAAATCGCCTTTTGAAGGTGTAATGGTCAATGGTTTAACAATCCCTGAAATTATTGAACGAATTCCTTCAGGGACAGAAATCATTGGTGTCTCGTGCATGTTTTCCAATGAATGGTTTTACACGGAAGAACTTATTCGGGAAATTCGAAAACATTTCCCGAATCATTTTATCGTAGTGGGTGGAGAACATATCACTGCCGATTATGAACATATCCTTAAAACAAATCCTTCGATTGATGCTGCAATTCTTGGAGAAGGTGAAGAGAAATTAAAAATCCTTCTTGATCATCTTGAAAAGAAACACTCTCTGCCTGAAATTCTCGGTATCGCTTTTTTTGATAAAACGAAAAATGAAGTCGTGAAAAATGAATCACCAGGAAGAATCAAAGATATTGATTCCATCTCCTGGCCTGATTGGGATGGAATTCCTCTCGAAAAATATCTCGCTCTTGGTCTCGGAATGGCCGCTCAAAACAAGCGCTCCTATCCTATGCTCGCTTCGCGAGGATGCCCCTATCAATGCACTTTCTGTTCGAGCCCACAGATGTGGACGACGAAATGGATGTCACGCAATATTGAGGACATCATTAAAGAGATTGAATTTGCCAAGAATAGATATGCTATCACGCACGTAGAGTTTTACGATCTCACAGCTATCGTTAACAAATCCTGGATCATCCAATTCTGTGAAGCTCTCATTGCAAGAAAAGTAAACGTCACATGGAGCTTGCCTTCGGGAACAAGATCAGAAGCCCTTACCGGCGAAGTCGTGCGCTTGCTTAAGCAAAGCGGTTGTTTGAAGTTAACCTATGCTCCAGAATCCGGATCAGCAGAAGTCTTAAAATCCATCAAGAAAAAGGTTCATCTCGATAAAATGCTTCAATCGATGAGTCACTCCGTTCGGGAAGACATCATCATCAAGGCCAATATGATTTTTGGGTTTCCTGGCCAGACGTTCAAAGATGTTTTCTATGATTATGTATTGCTTTTAAAAATGGCGTGGATCGGCGCTCACGATGTGACTTGCTTTGCTTTTTCCCCTTATCCTGGAAGTGAATTATTCAATAAACTTTTAAATGAAGGAAGAATTGTTCGGGACAGCTCGTATAACAATTTTCTCTCAGTGAACGTTTACAACAGTCCGCTCAATATGAAATCGTGGTCTGAGCACATTCCTCATTTTATGATGCCGGTTTTAACGTTAGGAGGCATGTCCTTCTTTTACAGTTTCCAGTTTCTCTTTAGGCCGGTTCGATTGCTGAAAATGTTAAAGAATTTTTTTGGTAACAAACCGGAAACCATGCTCGATCTCGCGCTCAATGGCATCAAAGAAGACTTTATTAAAGGAAGAAGGATCAAAGTTGAAAGTTAGCATTCTCATTCCTGTTTATAACGAGGAAAAAACCATTCCGCTTCTTCTAAAAAAAATCCTTCAGCAGGATCTTGGTGCTATTGAAAAGGAAATTATTGTTATTGATGATGGCTCGACTGATAAAACCTGTGATCAACTGATTTCATTTTCTGAACACATCACTCTTCTTCACCACAATAAAAATGGGGGCAAGGGCGCCGCTCTTAAAACCGGATTTGCTCAAGCGACAGGCGATATTATCCTGGTTCAGGATGCTGACCTCGAATATCACCCCGAAGATTATACACGTTTGCTTGCGCCTTTTAACGAAACAGAAACAGATATTGTCGTGGGAATTCGCTCAAGACAAAAAGTTCCTCTTCGTTATTTTTTATCGCCTTATTTGTATGGTGGAAAACTAATCAACGTTTGCTTTAATCTTCTTTCACCAGTGCGTATCAGAGACATACACGCCGGATATAAACTCGCTCGCAAAGAAGTCTGGATGAATTTAAATCTAAGCAAAGACGGGTTTGATTTTTGCCATGAGTTTTTGGGCAAGGCTATCGCCCAAAGGGCCGTGATAAGACAGGTTCCCATCAACTACACACCTAGAAAAAGATCTGAAGGAAAAAAGATCACCGCACTAGATGGATTTACTGCAGCCTTTACTGTTCTTTCCATTTTTCTAAAAACAAAATTTTCTACGGATGAAGATCTTCTTCAAAATGAAAACTGATATTGCGCTTATTAAGTTTATTATAAATAAGCGATTCCAGATTCGTGACTGGGGCTTTATTCAAAACGATATTTTTAAATAAAGTAAAAAAGCGCCATGGGCGCAGTATGAATTGCAAAGAATAAAACGTCGCCATCCCAGTAAAGGCAATAAGCCTAACTTGGACGCTGCCAATATGCTCAGACCAGCTTCTCATCGCTTTAATGTCATTGTTTAAACGAATGGGTTCACTAAAAGGATCGAGAAGTTTCTTAGCAACCAATTCGTCATAGAGTTCAGTTCCTGGGTAAGGAACAAAACAAAGACAAACAACATCGTTTACACCCATGAATGCACTTTTAATGATGAAGAGATAAGTATTAAAAGCTTCCTTCAACGTTTGCCCTGGGAAACCAAAGATAGTTGCAAGTTTAACAATAATTCCATTGTTCACACTTTCAACAATGGCCCTATCCATATCACTTAGTTTGAGCTTCTTTTTAATTCTTAAAAGAGTTTCGGCAGAACCGGACTCCGGTGAAAAAAGAATTCTCATGCAACCAGCTTTGCGCATGAGCTTGATGATATCTGCATCGAGATTTTCCACTCTGGTTCCGATAGGAAGTGACCAGGAGATGTTTATGTTTTGAGCAATCAGTTTGTTACAAAATTCCACAGTCCACTTTCGGTTAAGAGCAAAGGTGAGATCTACAAAATCGATATGCTCGACACTATAGTTGTTTTTCATCTCAACAATTTCATCAATCACGGCTTGAGGGTCGCGTGCATTCCATTTCGCATTCCACATATTGGGAACTGTACAGAATGTGCACATGTGCGGACAACCTCTCGTCGCAACCATTGTGACCGATCTTTTGTTAAAGCCACCGATGCTCGATTGTTTGTGGAAATAGTTCTCAAGAGGAAAATCTTCCCAGGCAGGTTTCAACAATGTTTCCAGATTTTTAATATTTGGATTTCTGTTCGTCTTAACAAGCTCATCACCGTTTCTAAAAATGATGCCGGGTATTTCATGAAGACTAGTTCCCTCAATGAGACTATTGCAAACTCTGTTAACAATTAGATCGGCTTCACCGAGAACAATCACATCAACTTCTTCACAGTCTTTCATGATTTTCTCGGCCATCCCTGTAGCGTTTTCTCCACCCAGCATTATTTTTGCCAGAGGAAATTTACGTTTCAGCGTCTTAATGATGTGCCGGTCATAAATCCACTCATTCGCATGCATTACACTTATGCCAATAATACTAACATCACTTGGAATTCTCTCTGCCATCTGATCAGCTGTCAGCCCATTGATGATTAATTCTGTGTTTTTGATTTTTGAATACTGATAAATAGCTTCGCCTGGAGCATCGAGCACAATCGTTTCAAAGCCGCCGTTTTTCAATTGAGCATTGATATAGGCAATTCCTATAGACGGAACGGCACGAAGACTTCCCACGTGATGAACGGGTTGGATAATCGGTGTCCGAATTAAGGCTATTTTTTTCATCTAATCTAATTTACTATAATTTTTAATGAAAGTAGCCATTATATTTCCCAACCTCCACGCTATGCCTCAAACACTTGATCTCGGTGTGGGATATCTCGCTACTTACATCAAAGAAAAAACTCATCACGAAGTAAAAATCATTGATACAACTTTTCATTCGCGACACTGGCAAAAGCATGTGCGTGAACAAATTGAGGCATTCCAGCCCGACGTTATCGGATTTTCCACATTTTCGGTTCTATGGGATTGTACCAAAACTATCGCGAACGATATTTTCACTTATTATAAAAAAGTGCCAGTTATCGTCGGCGGTTACCAGGCCATTATGGTTTCTGAAGAAACGATTGAAGCCAAGGAAGTCGATGCCATTTGCACAGGAGAAGGCGAACACACTCTCGCTGAATATCTCGACCGACTGGAAAGAAAGGAAAGTCTGAAAGGCCTGCTGGGAATCTGGTACAAAGACGAAAGCGGAACCATCATAAAAAATCCGAATCGCCCGGCCATCCCTTCTCTCGATACTCTTCCCTATCCCGATTGGGACTTGTTTGAAGATATTGATAAATATTTATATTACCTCGGTCGTCTCTATGTGATCGGTACGAGAGGTTGCCCGTACAAATGTTCTTTCTGTGCAGAGACAGCGTTGGAAATTACGTTTAGTGGTGAGCGATTTCGAGAGAGAGATCCGATTCGCTACGTTGATGAAATTGAATATCAATACAATAAATATAAAAACCGCGGAATGACCGGCGCTCATTTTTTCGATACAGTCTTTTCTTTTACGGATGTCTGGCTAGAGAAATGGACAGAAGAATATATCAAACGCGGCCTTCACAAAAAATTACCGTACACGGCTTTTGCACGACCGGACAACCACAATATCTCTCAGAAAAAAGTCGATCTCCTTGCGAAATCGGGATGTGCCCAGGTGAGAGTTGGGATTGAATCAGGTGACTCCGACATTAGAAAATCCGAACTCAGAAAACCAGGATGTAGTAATAACGTTATTCTTGAAGTTATTCAGCGTCTAAATCAAGCCAATATTCTGGTTAAGACTTACTCAATTATCGGCTTCCCTCACGACGATAAAAAAGCCATTTCCAACACAATTAAATTTGCAGATAATCCACTCACTCAGACAAGATTTGTTCTTTCCTACACTCCTATTCCCGGAACGCCGATGGCGGCAAAAGTAGAAAAAATGAATCGTGAAGAGAATATTCAAAAATACAGTTTTCATTTTTCTGGTGGAGTGAAGAACGATAATTACGGACGCAATTACGTTCACCTGAAACTATTGTGGTGCTATCTTCTTTTCGGAACCAAACAAGCATGGCTATCGTTCTCAGCAGCTCCTCTAGTCTTTTTAAGAATTGTCCCCACTCGAATCTTTAAAGGATTTCTATACGGCAACCCACTTCTTCTGACGACTCTTTACAGCTTGATTCATGCTGATTATTGGGAAGGCTGGAGAAAAAAGCAGAAAAAATACTGGGAAAAAAATTACAAAGCTGAATATGAAAAGGCCCTAATCGACAGAGAACGCCTGGCCGCTTTTGAAAAACAAGCTGAGGCTATCAAATTGTCAGAGAAGCTCAATGACAAATTTCTTCCGACTCACAATTACGATGATATTGTTTTAAGTAAAAACGCCACTAAATAAAAGACTTCATTGCGATATAAGAGTGACGAATGAGAATGGCCGCATTGATAATCGCCATTCTGAATTTCTTATTCAATTCAGAAATTTGATCACTCATCTTGATCGCTCTTGTTCCGGTTCGCGCAGTAAATTTCAAAGCGAGAATCGCATCGAAATAGAAAACTGATTTAACCGATTGCCAGAATTCTGCAAAAGTCTCAGAAGGAAAACCAACAATGATATTAGTTTTCACAACCAGTTCGGGATTGGCTTTTTTAAGCTCAGTAATTCTTTTTAAAACTTCTTTTGGATCGTATTCACGACCCATCTCAGTCACAATGCGGGCCGAGCCAGCTTGAATCGGAAAATTGATATGGAGAACTCTTTTATCTGACAGCAACGGGACTATGGCATCATATTGCTTCAAAAAGAAATAGGGCTCAAAGTAATTAATAACAAGTTCAAAATGACGAGGAATATTCAAAAGCTCTTTTAAGAGAGTTGAAAAATCCGAGTTAAAATCGAGACCGTAACAACCGATATCATCTCCTAAAAGCCACAATTTATCGTTGCCGAGGTCGAGCCCCTTTTGAAATTCATGCATGACTTGCACGATTGGCTTACTCTTCACATGCCCTTTCGCCATTTTTATTGAACAGAAAGTACAATGACCGGCGCAGCCTTGAGAAACAGTGATGCCGTAATATTCCTCATTCACGATAGAAGTTTTTAAAACATTGTGAAGAGGTTGAAATTTTTTCCCAATGAGATTTTCAACTTTATAAAAAAGAGGTCGAATGGCAATGGCCGCTCTATGCATCCATGTCAGATCCATAAAATCGCTTTTATCAAAAAAATGCGATTCTACATCCTGGATCGTAATATCATTTTCAATGTTCAGCGATTTTTTAAATTGATCAATATTGCCCGGATGAAACGTGTCACCCTCATAAACTTCTTCCAGTTTCTTTGAATTAATTTTAGTGAGACATCCACCTACAATAACTTTCTTGTCAGGGAATTTCTTTTGGTAAGCCTGAATCACTGAAAGCGATTTGTCTTCCTGGTCAGTTGTATATGCACAGGTATTGATCACAATCACATTGGATTCTTCCGCAGTCTGAACGCTCTGAATGTCAGAGAGCTCCAGCGTTTTTCTGTAGGTTGCATTTTCCATGAGGTTGGTTGCGCATCCTTCAGTTGTTGTCACAATATAAACTTTTTCTGTTCTCATTTTATTGAAATGTGTAGCTAATGCGCTCTTTATCGAGCAACTTAGACGCCATTTTGAAACGTCTGATTATATTTTTTCTATTCTCTTCTTCATTCACGATCATATCTGCAGAAGGTGTTCCTTCTCTTTTTCCATAAGAAAAAAACATCACTTGATCAAAGCCAACTCGTGCAATCATTTTTATTGTAGAAAGAAATTCTTCATCTGTCTCAGTAGGAAAACCAATGATCACATCTGTCGTAAGACGCAATGCTGGTGCCGCTTTTCTGACTTCTTCCAATACTGTTTGAGTTTCAGCAGCCTTATTATTTCTCTTCATTAGTTGCAGGATGCGATCCGAACCAGATTGAATGGGAACACAAAGCTCTTTAATTTTTCCATTGCTCACATAATTAAGAATGGTGGGTTTATATTTCAAAAGCCATTTAGGATGAAGCTCATTAAAGGTCCAGTGAACTTTTCTATATTTGGTATCAATTGAATGCATGTCATCCAAAAGCGACGGCAAGCTCGTTCCGATATCAAGGCCGTACAGGCCAAGATTATCAGCAGTAAAAATGAAAGAATTCTCTCCTTTTTCCAGAATGCGTGCGTACTCGCGCAACACCTGATCCTGAGCTTTACTTTTCATTCCTCCGATTGCCCGAGGAATTGCACAATAAGTACAATTATCAGAGCAACCGCTGCCAATCTGCAGATAAGCTCCAAGTTTCACTCTCGGATGCAAAGGCTTGGTTGGATTTTTTAATTTGAACTTAAGCGCGCTCAAGCATGTCAAAAAAAACACTTCATCAAATTTGAATTTGTTAATGACTTTAGAAATTAGACTTTGATCTTGGGCCAGTGCTACAGGATCTGGGAACTCCGAGAACTTAGTGTTGAACGAAGGAAATAATTCATCCATTTTGCCTTCAAGATCTTTAGCATCAATCTTGATAATTTTCTTTTCTTCAAATTCTTTGCTGAAACGTGAAGGAGCTATTTGGGGAAGACAGCCGTGAACAACAATCTTACCATCATAATCCAGATATTTTTTGATCAAGTTGACCGAAGTATCTTCGGCGGTCTGGGACATGGCACAGGTATTAATGAAGATGAAATCCGCGTCTTTAGGCGACGGTGCAATAACATGAGACTCATTCTGAAAAAACTCCGAAATCTTCTGGGAATCCAAAAGTCTTCTATCACAACCATTGCTGGCAATGAAAACTTTAAGCTCTTTTCCGGTTTGATTTGTCTCATTCATCCGGTTTATTTTTACCCTTTATTCATTCTGAGTCAAATACCCTAAGAAGCCTCTTGCTGTGCAAGTCGCCAGCGATTAAGATTAAACTATGTTTTTTTTAAGGCTCTACACAATTCTTTCTCTGATTGCCTCTTCAATGCTATTAGGCATTGCTCTTTTCAATCAATTTGTGACCTATCCTGGATTTAAAGAGATTCCCGAGGCTGACTTTCCTCAATTTCACAAGCACTACACAGAGAGCATGTTTCTAGTCATTCTTCCTCTTATGTTACTCGAAGCCATTACTTTTCTTTTATTGATTGTTCTTAAAGGCTTTCTCTGGCCAAGTGAATGGTTGTTGTCAGCACTCTGTCTGATCATCATTTGGGCCATTACATGGTTTCTTTTTTTCAGAATAAATAAATCTCTGGGAATAAAGAAGAACAATCAATTAATTGATGAAATGATCATTATCAATTGGATGAGAATCATTCTCTGGTTTACCAAGGCAGCTCTGGTTTTTCTTTTTATCGTCGACTACCTTTAAAAACTTCCCTGCATCTTTTAAAAAACAATTGTCCTGTTTCCGAAGAGGAAAAAGCTGGCAAATTTCTTTCAATTAAAAAATCTACTGCTTGCCCATAGCGAATCCGGTTTTCGATGATTTTTTCATTCAAATAGTCACGGTTCATAGTTTCTGAAGGAACATAAGTCGGTTCAAAAGAATTATTGGGTAGGTGATAATTTTCTTTCATCAATTCAGCGGCAAATTTTTTGGCTTTTTGATTCTGCACTTTAAAATCTTCATGCGAATGACCGATAAGATCTACAGAATATTGTCTGACATTTGCTCCCCTGAGATCGTTAAAGCCTCCCCAGGAAGGAACGATCATTGACTTACCAGCACCTTGAAGCTGAGCTGCAACAACTGAAAAATCTTCACTTATCAGATTACTACAAGAAATAAAAATACCGTTAGGTGGAATGTGTTCGAGCCACTGAGTTTCGTTCAGGTCATTTTGAATTGATGGCTTTTCACTGGGCCAAGGCAAGCTTTCAATGAGTTTTTCTATTCTCGTTCTATAGTCGCCAAAAGGGCAATTTAAAATATCTTTGTGGAACTCACTATCAAATTCGCCAAACATCTTCAGAGAGATTTTCTCAGAATAAATCATCTGAAGATAAAATGCAGTCAAGACCAAAAATTCAATGTTTTTCTGTGGCGAAATCCTTCCGGAATAGTACAAAGAAGTCTCTTCATGGAAGCAAAAAGCTTCTTCCTGACTGCTTGGGTGAAACATTTCATAGCGGGAAAGCACTCCCACTTTCTGAGAATCAAATCCATATAGAGAAACTAAAACAGCTTTTACCTGAGGGGAAAGAACGTACAAAGAGAAATCCGAATCCGGCCAGTCTTCTAAATGGAAAATTTTTTCGAAATAGCTTCCCATAAGTAAAACCGATGAAACATTGTCATGTCGTTCATACATTTGATTCCAGTCAGGAACCCATATATTTCCCAGGAGAGCAGAAGCTCTCTCTTCAAGCATGGTCATGCTACGGGCCGATACGTCTTTTTTATTCATCTCCATCACGCTATCATTGTTCAGAAAATTATGACAAAAAAAATAGCAATTCTCACTACCAGACAAAACTTTAGATGGACCAGCATGCAAGAAATCCTGCCGGCCCTGGAAAAATGCTGGCTTGAAGGTGCATCAGAGCATTCTGCGGAAGCTTTCATCATCAATGTTGATGAGTTTTCGTTGAAAAAAACTTTGCCAGATTTGATCCAAAGTGAAGTCATTGTTGTCACGGCTTTCAATGAAACTGTTGCGAAGGCCATGGTGGAAATTAGAAAATCTATTGGTTTGACGATACCTTTTATTTTCCATGTCCATGGCCTTGCCACAATTGGTCTTTGGCCGTTGGACCATTTTGCTGTTTTCCCCTGGTTGGATAGCGGAGATATTTTTGTTGGTACTTGCCCAGGAGATCTTTATTGTCTGAAACTCATCAGCGCCAATTTGAAATCTGCTCAAGTGCCTTTTCCATTCTTTCCTTTAAACGCAACGCTCACGGATTCAACTGAGAAAGTCTTCGCCTACGTGGGAAGATTGTCTGATCAAAAAAATATTGATGTGGCAATCAAGGCTTATCACCTGCTTTTCAAGGAAATGAGTTCTCTGCCTAATTTTGTGATTTATGGCGAGGAAGATCACTTTGGAAGCCCCAATATGGGTATAAAGAGTTCTTCAGTGCTGGCCAATTTAAAAGCTCTTGTGAAAGAGCTGCAACTTGAATCCAAAGTGCATTTTAAAGGATTCGTTAAACGAGAAGAAATCATATCAACGCTCGGTAAAAATCATATCTTCGTATCTGCCAGCACTCATTCTGATGAAAACTTCGGGATGGCGCTGATGCGCTCACTTGAACTCGGTGGAAAAGCCGTTGTCACTCATTGGGGCGGACACATTCTGTTCGGAAAAACTCTTCCTGAAAGAGTGCAGCTAGTCCCTGTGCATTTTCATGAAGGACGCCCTCGGCCGGATATTGATGGCTTTAAAGAAGCGCTGAAAAAATCACTCGAGCTGGATTGCTCCAGTGAATTTCCAACAGTGTTTGACCCGAGTGAAATTGCTAAATCTCTTTTTAAGTTGGTTGAAGCGGCACAATTTCAAGCAAAAGCGATTGAACTTTCCAGTTTCTCTCAAAAATTATTTGAGAGAAAAAAACACTTCAATCAGTCTAAAGACCTACAAACCATTTTCGAATCTTATGAAGATCCCTTTGCTAGAGAGTTTTTAAAAGCTTATCAGATGGATTAGTTGTCTCAGGTTTTGCCAGATAGGAATGCAGATCAAACAAATAATGAGCTCGATCAATGACGGGTAGGGATTCAATTATTGGCATTAATATTCTTTTTAGATGGACAGCTTTTGAAGGATTTAATTGCGAGAAGTAATATTCAAGTATTTCTTTGCGAACTATTTCCGTTTCGGTCAGAATGGAGAATTCAGTTGGTTCATAAAGAAAGGTAATAAAGGGATTGATGTTCTTACTGTAGCAGAAATCTAAAACATCAAAAACTTCTCTCCAATTATCTTTTTGAACAAGAAAATTCATTCTTATATCGAAACTCTTGACCGCATTTCGATAGTCGAGAATATCATTCAGAGTTTTCAACACTAATTCCAGTTTTCCTGGTTTCCTGATTTTGGCATAAACTGAGGGAATAAGACTGTCGATGCTGATAATTAAAGTTTTCAATTTTATTTTATCAAAACTGCTCTTAATTTTAGCATTAAATTGCCAGTGTATATTGCTGGTAATTGTCCATTCACAGCCAGGATTCACTTCAGTCACTTCATCAATCAATCTAAAAGTATCTGTTTGAATAAGCGGCTCACCTGAAAGCATATCGATTTCTTTCAAGTGAGGAAAAATATCTCTTTTGGCCGGTTCCCAGAATTTGATTTCGTCATAGAGACCATTAGGAAGTTGCCAGATATCGCACATCTGACATTGCAAATTGCATTTACCATTGAAATTGGCAGTCAGTTTGAGAATGGGACCGCTTTGGATTTCATTAAACTCAACATAGGGAAGAATCTTATTGTTGTCGGTACATCGATTGCACTGCTCATGCTTAATATCAACCTTACATGTGACAGGTTTTCCCTGAAGAAATTCTCTTCTCCAGCTCCTGATTGTTTCATTGTTCCAAATTTCGGAAATGGTATTTTCCTTTATATTTCCAATGGGAAAGTTATTTCCCTTCTGTCGGCAAATCCCGACCGATCCATCGGGTTCGAGAATAATATTGGTAAAAGGAACGACACAGAAAGCAGATGGTAAAAAACCCTTCGACGAAATAAACTCATCGGCAGCTTCCACATCTTGTTTAATCTGTTCTAAGTTCTGAAACATTTTTTTCGTTCTCTGCAATCTAATTTTACCTATGTACATCACATCAACAGGAGTTGTTTCAAAAAACCTTATTGCATCGTCGACCGTTTCTACAATTGGTTCACCCATTATATTCAAACTAGTATTGAGCAAACAATATAAATTCGTAATCCTTCCAAAAGCCTCAATTAGTTTGTAATAAATTTCGTTCTGAGACTCACAGATCGTTTGCATGCGAGAAGTGACATCTTTGTGAGAAACTTCCATTAACACTTGTTCATACTCTTTCTTCACTTTCACGGCAAAGGACATAAAGAGATTGTTAAAGCTTGGCTCGATGTCAAAATACTCTGAAGCTTTTTCTTGCAAGACAGTACAGCCGTATGGACGAAAATCTTCTCTAAATTTTATTTTTTCATTTAAATATTTTTTTATGCCTTTGCGATCAGGTCTGCAAAGAATACTTCTGTTTCCAAGCGCACGCGGACCTGATTCACTTCTACCTTGAAACCAGCCGACAACTTTTCCCTCTGCAAGATCACTCGCCGCCCGCGAAATAAAATCTTCACAAACCATATGGTCAATTTTTTTGGCATCTAAGAGAGCAATTGTTTTTGCATCATCAGGACTAGAGGAAAGCGGCCCCCAGTAAGAACGTTGTTTTTCCAATGGAAATGGCTTCCACTTTTCTGGCTCCATTGAATACAAAGCATAACTTGCACAGCCCAATGCAATTCCATCATCTCCAGGAAATGGGAGTACATAGATTTGTTCGAATGATTTTCTATAATATATTTTTGCATTATTTGTGCAATTGAGCGCACAACCACCAGAGAGAATGAGATTTTTATACTCGGGAAAATCTCTTCGCAAATGGGAAAGGAGCGCTTCGTAGTCATCTTCAAATTCATTCTGAACAGTGGCCGCTATGTTTTTAAACAGAACCATGTCATTTGACTCTTCCCACTCACTCTTCGTTGTGCCATTGAAAGAATGGCCCCAATTCAAAGATTTCAGAAATTCCACTCGGTTCTTGATTTTTTCGGATTGCCCAAATGGAGCTAACCCCATCACTTTCCCCGCTGAATTAGCATCTTTAAAAATGAACTGAGAACTCAATTCATACATTCCACCAATACCTTCAGTGAGAATTCGCCCTTCAGAATTTTTAGTGTGTGTGATCCATCTTTTTAAAACGGGTTTTACGGATGATCCATCCTGAAGATAGACGCTGCACTCTTCGAGTGAGTCTGGATTCTCGCTTTCACAACCATTGACGTCTCTTGCTCTGGAACCTGCTCCATCCATTATGACAATGAGCGATTTTTGAAAAGGCGACATGGCCAGCGCTGCATACGCATGAGCATCGTGATGAGAAACAAATTTTATCTCTGAATTAAATTTAGTTGAAAATTTTTCGAGCTTATTTTTTCTCAGGTAATCATAAAAGGGAAACTGATTATTATAAAATTCTTCAAAAAAGCCGGGAGTTTCTACATCACGATTTTCGGCTATGATGAGATTTTCAGTCTCACCTACAAACTTATTAAACTCTTTGAGAGCTTCAAAAGGCCACGCGCCGGAATTTTTCTTTCGGGTCAAACGCTCTGTTTGCCAGATCTGCATTTTTTCAATATTCCCTTCTGGAATATAACAGACTGAAGAAAAGTATTTAGTTTTTCCAATGCCTAAATAGTTTCTTACTGAATTCATATTAATTCCTAACGACTGTAGAAATTTTTTCTGCGTATGAGCTGATTTCATCAGACGTCATTTCAAAAGGCACATTGATTTTTAATGTAGAGGTCAAATAATCAATTGATGCTAGATAGGAAGACTTTTTATAACTGCGCCCAGGTCTTTCTTTCTCTAAAAGATGCATCCATTGCCAACAAGCATGAGCAGGTCTGAGCGAAATCGGAATGCCCACAATTTTATTTTCAACAAATTTCATGAGCTGTTTATTGGCGATGACCGCTGAAGGAAAACGTAAATAAAAAGATGTTGCGCAATCTCCGCTTTCATCCAGAGAAGGAACAATATCAATTCCGTCTGCTGACAAAATGTCAGTCATCATTTTTTTTCGCCAGCGCAACTCGGACAAAATAAAATCCAATCTGCTCAGCTGCACATTCATCAATGCACCTGATAGCTCAGAGACTCTCATTGATTGACCGACAAACGGCTGAACTTTTGTAAATGCTTCTTTGTAGGTTGGACCGAAAGAGCAACAGGCATCCTGAATACAAAGTGCTTTTTGAAAAAACACTTCATCTTTCGTTATAAAAGCTCCTCCTTCACCACAAGAGAGTATTTTATCAACATTAAAAGAAAAGCATCCCATTTCACCGATTGACCCTAACCGTTTGCCTCCAAAACTGCCACCGCAAGCCTGAGCAACATCTTCAATTAAGATGAGGTGATGATCATCGGCAATTTTGCGCAACGAATGCATGTCGCACGGATGGCCATCCATGTGAACAGCAATAATGGCCTTAGTTTTCGGTGTAATTGCATTCAAGACTTCTTGCGGATCTATAGTTAAATTTTCATCGATATTCACAATGACAGGTGTAGCTTTTGAATTAATGATCGCCGCGGCAGTTGCAAAGAAAGTGAAAGCCGGCATGATAACTTCATCATCGTTAGTAAGTTCAAGAGCGGAAAGAGCGCAGATAAGAGCATTGGTGCCACTGGTTACCATTAAAGCGTGATTGACGCCCATGACTTTGGAGAATTCCAGTTCAAATTGACGACACTCCCCAATGAAATCTTTTCCACGATTTCGAAAATACTTTCTGGAAAGAATGATTTCAGTGACGGCCTTAACGTCGTCTTCATTGGTCACGTACATGTAGAAATGATGCTTTTTTTAATGATCAATGACAATTGCCGATTTCTGCGAAAGATTGCTTTTTTTGGAAATCTGTTAAATAATTGTACTCGTATAATTAAATCCAGGAACTTACATGCAAGACAATAAAAATAACGGTAACAATAAAACTTCGACTGAAGCTTCAACAGAACCAACAGCGAAAAAAGAATATAAATTCGGTGGTATTCAAGAATTCAGCCTTGAGAAAATTGAAGAAGCTATTCTTGAAGACAGCGTTTACCTGGATGTCTTCGCAGGATCAGACCTGGCATTTAAAGAAAACATTCGTCCTCTTGAGAATGTTTTAAATGCAGTCTCAAAACTTAACTGCATTTCTTACGATTACAAAACATCAGAATTTAGTCACAAGAATTTCCCTGAATCAAGACAAGTCGGAGTGATCGCTCAGGAAGTTAAATCAACTTTTCCTGAACTTGTTCGCCTCGATCAAGAAGGTGATTTACAGGTCAATTACAGTCAATTGAGCACGATTGCACTTCAGGCAGTTAAAGAGCTTTCTGCGATGTTAGAACAATCTAATCAGCGCATTGCTAAGCTTGAAGCTGAAATTGAAAAATTAACGAACGCTCATTAATTCAAGAGAAGTTGCACGGCTTAGAAAAGGCTGGGCATCTTCCATAATTTTTGAAGTAGGAACTGAGTATTCCTTTGCGAGATCTTCTACAATTTTTCCGAGGTTCATTTCATTAGTTGAAATTTTCTGGAACATTTCTGCAGCAACGCCATCAATTTTATAAAAAACTTCATCGTCATTCATTTTCATGACAACAACAGTTCCGTCTTTATTTGTTCTAAAAACGATTCCTTCGTTCATTGTAAGAATGGATTCAGCAGTAAAATTCATAAAGGTCTCCTCGAAATTCTTCTTTAAATTTTGCTGGGAGTTTTCTTTTTCGTAAAGGGATTATTCCATTGAGATGACGACTTTTCCTGACAACTGGGGATTATTGGCAGTTGCAAAGGCATTGTCCAGATTTTCACAAGAGAAAGTATGGCTGACAATGCTTTCAGCTAGAGGGCGAAGACGCCCTGACCATTGAGAAATAGTCTGATTGAGAGTTGTTAGAGGAACACCTCGCATAAAAACCATTCGAGTGGCGAGCCTGCTCATCAAATCAGGAACGATCTCGACATTGCGGGTGTATTTGCCAACCATGACGGCCAGGTAACCTTTTTTGGCAAAGACGGGAAGGTAATGCCATCCGCCTTTGTTACCATCGCGATCGGCAGTTGCATCGAAGATGACATCGAAATGTTCTTTGCTCCCATGAATCATCAAGGCCACTTTTAATGGAAGCGCATTGAGACCAAGTTTCTTAGCGCGCTCCACTCTTTCGGCAATCGGATCCATAATTGTGACCGGAATATTTTCTTCTTTGAGAAGATAGGCGATAAGAATTCCTACTGTACCCGCTCCCATCACCAAAACATTTTCCGGATTTTCGGAAAGATTCTCTTTCATCAAACGAATGGCCTCAACGGCCACTGCCATGACTTCAATTAAAACTTCAGACTGATCATTTGAAGATAATTTAAGAGCATTAAATCCCTTCATCACCAATTCGTGTCTAATAGCACCGATTTCATTTGTACCTAAATGAGTTGGTTTCGCGCAGTGATTAACGGCTCCTTTTAAACAATAAGAACATTGACCACAACCAAAAGTAGCCGAAGACGTAACGAAATCGCCTTTTGCCACGTGAGAAATTTGAGATCCGACTTCTTTTACTTCGCCAATCCACTCATGCCCCAGATAAAGTTCTGTCTTTCCACTTAACGTGTAATGATAAAGATCAGAGCCGCAAACTCCAATGAGTTTAGGGGCCACTCTAATTTCATCCGGTAACAGGGTCGTCGCAGTTGTACTCAATTGCTTTTTGAATTTTTTATCAAGACCAAGTACGTACTCAAAATTCTCTATCATAAAACTTCCAATCTATTGCAGCTTTTACAAGCATCGTATTTGTGACGAAGACCTTTTCTCAATGAGGATCTGAACTCTTTATACTTTTCCGAATTCCAGATTTCCAGGAGAGACGTTTCCATTATATTTCCCATCTGGTTTTTCTGATAGAAGTCTTCAAAGCAAGGGACGACATTGCCTTTTACTGTAACAGTCAGCATTTGCTCAGGCAAATAACAAGGCATGAAAGCTGTTGAGATGGTATTGCCGACACCGTTTAAAACTCCGCCTCTATTCGTAAGATTAATTTCTGAAAAAGTCCGATAGGTGAGATATTTTTTTTCGTCATTATCAAGAAGCTGTAAAGTTCTTTCAAACTCATAGTCATCGCTTTTGTCATGTTTCGTGACAATAAATTGACTGACTCCGGCCAGGATTAATTGCCTATAGAGATTAGCTGTGAGCAATGTTCCATTAGTGTAAAGCTCAATGGAAGTTTCCGGTAATTTCTTACGGGCAAGGCCGATGAAGTTTAAGAGATCAGGTGAAAGCGTAGGCTCATTGTAAAAATCAAAAGAAAGCCTTCCAGCAAATTTTAGACTTTCAAGCTGGGAGATGATTCGTTCGAAAATCTCCGGCCGCATATGTCCCTTTTCGATTCTGCTAGCTACAGAATTAGGACAATATGCACAAGCCATATTGCAACCATGATTAATTTCTATTTCAACGGACTTAAAAATATCATTCACAATAGGCATCCGGCATTACGAATTTTTGAAATCTTAACAACGGCCGGTATCCTTGTCAAAAGAACCTGCTACAATGATACAAGGTGAAAAACTATCAGTTTAAAGACAATAAAAATGCAGTCCTTTATCAATTCAATCGCGCGTTGGGGCAAACCGCTTTTCTCTCTAAGCAAATACAATGGTTTTACATTTTTCTGCTCTACCCTTTTGTCCGCAAGGTGCTACTTTGGCGAAATAGAAATCTGGCCGATGTCATATTGAGAAATTCCACTCTGAGCAATTCCTTTCACCCTTTTTTTTCTGATCTCGACATAACTCTGGTTGTCGAGAGCGATCAGGGAGTGGAAAAAATTTTACGAGATTACTTCTTCCTGAAAAAAATTTTTATTATGCTCGACACTCCGGAAGTCTATACTGTTTCTGAGTATCAAAAACTAAAACAGCTAAGTGAAACTAAAGCATGGGATTTGGTCAATTTCTTCTGGCATTTCAGGAAAATCAACTGGAACAAAAAAGCACTTCTTTCTGCAAAGGATCCTTTTGAAATTCTGAAGTTGACTCGCTCCATTGAAAAAAGTCAGAACATCATTTTGAAGGAAAATCCCCGGGATAAAAATTTAACTTTAAAACATTTTGTGATCCTGGATGAGTTATTTCAGGCTACTTCACTGGTAAAAGTTTGTTGCTATTACAGTGACTATCTGGAAAATAATTTTTCACAGGGCTTTCATATTGAACTTTCCCGAAAACAGTATGAATTTTTAAATTCATTACTACCGGGCGAAGACATCATCGAAGAAATTCAAGAAAAAGTTTCACAGAAATATCTTAATGCAAAAGAAGCAGTTTTCTATCATGAGCTTTTTTTATCAAAAAGTGCATTGAGAGTCAGAGAGTTTCAAAAGCTTTCTCTTGAGAATCACCGCCAATGGATCAATTATCTTGAGGGACGGATTCCTGTACTAGCTGATCAATATAGAAATTTACAAGATATTGGTTGAGTTCGGGAAGGACACTCGCCATTTTCACATTTTTCTTTTTATCAAAAGCGCTGTTCGTTTTTTTAAATTGAGAAAGCAAGTGGCTTGAATCTTTCTCATTCATGAACGCTATTGTTTGCTTAATATTCTCCACAAGATACTTGTGAGTCACCTGGCGTTCATTTAAATCTAAGAGAACCGTTTGCAGTCTTTCGGTCGCTTGTTTCTTGGCCGCAGAGGGAAGCACCTGAGTGCTAAGATACTCAGGAAAAAAGAGATTACTTAAATTCAAAACCGGCAGAATTTTTTTAAACTTTTTTAGATAATTAAACAGGTCAGCTATAGAGAGGGCATTGTAAATCTGAACAGTGCAGGAAACAATCACTTCGCTGACATTTAATTCTTCTGCATGTTCATCAAGATAAGTCAGATTTTTATCGATCACACTCCAGCGCGAAGGAGGTCTAATGTAGTCATTAACTTCACCAAAACCGTCGATGCTTGCGAGAATCCTCACTTCTTTGAACTGCTTCCAAAGTTCAAGGACTTCTTTCGGGAGAACAGTGATGTTTGTATTGTAGGAAACAATCATATTTTTTGCATGGCCAAGCGTGATGATCTCTTTCAACATGCGGGACATTTGCGGAGAAATGAGGGGTTCGCCTCCGGCAAAGTGAATACGTTGTACACCTTTTAATTTTTCTTTTAATTCATCAAATAAATAATTTTCTTCCGGCCAGTTGAAGCCGGAGTAGTAGTCGGCAAGCTCAACTGAAAGATGTTCGCTCTTGGTTTTAACATCATTCCAGTCTTTAATCCAATTGGCGGATGAAAAGGGATTGCACATTCGGCATTGGAGATTGCACTTATTTCCCAAGCGATAATCAAGGGATTTGAATTCCACATCAATAGAGCCATCTTCGCGGGTGCCATTCTTTAGCTGTGAAATGATCTGAGCATAATCTGCATTTTCTATAATTCTCCTGCTGTTTCCACCGTTCTTTTCTGTTTCAAAACAGCGAGTGCAGACAGAACTCCACTCACCTTCGAGCATTTTAAGTCGAAGTTCTTTCATCATTTCCGAATTCATGACGGACTTTACGGCAGGACGATTTTTGATGTTATAGAAGTCGCCTTTTTCATCTGGAATGCCATGATGGAATTCCTCAGAAATACAGCATACCTGATACGCTCCGTTGCTGTTGACGAAGCTATGTATCCAGGGCAAGACGCAAAATGATTTTGATTCACAATCCACTTTAATATTCTAAGCAAATGAGAGACTATAAATCCATGGAAATCCCTCAGGCGAAGGAACAAGATTCAAAGGTTTTTTGTATTCTCCCATGGATACATCTGAATGTGATGCCGGATAGCTCTGTTATCCCCTGCTGCGTTTCGCCTTATGATGATATTTACGGGAATGGAGAGAATCAAAATCTTTCTGACATCTGGAACTCTGAAAAATTTAAAAACCTTCGTCTCAGTATGTTGAAAGGAATCCCCTCGCCAGGTTGTGCTCGCTGCTATTCGCTTGAAGCGTCAGGCTTTAAAAGCATGAGACAGGAAATGAATAATCATTTCCAGGATGCTTTTTCACTGGCCCAGAAAACAAAAAGTGACGGCAGTCTCGACGAAATGCAATTGAAATACATTGATATCCGCTTTAGTAATCTTTGCAATTTCAAATGCAGGGGTTGCGGGCCCACTTTGAGTAGTTCATGGCAAAATGATTATCAGCAACTTTACGGCACTCCTCCCTCTGAACTAAAAGTCAAAAGCATTGCAGTGAATTCACCTGATTTCTGGCGAGAATTATTTTCGCTAATTCCTCACGCTGAAGTGATTTATTTTGGCGGAGGTGAACCGTTGATAACAAAAGAACATTACGAAGTTTTATCTTTGCTCAATACCCTGGGCAAGCACGATATTGAACTTCGCTATACAACAAATCTTTCACAGCTTCATTATAGTCAATACGATCTTTCCGAAATCTGGAGCAAGTTTAAAAAAGTCACTCTGGGTATAAGCATCGATGATCTCTATCAACGGGCCGAATACTTTCGCCATGGAACCAAGTGGCCGGTGCTTGAGAAAAATTTAAGAACTCTAATTGATCTTTATCCACAAATCATTCGAAGTGTGAATTGCACTGTAAATATCATGAACGTTTACTACTTTCCGGAAATTTATGAATTTACAGTTTTGAACGGTCTCATTGATCCGGTTGAGTTCAATGTTAATTTACTCTTGGACCCAGATGAACTCAGAGTTGATGTCTTGAATGATGAAATGAAACGGAAAATCTCTACCAGACTAAAGAAATTTAAATTCAAACTGCAGACTTTAGATCGCAAATTTCAATACGTTTTGAAAGATATCGATGCCATTCTTAATTTTATGAATGGGTCAGATAAATCTCATCTGCTTCCCCTTTTTAGAGAGAAAACGCGGCAATTGGATCAATTGAGAGGTGAAGATTTTGCGACTACGTTTCCGGAGTTGAGAGAGTTGCTGAAGTAAAAATTTCAACGGCACATACTTTCCGATAATGCTTCAACTTATTTAAAAACGCATCCTGATTATCAATTTCTGTACCATGTAAATGCCCCAGGGGAATAAGTCCAATCGCCGATTTGGGATCAGAAGCTGTCATTCCACGTTCAGAAAGCCAGGCTTCAAATTCTTCCGTTATCGTGAAGTCGAAATCGGGCATAAAACTTAACATCATTCCCGTTGTATAAACATTTTGAGGAGCAGGTTCAGTTTTGTGAAGGAAGGCATCTTTTGTAGGTACGCCAGTCATCCCATATGATAAATAAAGTTCGCCAAATCGATTGGATGGACTAAAGAGATTATAATCCTCTTCTTCAAGAAGCTTATCGCCTTGAGGGATGAGGAGAATTTGTACATGATCCGAAGGAAATTCCCCAAGGTGAGTAAACGATTCAGCCTGATGAATGGTCATGTTGTAATCTTGAATGGCCTCACAAAACTCGCGAACTATTTTTAGTTTCTTAAAACCGTCAATTTTTTCAAAATACTTATGAGCGAGATTCAGAAACTCAACACTCATTGGAATTTCAGCCTTGAAAGGAATTTTTATGTCTTCAAACTTAAATTTATCTGCATAGGAATTAATGATTTCTATGCAGTGATTTAATCTTTGTTCCAGTTCTTTTTCTGAATGAAACCTTTTCCCGAAAAAAAATCCGTCATTTTCAATGATTTGTTTACTCTTATCTTTTGTCATCAACTCGACCCAGCGACTGCGCAGGTTGTGGTCGTAAAGTCGATAAGTGAGATTTAACTTTTCTCCTTGTGGAGAAAGAAAAGTCACTGTTAAAAATTGATTGCTGAAATTGAAAGTCATGGTGCCCCTGCAGGACAAAAGTTTTGACCTTTATTAATCACACATTCTATTTTTTTTAGGGCATTGATATCCACAAGAGGATCTTTTTTCAAAACGATCAAATTGGCCATGGCCCCCTTGCGAATAACACCGATTTGATGATCCATTTTGACTGAGAGTGCTGGATGGTATGTCATTGCAGAAAGAATCTCTTTATTGCTGAATCCTGCTTCTTTGAAAAAATCCAGCGTTTGTTTAACCTTCTTTGCACGAGAAAATCCTGAGGTTTCTGAATGAAAGTAAAAGTCTGGACCAAAGAGAATCTTGTTTTCGTTCTTTGCAAGCTCTTTAGCGACTTTGAGTTGAAATTGATAAAATGGTTCTTTGAAGTAATCAAATTCAATAAGTGTCGTTCGATCAATTCCAGTCAGAGTGACGAAGAAATTTTTCATTCGCTTATCGACTAAAAATTGACTTGCGTGCTCAACATGACCGAAGCCAGAAGCCAATGTTTTTTCCATTGAGGAAGAAGTGATCGCATGAGCTGTAATTTTTTTAAAATGAGTGCCCGCAGCTTGAAGAATGCTTCTGGCTTCTTCTGCGCTCAATCCTCCTGGTGAAGGATCATTATCAAAATATATTTTGAGGATTTCCACATGGTTTTTTCTATACGGGGTTAGAATTTTCTTCCAATCCGGTTTTCTTTCGTTGATCAGAGTGTATTCAGCTCCGGACAGTTCAGCACTGGCGCTCGTAGGAAACTGACCATTGGCATTGCTTAGTCCAGGCCCAGAAACAAGCAGCAGCGGATAATTTTCATTGAGAGAAACCTCATCGCGAAGTTTAACGTCAAGAAAATGCCCGGAATTGCCCAGATCAAAGATGGTCGTGAAGCCCTCTTTTAAATAGTCTTTAAGAAACGTTCGAGCACGTTCCATTCTGAAAGCAGGAGCCAGTCGCGCTTCACGTTGAAGAGCATTTTCAAAACTACTGTCTGCCTTGGTTTGGGTAAAAAATAAATGTGCGTGCGCATCGATCAGACCGGGTAAAAGAAATGAATCGTGAAGGTCAACAATAGGAAGTTTGGATGATTGGCCTTTAGATTCAATCGCGACTATTTTTTTGTCTTTTATTCGTATTTTTTTTCCATAAATCCATCGTCCGGCAATAGAGTCGTAATAGGCTTTTGGGAGAACATAATAGTCACTGGCAAACGCATGGCTTGCGCTCAAACAAAGAAGTAAAAATAGACTTTTGAATAATCGGATAAACACCTCTATTTCTCTTATTAAATACTACTTTCGCACGGGAGGCTATGCTACAATTTTTAATATGATTTTGATGCGCAAAATTCTGCTATTAACATATTTCCATATGTGTTCACGCTATCGCAAAGCCTGGGCAGGTTTTCTTTGGGTTGTGGCCAATCCCATCCTGACCTTTGTCATTCAAGCGCTCATTTTCAAATCGATTTTAAAAATAGAAATTGAAAACTATCCGGCCTTTTTAGTAACGGGTCTTTTGCCTTGGTTTTTTATAAGCCAAAGTTTGTACGTTGTGACGAACAGCCTGGTTGCTTCCAGAGACATTCTTCTGGGTTTTAAAATTCACCCATTTGTTATTGTGAGTTCACAGGTTCTGGATCAGTTTGTCAGCTTTCTAGCTGCTTTTGCTCTCATCAGTCTTTTTACTGTCAGATTGCAGTCAGATTTTTTATTATTAAGATTAGGATTAATTCTAATAAGTACGTTTCTTATTTGTTCTTTCACAGTGCTATTCACTAACTTACTTGCCTATTGGCATGTATTTTATCGCGACATTCAGTTCATTACTCAGTTCATTATGAATCTTGCTTTTTATGTAACTCCTATTTTTTATCAACCATCTTCATTGGGAAAATACCAATCATTGCTGGTTTTCAATATTTTTTATCCGTTCATTAAGCTTTATCAATCTTCGCTCTATCAGTTTGACCTGAAGATTTGGGGACAGGCTGCCCTTTCCAGTTCGATTATTACGCTCATGACGCTTTTGATACTCGATATGAGCTATCGCTTTAAGATGAAGGAGTTTTACATCCATGTCTGAAAGCATTCTGGTTGAAGCAGATAAATTCACAGTTTACTTTCGACCGACTGTTCATAGGAAACAGACGATGAGGGATGTGTTCGTCTCACTTTTCTCTGTTCCTTCGTTCAATCCTTCAAAAGATAAATATATAGTTCTGAATAATATTTCTTTGAAAGTCTATCGGGGTGATGTTTTAGGATTACTGGGAGTCAATGGCGTCGGTAAAACTACTTTATGCCGCTATTTCGCGGGGATTATTAAATCCAGTGAAATTAAAATTCATGGTGAGGTCCGGGCCATATTCGACAACAGCATTTGTTTCTACCCTAACCTGACTGGAAGGGAGAATGCAGAAATCCTCGCCGAAATTATGTTCCCGGGAACATCTTCGTCTGAAAAAAGTAAACTCATTGATGAAGCTTTGGAGTTCAGCGAATTGAAAGAATTCGTGGATGCGCCCATCAATACCTACAGTAGAGGAATGAGAGCGCGATTATATCTTTCTTTAGTGACTGCCCGCGAAGCCGATGTTTTAGTCCTAGACGAAATTTTTGGAGGCACTGATCAATTCTTTGCGCACAAATTAGGCGAGAGAATTAAGGGCATCGTTCAAAAGAGTGGAGCCGTCATTATGGTGAGCCACGATCCTGACGATATCGAGAAGTTCTGCAACAGGGCCATTGTTTTACAGGATAAGAAAATTGCCTTTGATGGGGCTCCGGCGGATGCACTGGACTTCTATAGCAATGGAAGCAAGGAAGCCTGATGTTTAAACAGACGCTGAAATTGTTTTCGAAAAAAGAAAAATTGATAATCATTTTTTGTTATTTTTTACTTATCACTCTTTTCGTTTTTTTCCCTGTTATCTATGGTGATCCTTTTTGGGATGATTGGATTTTTATTTTCCGCAACGAGCACTTTTATAATCAATCTTTTCTTTCTTATTTTCCGGGAGGAAATGAATCGCGCTCCTGGCCTATGTTTTTTACCAGCATGTGGGTGTTTCTCCGTTTGTTCGGATCGCACTATTTTTTATATCATCTTGCCAGTCTGATTCTTCATTCCGTAAATGGTTTTTTAATTTACAGGCTCGCCAATAGATTCAAATTGAAATGGCCCTGGTTGCTGACGTTGCTTTATCTCATACACCCGCATCAGATTCTGACGGTGGGTTGGATCATGCAATTTAAAACCATCCTTTCTATTTTTTTCATGCTTATTGCATTGGAATCGCTCTGTAAATTCTACGAAACGGAGAAGGAGTCCTTATTCCTCGCTTCGCTGGTTCTCTATACTTTTTCGTTACTCTCCAAGTCCACTACTCTTTGTTTGATTTTTACCATTCCATTTATTGTCCCAGCTTTAAAGAAAAAGATCAGTTTGAAAAAAATGGCTATCATCTCTGGACCATTTATCCTTTTGGGAGTTTTGGCCTTTGTGAGAACGATCTGGAGTTACAGGGAAGCAATCCTAAATGAAGCCTATAGTGCTAATCACATTAAAGACAGACTGCTTCTTTCTTTGAAAGTCTTTTCACATTATCTAGAATTTCTTGTCTGGCCTACGAAAAATCTCCTTTTTCAAAAATCAGTTTTACTCGATCTTTCTGCCCGAGAGTTTCTTGAAATTTTTGTTGCATGTGTTTTCATTCTTTGGCTAGGAAGAGAAATATTCAAAAAGAATGAACCGATATTAAAAGGAAGTTTTATTTTTTTCATGACTTCACTTTTTCCTTTTTGTGGGCTCGTTTTTATTCCCATTTTCAGTTTTTCAAATTTTATTCCCTATTGGCTCAGCATTCCTTCTCTTGGTCTGATTCCCATCATCGGACATTTTGCCAGTAATAAGAAAATATTAATTGCGTTGGTATTAGGTTTTGCCCTTGTTTCTCATGTGCAGTCATATTCAATGAAGAATCCGGAAAAAATTATTATTGATTCACTTGAGCACACTCCAAATCAGAAGCTATTTTACGTAACACTTATTGAGCACTACGTTTATAGCGGCGAATGCACCAAAGCGAGAGAAGCCCATACCAAATTGACTGAACTTTCTGGGTCACAAGAAATTCCTCTTTTGACTAAAGTGAATCGCTGTATTCCTATGCCATAATCAGTTATAATTTTCTTATGAATTCCAGTAAGACAATTGAGTTGAAAAAAACACTTCTATACTTGAGTGTTTTTATCGCTTTCAGCCTGGCCATCTATTGGCCATCTTTATTTGGCGGGCCCTTCTGGGACGACTGGGTTTATATTTTCAGAGCATATCGCAATCAAATGAATGCTTCGTCTCCGCTGATTTTTTTTCCCGGCGGAGCTGAATCGAAATCATGGCCAGTTTTTTTTACGATTATCTGGGGTATGTTTAAAATTTTTAAACACAATTACCTTCTGTACCATCTCACCAATATTACCTTCCATGGACTCAATGGCTTCTTGATCTGGAAAATTTTAAAAAAAGTTCATATTGAAAATGCGTTTCTTTGGGCGCTGATTTTTACAGTTCATCCTTTGCATTTGTTTACAGTGGCGTGGATTATTCAGTCAAAAACGATATTTTCTATTACCTTTTTCCTTTGCTCGCTTTGGTTTTACATTAAATTCTATCAGCGCCAAAAGATCGTTTACCAGGTTCTGATGTTTTTTTTCTTTGGGCTCTCTCTTCTCACAAAATCGGCTACGGCCGGATTTGCCTTAGTGCTTTTATTTTCTTTTTTGTTCTTTAGAAAGAAAATGTCATGGAAGAAATACACGGCTTTCTTTGTTGCGCCCATTCTGCTTTTAAGCTTTCTGGCGGTAGCTAGAACAGCATGGACTTACAATATTAAAGATTATTTCCGCGAAGAAAAAATCCTGACGTCCACTACAGTTTCACCTTATCTGGTTTATAAGCGTGTAGAAGTATCAAATGTAGAAGGGCCGGAAGAGAGATTTCTGATTACGGCGAAGATTTTTGGAAGATACTGTGCTTTTGTTTTTTTCCCCATTGGCGGTGATCATATTTTTCAAGAGGCATCGCAACTGGATTTCTCGAGTTATGAATTTGCCATTATTCTGTCGGTCATCGCTGGGTTAATCGTCCTTAGTCATTATTTTTATCGCCGAAAGCTCTATTTTGAATTGCTGAGCTTCCTCTTTTTCTGCGTAAGTATATTACCTTTGTGTGGCGCCTTTTATTTATCCATTTTCTCTACCACCAACTTTAATCCTTACTGGCTCAGCATTCCCGTTTTAGGCTTGCTTCCTGCGGGGGCTCATTTCTTTAAATCGAGAAATGATCTTATTCTAGTCATCGCCTTATTCGCCGGCCTGACTCATTGGCAGTCATATCAATTTATCAATACAGAAGAATTGTTTCTAGATTCAATCAGAAAATCGCCTGAACAAAAAATCTTTCAAGCTTCTCTGATTGATCATTACGTCAAAACATATCAATGCAAAAAAGCCCGAGATCTCTTTGCGGAGTATTCAAAAACGGGAAGCCCACAGCTATTCAAACTGGATGAAAAAGTTCTTCGCTGTGAAGAACTAAGAGAAGGTCAGGAATGATTTATTCGCAATCTACATTAATGTATCTTTTAACTATCGTCACAACTTTAGGTTTAACTAAAAGATTGACTCAATATTTGGAAGCATATTTCACTCCTCTGTTTGCCTTGTTGGTTTCAGTCACCATTTTGCTTCATCCTTTATCCATTGATGCCTTGATGGCCCCTAATCTTCTGAATGGCGCAGTCGCTTTTTGGTTATTTCTTGAAGCGCTTTTTTTGATGAAAGAAGGGAATGAGAACGGCTCGTTCGTTCTGATGATCCTAGCGTCAGTTTGCAATATAAGTTATTCGCTGTTTCCAATTTTTTATTTTATTCAAAAACGTTCTAAGAAAACCTGGATTTTTGTACTTGTTTATCTTGTTCTCATTGTTCTTTATTATATCAAGCTTTGGTATCCGACCTTCCATAACCCAGTGGTCTTCGCTGCTTACTTTGTGCAGAATCTCGTTGCGCCGATTTATATGACCGCATTGACTCCGGCGCTTCTCCCGCTATCTCTTTTCTCTGTCATCTCAGCTGCCTTGATTCTCCTTCTCATTTTCTGGGGCGAAGACAGAAATAAACTCTCCCGATTTTTCTGGCCCCTTCTTTTTCTGCCATTGATTGGAAGTGCTGTTCATCAATGGACTGCTCCTTTAAATTTCTGGTCTGAAATTATTTTTAATGGATCCAGCTTTCTTTGCATAACATTTGCTTTCGTCACTATGGTTGCCATCCATATTCCCAAAAAAGCCTTCGTTCTTTATAGCTGTATCATGCTCTTTCTGTCTTTCAATTGGGCCGTTCAATGGGTTCCTCTCTCCAAGGTAATGAGACTCTCCGTTCTCAATCTTCCTTTGGATTATCCCAAATCCCTTGAAGCCAAGCGTGCATTGGCTTGGGAGCTCATTTATGAAGGGAAATTAATTGAAGGGAAAAATCTAACTGAAGAGTTATTAAAAAATAATCCCGGCAATCAAGATCTGGAAAATGATCTGCTCTTAATCAAAAATCAAAGATAATTCTAGTACGAAGTACAGATTGGAGTTCCTGAAGGAGTTAATCCACTGAGAGATTGATAAGCTCCACACATTTTTGTTTTGGTATATGGAGAACAGTTTAAGGTACCGTTGTTAGTTAAATTGTTTCGGGTGAATGAAATACCAAACTGCCCGGCAGCACATCCTCCCGACATAACCGGAAACGGTTGACAGGAAACTGTTCCGTTAGCATAAAAAGTCTGAGCATAAGTTCCCGCAGGACATGGAGCTGGATTGGCGGTAAGGCATGTTGCTCCCGCAGAAGAAAATCCTGAAATGAAAGTTACACCAGTACAAGAGGGTGTCACACACGTAGCAGTTGTGGCTCCCGTTTTATAGAGGAGTTGTCCCGCTGCACAGATAGGATTCTCTTTAGAAGCACTGACCCCTGGTGTTGCACAAGTGACTCCACTGTTTGAAGAAGCATAGACATAAGTATTGGCCGTAGGACAAGATGACGTTGCTCCATTAGAAAAGCTATCGCAATTAGCAGCTGCAATTGAAACCGTTCGTCCGACATCATTACCGCCAGTGGCGACGATGGTAAAACTTCTTATCGCTTTTGAAGGAGCAGCAGCGAGCGCGCAATCGAGAGAAGCATTGGCTGCTGTTCCACCGTTAAGAGTAAAGTTTGTTGAACAAGAATTGGTTATCGTTCCGGTCTTGTTGTAATTCGAGTAAGCGCCAAGGTCTCCCGTTGAAGTACAAGCGGCTTCAATCGAATCCCCTACTTTTTGGTTTTCCGTAATAGCATAACAAGTCGTGATTTTATTCGTCCCATCTACCTGCTGATAAAAAGGGATCTGCATCGTAATTAAATTTTTTCCGGTGTATCCGGCCTTGAATCCTGATGATGAATTGTCATATGTAAGTGTCATCATCCCTGAGTTTTGGCTTCCAGGAGTGAAAGCAAGAGTCAGATTCGTCAAAGTTAATTTTGTGCTGACCTGTAATCCAGAAGTCAAAAACGGATTCACACCGGGGCTGTTCTTAAAATAAAGATTAAAAGGAGCGTTGAGAGTATAGCCTGTCAATTGCCCAGCAAAGTTTTGAGTACAGTTCGCACTATCAGAAAGAATCGTAGAAATACGCTTTCTCTCTGCTTCAAACGCATTTACAGTTTTCGCTTTGATGGCATTCGATTTATTCGCTTTGCGGATCTCAATCAGGTAGTACGTACCCGACAAGACGACCGACATAGCGGTAATGGCCATGACTAACGAAAATCCCGAACGATTATTTAAAAACTTCTTCATCATAAATAACCTTATGGCGGTAAATTCCCGCAAACAACCGCGCCACCTGAAGTTGTCGAAACAACCGCTTGTCCTGCTCCACATGTATTAGAAAGAGTCGGAGCTGTACAAGTGACGACACCGACATTATTTACCGCTGAAGCGTAATTAGCCTGTCCGCCAGAACATGCATTGTTGTTGGGGTAAGGCTGGCAATTGAGTGAACCATCGTCATTTGTACTAGCTGCATAATATCCAGGCTGAGTACAATTTTTTGTTAAATAAGGATCCGTACAATTTGGAGTGACCCCGCCTGTCGTTATCGTTATTCCTTTTAAAACTTTTCCAGCAGCACAATTGAGAGATGTAAAAGCGATGTAGTTCGATCCATTATGGGCCACAAAGCCCGTTGTCCCTACTCCGGTCAGATCGAGAATTTTATTACAAATCGCATTTCCGTTTGCATCGACACCACTCATGTACTCCCAGTTACCACAAGTCGTATTGACCTCAAATTTTTTACATTTCAAAATTCTGTAACCGCCAGCGGCGACTTCAACTGAACCTAACATTTCTCCCACTGGGCAAGTAAAGGTGCGGGTGGGAGAAGCATCAACTGCTCCGACATCTGTATTGGCTGAATCTTTTAATTTAATTTTATGAATACAAGTTCCGTAGGTGCCAGATAAAGGAGCATAAGTAGCGCCCGGCCCACTGCAAGCCGCTTCAACTGCTTTTTTAATAGCATCGTCTCTATCCGAAAAACACGAATAGATCACATTCGTTGCATCAGCAAACACGTTCAGATCAATAGAAAAAGTTCCCGCCGCAGGTGCTGTAGCCTCTACTGTTTTTTGAGCAGTATAAGTAACAGTAATTTTCAACTTACTTCCTGTTTGAATCCCTGTGATACCGGTCACCTTAATCATGTCGTCGATATAAGACGTTGAAGGAGCCAGCATGGTTTTGCCATAGCTGTTTTTCAAATCGGCTATCGGTTGAACTGTATTGAAAGTCTTTCCCTGGAAATTCGCTTTACACACATCCAACTTCGTTAGCTCTGCTGTCATCAACTGAATAAGCTCGTTGATGGCCTGTGTTCTTCTGGCATCTTTTGTCGATTTGATTGATTGATTTTGGATACTAGTAATAACCAGAACGGTCGCAGAGAGGATACCCAATGCAACCATGATTTCTGCGAGTGTAAAACCTTTGTGGGTAAATAATTTTTTAAACATTAGTAGCACCCCACTTCGTTAATGGCAGAAGGTGCGCCGTATATCGTTCCGGTTGGATCGCAATAGTAATTCCAGGGCCCCGATCGTCGAGACCAATAGGTACAAGTTGCTGTTCTTTGAGAACCAGACATTGGGTTTAGAAAGGACCCCGTTCCATACACCCTTCTTGGACTAACTGAACCATAATTAGCATTATAATAATTGGCTGAATGTGAGCATCCCGAACTAGAATCGAGACAGGTAGAAGCAGAGGTTGTATAACTGTTCCCCCATAAAGAACACGGTGTCCATCCCGCAGGACAAGAGCTAGCCACTATTTTACAAAAAGAGTTCGTTCCACCGTCGCGGTTCATGACCGTACCCGGGCACATTGAAAATCTTTTGCCAGATGGTGATGTGGCTCCCCCACATGTAAGCAATCGGTCTGGATAAATACAGTGAAGGTTCCCGTTAACATCAAATCCATCGGCGACCATTCCACCAGTACAAGTGATGTTGGCGAGGTTGATAAAAGGTGAACACGTAGGCACACCAGTTGATGATGTTCCAGAAATATACTGACCTGCTGGACAAGTTACTGGTTGAACATAACCAGTGGCACATTGAACGTTACCCGCGGTAGTACCGACAACATAACCTGATGGGCAGGTCGTGGCCGGATAGAGCGGCTGACAATTTATCGAACCATCCGTATTCCATCCTTTGAGCGCATAGTTTGGACCACACCCAAGACTTGCATTAGAACAGACATAACGGTTTAACGTTCCTGATTTAACGAGGACTTCCCCTGGAGAGCAAGTTGGAAAAGGCCAGTCACAGTTCGGTGTACCAGTTGAACTAAATCCCGTTATAACTTGTCCTGGAGTTGCACAAGCTAAATTCATCCCCACGCAAGTAGCGACAAGCTTTCCGCCGGCAGTCGCAATTTTTTGAATATACTTCCCTGACGGGCACGTTGTCGTTTCACCAGCAATTTCCCCAACCCAGCACTGTCCATAAGGAAAACCGGGCGACGGTTCGATAAAATAAGATCCGTTCCCAATACAAGACAAGCGAACAGCGGCAGTAATAGAAGTGGTGACATCAGCAAAGCAATATTTAATATTCGGTGGAACAACAGTAGTGTCGGGAACCATATTCAATTTGAGCGTAATACTGTTTTTGTTCACGACGTTTAAAAAGGCAGGTGGTAACCACCCATTTAATAAATTGAAATTGATTTCAAGAAAAACTTCGTTGTTTGTAGAACCCGCATACGTTCGCATAGAAACAACTTTAACTGTGTTACTTCCCTTAGAAGCACTGGCATAAAGACCACCAGTCATTCCGTAAGTTCCATTCGTGACCAGCATGGGAGCACCGGTCGAATCGTAGAGTGAAGTAATGGCGCCTGTGACGGGTTTATCACCCAAGTTTCCGGTTGCGCCAGTGCGAGAACACGTCTGCTGACGACTCAACTCAACTGCAACTCGCGAATAAATATTATTAATGATCGCCTGTTCATTAGATTCACGTTTAGACGTGTTGGCGACTTTAACCTGATCAATAACAGCAAGTGAAATGATACCTAGGACAGCAATTGTGACCATTATTTCGGCGAGCGTGAAACCACCTTGCTTTATAGACTTCTTTAAATCCATTTATCCGATTCCTCAAAACACATTGTCTTTACAATAAATTATCTCACAGACTGGGAAAATATTCCAAATAGTTCAGTTTTTTCCACTAAATAGCTTGAATGAAGAAAGCTGGACCTACAAGGAAAGGAGGCAGTTACCGCCCTGAAACCGACCTGTATAAACTTAAGGCAACGTCGCTTCCCCACTGGATGAAATCCACAGGGTAGAGCTTATTGTGAACATCACTAAAACGTCCACTCTGCGAATACGTAACAATTTGTGAATAAAGCGCCCGCTGAGTTTGAAGATACTTTTCTCCAATGAAAGGCTGAAAATTTTGATCAAAAGAAAAGCCATGATGAAAAGAAAGTTTAAGTTGAGTTTTTTGATCGACTACTTTTTGAGCATAAAGCGGGCTCGCCCCTTTTGAGCATAAATCGTGAAGGAGAAAAGAATCGGAAAAATAAAATTTCAGCGGGTTAATGAAATAAAACTTTGTCTCTTTGTAGTCTTCTTTTAAATACTCAGGAAAGCTAATCACCTGAACGGCATTCTCTTTAAAGCATCCAAGAATCTTATGAAGACACTTGTACCCCCAGGCGTGATCGTTGATCGCTTCCCCTTCACCTCTCATACGCATACTTGAAAAGAACACCTGAATCTTGTCTGATGGACTAATGGCCTCTGAGATTTTCTCAATTTCATTCTCCAATATATTCAAAGGAAGCGATAAAGGATCAGCTGAAATTAAAAGAAGGACTTTGTTGTTTGAAGACTTCTTTTCTTCAACAAACGTCTCTCTAAGAATGACTTTTTCCCGCCATTCCGACGGTACCAGTGAAGAAAGTGAAGAATCGACCACTAGAAAAGGGACGTGCTCGAATGGAAGTGGATTGATGGCAAAAAAACGCATCAGCGGCATCACTCCATCGCGCAAAGAAAAAATTTTCAACTCACTGATAAAGTCCTTTGAACCGATTTCAAAATCAAAAGAAAAAACCGGATTAATAACGGCTTTATAAGCATCGGAATCTGGAGAAAGAAACTCACGAAATTTAGTCGCATAGTAATCAGCAATAAAATTCAATTTCTGCTGCTTCACTCGCGGTGCAGTCGGTCCTTCTGCCAGAATTTTTTTCAACTCATCAATCGCAGTAGACACTATAGATTTCCTTGTACGTTGAAAGATTCTTAAAAGGAGCAAACTTATCATTTCGAAAAGCGTCGCACATTTCAAGAAACTTTTTTGAAAAATGAACCGGAGAAAAATTTAAACTTGAGATCTCTTCATTCAACTTCATCCCTACGGCTTCAATCGAAAGAGATCTCGCTGCGTTTTGTGCTCGTGCCACTCGTTTCTCATAATCCGCATTGGTTTCAAACATTTTCCTGGACAGAATTTTTTGCCAATCTTTACTGTCGACAACTGCCCTTTCATCATCAATGGCCACTTTTACTAATTCGATCTCACTACAAAACTTTTTAAATGAGGTATAGCCTCCCCAATCAGAGAGAACACACTCAAGGCCCATGCACAATGCCTCTGCTGGAGACATTCCGAAATCTTCATCATTGTATGTGCTTGGGCTTAGAAACACGTCTGCTGCAGAATAAACTTCTTTAAGTTCTTCCGATGAAAGATTTCCTAAATAGTGAATGCGGTTGCTGAACAGATTCGTATTATGCGAGAGATGAAGAAAAAATGATCCTGGCAAACCATGCTTTCCTCTATAGGGAAGAAGAATATCATCGACGGGCCCTGCGATCCAAAGCTGAACTTTATCGTGCCAAACTTTTTCCAAAGCGTTGAACGACTTCAACAAGAGTTCGATATTTTTTTGATAGGAAACTCTTCCGGTGTACAGGAAAATCTTCACATCGCTTTCCACTTTCATCTTCGCTCTGATTGCGAATCTTTTCTCTGCGCCCATATCCAGAGTAAAAAAATGAGTGTCGACTGGAAAAGGAAGACTACTGACTTGATCATCTTTAGAAATGAATTGCTGTATGAGTTTTTGCTGACGATCAGAAGCCGCAACAAAATGCACACGCCATTCTTTTAATTCATCTTCAACATTTTGCCACTTTAAGCAATCGATCACAAAATCGCCAAAAAGATGAATCAACAGGTATGGCCTTTCATTTTTGCCATAAAAGCGGTTCAATTCTTTTATAAATAAAGCAGGACAAGGTGCGTGATCTATCCAGATGATCAAATCTGGCTCTATTTCCTTCAACTGCTCGATGGCCTTATACGCTTGGTAATCATTCAGTTCCCCCGGCAAGTAAAGCCTGGTCAAAGACCCGTCACAAAGAAATTTTGAATAAGCTGCATCGAGATTTGCAACGATTGACTGACAGCTCTTCCAGCTTGAAGGTTCTTGGCGTGAAATTAAAACGGGTTTTTTAAATGTCATTTTACTTGCGCCAATTTTTTAAAAGAAGTTTCAATTTTACAGGCCAGCTCAGCTTGTAATTAAGAACTCTTCCATGAAGTTTATTTCTTTCAAAGGGATGGTCCTCTTCATTGGTCTTTAGTGAACGCGTTGTAATCAAACCTGCATCAAAATGGGCATTGATATGCCAGATGTAGTGACACATCAATTGGTTGTTAGTCGCAAAAACAACGATATCAAATCTTTTTAAGGGCGCATCCTCTGCCACTTTTTCCAAAAGCAATTCCGCGCCTACTGGAATCAAAGGCGTCATGGAATCGGAAACAACTCTATATTTAAACGTTGCCATAAATATAAATTTATCAATTCACAATTGACTTGGCCAATTGCCATTGCTCTAATACCTCTATGTTTAGGGACCATAAGAAAAAATATTTGCTTATCCTCATCCTTCTACCCGTCGTTTATTTCGGGCTGGATTTTGTCAGTAGAAAAGTCAAAACACGAAAACATTTCATTGTTGTGTCTATCGAAAACTTTTATGTTGAACACCGTCTTGAGCATGACCACTTCTATTCAGCATTGAGAAAATTTGCAAGCGAAAGCAATATTAACTTGAGATTTGCTTCACCTAAAGATCAGCTTCCTCTCAATTGGAAGATCGTCTCAGATACCTGGCCGAAGAAAATCTGGAGAAACAACGTAGTTCCAATTGGTGATCCGGGTTATTTAATCGAAATAAAGAATGATCTTCTCGATCTTTCAACCAAGACCACTTTGATTAACAAGAAAATTGCTGAAAATTCTCAAAAAGCCTTTTTCCTTCTGATCAACTATCAAACTCTTAATCCGCCCTTTTACGATGTCCAGCTGAGCGAAAACCAAGGTGCTAATCTGGTTAAAAGTTACATAGATAATCCATCAAAATACAAAAATAAAAGTTTTCTTTTCAATATGCTTTTTGACGATTTAAAAGTTGCAAAGCCGACGTCTCCGCAATCTGCAGCTTTGAACACTTATACCGATAAAACTTCAACGAACTTCTGGTTTAAAGCTTACGATGAAGAGGTTAATTCTAAAGATGCACTTCAGGACGCTGCTATTATCAAGAAGCTTTACACAGAAAGAAAGCTTCTGATTTATAAATCACTTCAGGCAATAATAACTGAGCTAAGAATTCAAAACGAACTTCAGGACACTGAAATTCTCATTTTAACTACTCTCGATACGCAGCCAGATGACAAGTCTAGGTTATTGGAAAAATACTTTAGCGGTTATTTGAAAATGTTAACATCCAACTTTTCTCTATCGCCAAAAACCAAACCGGCGTGGAAAAACTTAGGCAATCCATCCAAACTCAACGCTGAACTGCTCTCCAGATTACAGGATTTTTAGAGCGAACAGATCATCCATAAGAGAATCAATCATCAAATAGCCTCTTGAGGTCAGATAGATCATGTTTTTATTGAGAACGATATAATCTTTGGCAGACCATTTTTCCACCAGTGGCTTAATAGCGGCTGGAAACTGATTTAAATCCAACCCGACATCCGAACGCAAGGCCATGTAGACTTGCTCCAGCCTGAATTCTTCTTCCGTTAAAGTTTCCAGAGTGATTTCCGCTTTAAGAGGCGTCCATTTGTAACGGACTTTTGCCTCGCTCAAGAGCCCCGTTGCCGAAGGTCCCAAAGCGGCCACGGTGTGACTTCTCCAATAGTTCAGATTGTGCTGCGATTTTTTTCCGGGCTTGGCGAAATTTGAGACTTCGTAATGGAGATAGCCGTGCTGTTTTAAAAACTCCGCGACTTCGAGAAACTCTTTTTCTATCCATTCTTCAGAGGGAAGATTGTTAAAATATTTGTAATTTTCTTTCACTGTAAGAATATAAACGCTGAAGTGATCAGGTTCGTAACTGAGTGCTTTTTTTAATTCTCCAATGACATCGCGATTAAAATTTTCAGACGATGGCAAGCCGAGCATAAAATCCATTGAAAAGTTCAAGTTATGCTTGTGAAAGTATTCCAGAGTTTCGTAGACATCTTCAATCGTATGGACCCGGTCCAGAAACTGAATCATGTTTTTGTCGAGTGATTGAACTCCCAGTGAAAAGCGGTTCGCACCTATACCTTGCCACGAATTCAGCCCTTCCTCTGTCCACCCGCCTGGATTAACTTCCATTGTAAATTCACAGTTACCTGCAAGTGCCAATTGATGTTTACGGAAATAATCTCTTAGGAATTCGCTACCACTCTTCCCCCACAATGATGGAGTTCCTCCTCCAATGTAGACCGTTTTCAAAGGGGCCCATGAATAGCCGTGCTTTTCCATCAAGTTCTTATGTACATCAAATGATTGTTCCAGATAGGAATGAAACTGAAGGACATCCGTTTCAATATTGTCGGGAATTTTTTTATAGAAATCGCAATAGTTACAAAGGTGACGGCAATAGGGAAAATGAATATAAAGCGAATCTATTATTTTTGGTAAATTAGGCATAATTTTCAAAACAACTATATTATAATTGATAAGACTTTCAATGAACTTTCTCTAAGGAATATTATCTTATGAAGTATGAGCTGACTAAATTAAAAAATGACCTCAACATTCTTTTCGTTCATTCACCTGGTTCAACCGCTGCAACAGTGCAGATCTGGTTCAGAGCGGGAAGTGCACTTGAGCAAAACGATAACGAAGGAATCGCTCACTTTCTTGAACATATGTTTTTTAAAGGCACAAAAACTAGACCTGGTGCCAAGATCGCGCACGAAGTAGAAACGTTCGGCGGAGAGATCAACGCTTTCACTTCTTTCGATTACACTTGTTACTATATCAATACTCCCAATAATCATCTCAATACTTCAACAGAAATTCTGCTCGACATGGTTTCAAATCCAGAATTCAAACAAGAAGATCTGATACCAGAGCGCGATGTTGTTTACGAAGAATACCGTCGCTCGATTGATAGTCCGAGTCAGTTCGCTTTCAGCAAACTGCAGAAATCTGCTTTTGAAGGTTCATATGGTCATCCTATTCTGGGAAGAGAAGAGACCATTAAAAATTTTACGCGTGAACAACTGCACTATTTCCGCAATGCTTTTTACAATCTTTCAAACTCAATGTTGATTGTCGCAGGTGACATGACTCACAAAGATGAGCTTGTGAAGACAATTGAAAAATATAAATTGCCCGTTGGACCTGAAAGCCAATTTCCTAAATTCCATTTGAAAAATAAACCTACAGTCGATATCCATCCAAAAGCTGTCGGTATGGCCACGCTCACAATGGTGATTGAAGCTCCGACTTACAATTCTCACGATGCTGCTGGCGAGGATCTGGCAATGAACTGCCTCGGCTTTGGTGAGTCTTCGCGTTTATACAATTCTCTCGTCCTTCACAAAACGCTCGCCAACGTAGCTTCAGCATCAACAATGTTTATGTCAGATGGGGGCGCTCACTTTATTCGTCTCGTATTTCCTCATAAAAATATAAAAGAAGTTCTTCAGAAATTTGAAGAGACTATTCAAAACACATTGGGCGATGGTTTGACTCTCGCTGAAGTTCAAAAAATCAAGAACCAATATTTGTCTTCAAAGATTTTTGAAATGGAGTCAATTGAATCGTACTCATTCTCTATGGGACATAGCTTTGCTCAAAGTGGCGACATTAAATGCGAAGAAGAATTCATTGAAAGAATTAAGGCGACAACTCCAGGTGTAGTGAATAAGGCCCTGAAAAGTATTTTTTCAAAACACGCCCACTTGAGCCTTCAGCTTCCTCAGGAAGCGGATCAAGCTAAAGCTAAAAAAGACTTGCAAAAGTTCCAGCAAGCGCTCGATGGAATTAAGAAAAAACTTCTGATTGAAAAATCAAAAGCTCAGTACAAGATTCAAAAATCAAAATACGACCCACAAGTGCAGTTAATACAACTAAAACCAGGTGTCTCTCTTGTTTACCGTCAAAACACAATGACTCCGACATTTGTTCTGCATGCTTACTTGAGAGGCGGTTTAACAGAAGAAACAACTACTACAAACGGTATGTACCACTTACTCAGCTCACTCATGACAAAAGGTTATAAAGGAATTTCTTACGAGAAAATCAAATTGAGTCTGGAAGAAACTTCTTCGAGCTTGAGCGGTTTTGCTGGAAAGAATGCTTACGGTCTGCTCATGCACGGTCTGAGTGATAATCTTCAGGATTTATTCCCACATTTTATGGGTGCTCTGATTTCACCGGACATGCCGCAAAAATACTTAAAGCACGAAAAGCAACTCGCCAACAGAGCTCTTACAAATCAGAAAGAAGATCCGGTCAAGCAATGTTTTAAACAAGCTCAGCAGCTCTTTTTCAATAAGCATCCTTATGCTTTGAATCCAATCGGGACTAAAGAATCGCTGAACAAACATACACAATTGACGCTGAAAAAATTGCATCAAAAAAATATCAAACAAAAAGAAATTCTTTTCACTTATTGTGGAGACGCCACTCTAGAAGATGTTTTGGAAACTTTTCATCCTCTTCTTGAATCGCTTACTCCTCGCAAGTCTGAAAAAGTTAAGTACAAAGCTTATAAGCCAATTGTTGGTGAACAAAAATTCATTAATTTTAATCGTGAGCAAACTCAGATTTTTTATGGAATACCATGTGGAAAATCGTCCGCTCCGGAAAATCTGTATTTAAAAATGCTTTCGACTCACCTTTCAGGACAATCTTCTGAACTTTTTGTGGAAGTCAGAGATAGACAAGGGCTTTGCTACTCAGCTCAACCAGTGCACTTTGCCGCTCTCGAAGGCGGTTATTTTGGTATTTATATGGCCTCAGGCCACGACAAAGTGCCAGCAGCAACCGCAGCAATCAAAGATCTTATTGGAAGAATCAGAGACAACGGTCTATCTGAAGAAGACTTCAATCGTATTAAAATGATGATGGCCGGTCAGAACCTGATCAACGTTCAGACGAATGAGGATTTTGCTTCAGTGTATTCTGTTCCCGTTCTTCAGTCTCAGGGATTGGATTACTATCATGCAAACAATGAAGAAATCCAGAACCTCACTTATGAGTCGTTCCAGTCAAACATCAAAAAGATTTTGTCGCAAAAATGGAACACCATTATAGTCGGAAGACCTTAGTGTCATGTATTGCTTTGATTTAAACAAACCATTCAATCTCCGAATTGATGAAATTCAGAAGGATGAGTTTGTTTATTTCAAATGGCCAATAGCCGTTGAGTCTAATGTGGAAGCTTCTCTGGTTGAAATGACAAAAGCGCTGACTTCGCAAAGTGGCAGTGTATATCTCGCCTCTTCTGCCTATGATAGAACTTTTGTTACGGCCCTACTTAATTCTCATCCAGTAAAATGGCTTGGGATAAAAGTGACGTCCCAAAGAGCTCTTGAAGAATTCGCAGAAGCCACTTCTTTTTTTAAACGCGCTCTCATTCCCGAACTGTCAGAGTGCACAGAGGTTGAGCAAACCGCGACCACCATTATAAATCTTTTTGATTCCTTTCAGATTCCTTTTTTATTTATTGATATTGATGGTGAACCTGATTCAAAACGAGTTCTTCTTTATAAGAACGTATTTGAACTTTTAAGAAAAAAACATTTTTCAAAAACAATTTATTTTTCATTCTCTAATACTGATCACGAAGAATGGAGCCTCAAGACCAAGAATACGTTCTCTGGAATCACAACCGTCCATTTAGATCTTTCCAATAAATGTACACACTCATGTGTCTTCTGCGGAATATGGGGACCTGACTTCATTGAAGAAATGAAGAAACAATCTAATGGTTCGCTTTCCCAAGACTATGTAGAATTCATGAATCGACAGATGCCGTATGAGAAAACCCGGCAAATTTTAAATGCGCTTCCGGCAACTTTGCAAAAAGTCCAATTTGGCGGAGCGGGAGATCCCCTCACCCATCCGCAATGGTTCCCCATACTCAGCGAATGGCGCAGTCGCGGTTTAAGCGTTGAAGTCCTGACAAATTTTGAATATCCCACCAGAGAGGAAATTGAAAATCTTCATGCGCTTTCTCGCGGAAAAAGGAATTTCAGTTTTCTGATTAACGTCTCGGCTGCCACTGCTGAAACATATTCAAAAATTCGCCCACGTCAAAGCACCGCTATTTTTGAAAAAGTTATTTCCAATATCGGCCACGCCCATCAATTGCGAAAGCGAGACGGATATGGTTTAGCGCTCACTATTGTGAATATAATTAATTCGCAAAACTACAAAGAAGCCATCCAGATGATTGAGCTTGCTCATCAGCTTGGCGTAGGCGTTTGGCTAAAGCCGGTTGAAGTTCATTCTCATCTTCATCAAAAATATGCCATTCCTGAAAATGAAATGGACGACTACAAGGCTATTTTAAGAAAGGCCGCAAATCGCGCTTCAGAATTGGGAGTTGAGCTTTCTTTAGAAGAACAATTGCTCAACCACATTGGAGATGCTGATCTTTATAAGTCTGTGCCTTGTACTGTCGGATACACTTACGCTCGTTTTGAAGTCGATGGAACTCTCAGACCATGCTGCATTACGAATGAATCCATGGGAAACGCTTTTCATTCCTCTGTTGAACAAGTCTGGCACTCTCCACGTTATGATGAATGGAGAAAGAAATTTCTTTCTCCTGACAATACACCTTTCTATGAGGATTTTTGCAAAATGTGTCCTCACATTCCTCTTAATCAACATGCGGCAAAACTGCTCAAAAAAGAGAGGGCTTGATTGTCACAAAAAGATTTAAAACAACAATACAAAGAAACAAAAGAAAAACTCGACAGTGTCTCTCCCGCGTTTTGTCTGGCAAAATGGTATCAAGTAACTCTGCATTTGCAGAATGGACATAATCATTCTTGCCATCATCCCAATACGCATCAGACTCCTTTGAGTGAATTGCAAAAAAATCCAGACAGCCTTCACAATACCATTTTCAAAAAACAAATCCGTCAGCTTATGCTGGAAGGTGTACGCCCGAAAGAATGCGAATACTGCTGGAAAATTGAAGATACCCCAGGCGAACACTACAGCGACAGAACCATTAAAAGCAATGATGAATGGGCCAAGCCCTTTTTTAATGATGCTTTAAAAAGCGGGTCTAGCGAAAGTGTAAATCCAAAATACCTGGAAGTGAGTTTCAGCAATTCGTGCAATTTTAAATGCGCCTACTGTCTTCCACACATCTCAAGCAGCTGGATGAAAGAATTAAAACAGTTTGGTGAGTATCCTACTCAGTCCAAACATCATGCTTACAATCACCTCGAGCAATCGGGTAAAATGCCAATCATGGATACGAGCCTCAATCCCTACGTAAAAGCATTTTGGGAATGGTGGCCTTCACTCTATTCTGACTTGAAAACATTCCGGATAACAGGCGGAGAACCGTTCATGGTTCCAGACACCTATAAAGTTCTTGATTATATTATTCAAAATCCAAATAAAGATTTAAACCTTGCGATTAATTCAAATCTTGGTGTTGAAAAGCACTTGATTGACAAAGCAGTAGAAAAAATCCAAAAGGCTTCATCTAATATAAAAGACCTCACGATATACACCAGTCTTGATACATGGGGTGTCCAGTCCGAATATATTAGATTTGGTCTTGACCTGGAACTTTTTAAAACTAATCTCTTTACCATTTTAGAAAAGCTACCCGATGTTAATGTCACATTCATGTGTACATACAACTTACTGTCCATTGCTCATTTTAGAGAGTTTCTGGAATTTATCATCGACCTGAAAAATAAATACAAAAAACCAGTCTCGCAATACGACAGCAGAATTGTTCTGGATATATCTTACTTAAAAGATCCTCATTTTATGGGGGCCAATATCGCCAGTGGCGATTTCTTCGACAGAATGAAGTCAGATCTTAATTTTATGATTGCGAACTCTCCTGATACGAGCAGTGGTGGAATAGGTTTCACAGACTTCGAATTAAATAAAATGCAACGCCTATATAACTGGGCTTCATCAGGCTGCACTCCTGAATATCAACAGCAACAATTGAAAGACTTTTTTGTTTTTTTCTCTGAATACGACAAAAGACGATCTACTGATTTTCTAAAAACTTTTCCAGAATATAAAAACCTGTGGTTTGCTGGCCAGACTCTGGCGGCAGATGCAACCAGGAGCAAATGATAAATGAAACTATTGATCGTTCGTTCGTCTCAAAAATCGACCTGGGGAAGCTGCCAGGTTATTTCTCCTAACTTACAACAAACGTACAATAATCTTCCTGATTCATTTAAGGTGAGTTGGTTTGATCTCCCTGCTGATTTTCTGGAACAAGAAATTGATTCGGAACTTAACTCCATTCATTCATTGTCGGAAAAAATAATCGCAGAAAAACCAGACCAATTAATTTTCGTTGATCATCTTCCCAATCCAGCTGAAATTTTATCTCGACTTTTGATGATCATGAATCAAAAACAGATTCCCGCCGTTTCCATTCACATCTATGGGGATTTTACCTATTTTTCAAAAGACTGGATGGATCTTTCATCAAAGCTAGTCAATCATCCCATTCGATTTATCACGGCTTCTCTGTCTCAAAAAAAACTAATCGATTTTTTCTGCGAAGAAACTGAAAATACCAGTCAGTTCTGTTTTCCAGTTAACAGCGATGATTACTATTATGATCACAACGCACGCATTGAAATAAGAAAAGAATTAAAAATCGCTGATAATGATATTGTTCTTCTGTATGCCGGCAGAGTCAGTCTTCAAAAAAATGTAGATCTTCTTTTGCAAGAATACCTTGAACTGCTAAAAAAAGAAGATATCAATGTGCATTTATGGATTGCTGGTTCTTTTGATGATATCGGAGCTCCATTCATGGGGCTAGAAACATCTGAAGGCTACCTGTATTCAAAAATTCAAACTATCTTAAACCAATATCCAAAGCACTTTACGAAGAATGTAAAAATCTGGGGACATCTCAACAAGACGGAATTGCGCAGGTTGAATTCAGCGGCAGATTTATTCGCCAGCTTCAGTCTTTACCATGATGAAGATTTTGGAATGTCTCCGGCCGAAGCCCTTGCTTGTGGACTGCCTACCCTTTTAACTGATTGGGGCGGTTACTCATCTTTTGTTTCAACTAAATGGAGATGCAAACTCGCACCCGTACGCATTTCCGAATACGGGCTGGAAGTAAAAACGTCAGCGTTGCGTGATTTTTATGAGCTGTATAAGCAAACTTATATCGGCCAGGCTGATCGCGAACGTTGGGCAAATGAATTCTCACAAATATTTTCATCAAAGGCAGCAGTTCACGCGCTCGAAGCAGTATTAAAAACCCCCACGCCGGTTTTTAAAGGTTTCAACTGGAAATTGTCTCCCTTTGCCCAAATCTACAGCAAACAGTTCCGGTCAAAATCTATTGATCCCAATACATGTCCTTCGAGCAAGAATTTTTACGGACAAGTTTACCAGAATTACATTTCAACTTCCGATGTGTCCAAGGATCATTATAAAGTTGTGAACTGGACTTACGACTATATTTTAAATTCGCAACAAGACCCTGCTCTTCCAGTGGGAAGAAAAATCAGACCTAACCATTATTATCTTCGCCCTTTTTCACTTCCCTATTATGGTCCACATAATCCTGTTTTAATCGGCGGCTATCTCACTAAAAAATTGCTCAACAAAAAGTCATGGTCTTTGCGTGACGGTTTAGTTCCCCTTTCATTTTTCTTCAAAGAGCACACGCCTGAACCAGGTGTTGTTTACAATATTCCTTCTGAATTCTGGTATGTGGTTCCGGAAAATTGGAAAAAGCAAGTATCCACTTACGAAATCAAATCACAACTTACGTTTGGGCTTTCTCGTCCTCCTGAGAGAATTTTACTCGCAGGAATGCAGGATTCGGTTTTTGCAGACATCAATGAATTTAAAAATTGTCTCGCTGAACTCGCACAAAAAATTGGCTCAAATCATTTAACAAAAGCAAAAATCACTGCTCTTTTTCCCTACAAAAGAAATAATTTGTGGGGAAAGCGAAGTGACGATGAAACTTTCTCAATGGCCCAGGCCCTCTTAAAAGAAACTGGTTTTAATGTTCATTTTATCGAATGGAATGAATTAAAGATCGAGACCAGTTTAAAAGACTGCCTCTATTTTGAAGTCAACAAGCACTATTTCATCGCTGATAGTTATTTAAAATTTTTTGCGCTTTCAAGAGGAGCGGGCTTACTCGAATCAAGCAAAACGATTCCTTCTGAAGAAACTGGCCGAATGGACTTATCTCCCAACCATTTCGTTGTTTTGAGTTCACCGGATTGGAAAGCACTACCTACTTATAGTGATCCTTTCCAACATCATTATTTTTCCTATTTTCAGGATTTGGTTAAAGGCCAATTGAAGTCCGTTCGAATCTCACCCAACTGGGAATCCTGGTATCCGCTATACCTGAAAAAGTTTTATAAACTCTTTCCCCCGAAGATGGATAAATAAAGTGTCGCTTGGAAAGTTGATTTACACTAGCGCTTTTTCACTCCATAAAAATATGGTCCTATTGCTATCGCCTACCAAGGCCGATATCTGGTTTCGAAATAGCCTTCTGCAGGACTACTTTTCATTTGGGAAATCGGACATCGATGTCTCACTCCTTCTCGAAAAAAATCCTGATGCTTCTGACTCAATTAAAAAAATCAGTGCTCAGTTGCAGTTTTGCCCACTCATTAAAGAACTTAATTTCTACTATCCTTTTAGCTTGAATTACGCCGGCGATTTAATCAATGCGTTTGAATTGAAAAAGGATCCTGTCCTTGCCAAGAAACTTCAATCGCAAAACAACACCCGCGCCGATCAGTTTGTTTATCTTTTGAGAATGGCGTTTGCCAATCACCATCAAAAACAATTTACCCATCGGGATGTAAAGAAATGGTCATTCCATTTTCACCTCGTCGGAGCTGATCATCTGATCTCTTCTCTCCAAAGCGGTATGCCAAGATTAAAGCTGTTGCAGCTGATTGTTTTGGAATATTCCCCTTCGTCCTATCCGCTTCTGGCGAACGCCAGTGATGATTTTATCAATGAAAAACCGCTTTATGATCAATTCATTTCTTCTAAGGAACAACGGCTTTTATATCTGCTTTTACCGCAGCACTTTTGTTTTGCAGATATTGATTTAAGGGACGCTCCTCTCTTTGAGCTGGATATTTTTCTTTCGCAAATGTCCTGGGAAATTTGGGCCATGATGACTCAGCCTGAACTGTTCAAGGCCGGTGGACCAGGTCATGGCCATTTGGATAATCTCATCAAAGCCTTGCAGAAAAATCTTAATAGCGAAGGTCATGACAAAAGAAGAATCACTTTATTAAAAACTGCAGAAGATTTCAGAAGTTTTAATCTAGGTCGCCTTTAAGCGCGCGGTAAAGTGCATAGGCTGCAGTAATCTCGCCATCGTAAATAATCTTCCCTTCGCCCATCACAACAGCTCTATTGCTGACGTTGGCAATTTGCGCTTCATAGTGACTGACGAAAATGACAGCTCCTGATGTATCAATTAATTTCTTAATTCTCGCAGAGAGTTTTTCTCTAAAAAATTCATCGGCGCCATCAAATACTTCATCGAGTATTAAAATATCGGCAGGACGGGCAGATAAAACAGACAATGTTAAACGAACAAGCATTCCCTTGCTGTATGTTTTAATGGGAGCATCAATAAAATTTTTCAATTCACTGAACTCCAGACTTTCTTTAACAATCTCATCAATTTCATCGCGGTATTGCTGGAAATAAATTTCTGCAAGAATTCGAGCATTCTCTCGTCCACTCAATTCCGGGTAAAGTCCAAGGGCGGGTTCAAATAAAGCTCGAATGGCCCCATTTCTTTCAATACTTCCCGTGCGAGGTTGGTAATAACCGGAGATGCATCGACATAATGTTGATTTTCCCGCACCATTCACACCGATCAATCCGATGCGATCACCTTCTCTCACCTGCAAATTAATGTCTTTTAAAACTGGGAACGAACCACGTTCAAATTTTTTTGAAAAAGGTCCGGCAAGAGTACTGATAAAAATATCCCTCATCGAAGAGGAAGTGATAAGCCTTAAAGGAAAGGCCAGGCTCAGATTTTTAATGTCGAGTAACAGCTTTTTATTCTCACGCATAAAAAATCAAATATCCTTTCATTCTATTCCATACCACATAGGCAATCACTGCGAAGATCGCAGAAATCCCATACGACAAAAGAAGGCTGGAGAAAAACTCTGCGCCGTAACCACTCATCGTCAGTATCTGAAAGGGATGAATGACATGATAGAACGGATTAAGTGTCACGAGTATTTTAAATTGCTCCGGGATAAATTGGGCAGGGTAAAAAATAGGAGTCAGGTAAAATAAAAGTGAAAAAAGAAAGCTCGTAACGAATTTCAAGTCTCTGAGTATGACATTGACCGAGGCAAAAATCAGGCAAAGAGATCCAATTGAGAGCGCAAGAGATAAAACCGGCAATGGCATAAAAAAAAGAATTTTGAATTTCTCAGGCTCAGTGGCAAAAAAAGCGATCACAAGGATTAAAAACGAAAAGAGAAAATTGATAAAATTATCCAGGACCTGAGTTAATAGCAAAGTCAGCGGCCCCACAGGAAGATTGCGGATAAAATTCGCGTAATTGACAAAAAGATTCGTGCACATTTCAACTGACTGAACAATGAATAGCCAAGGCAATAATCCCGATAACAAAAAAGTGGTGTAATTCATGTACTGAATTTTGAAAATAATCTTAAAAGCGTATGCCTGGACAGCAAAGATTAATATAGGATTTAGGATCACCCACAGAAAACCATAAAATGTGTTTCTATATCTCGATTTGAGATTTGCCATCGTAAGCACATACAGCAATCTCAAATCAGCTTTCATTTCATCCCTTTAAAAATATTTTTATACATCAAATGATAAAATATTTTCATGTCCTGTGGCTTCTGGAAATAGTTTAATTGGGCCAGATCATCTTCGAAGCCCTCTTCAGCTGAATAATTCTCCAGTTTTTCCACTATTTGAATTTTGTGAAACGGCGATAGCGTAGCCTCTTCTTTGACTACGTACTTGAATGGAATTTCCGGCTGCAAAAGATACGCGCCCTTTGATAGTAAAACGTGAAGAAGACAATTATCGAGACATTTCCACTGCACGCCCATTTCTGCGACAGCGAAATTCTCAAATGAAGCCATCTTTTGTATATCCAGTGAAGAATACGGATCAGGAACATGGCCAAAATGCTCGCTTAGCATTTGAAAAAACCGTGTGACATAGAGCTGATGTGAAGGTTCAGCCAAATTTACATCGTAATGATAATAGCCTCGCCATTGTATTGGAGATCCCTTTAAAGAACTGAGTGCATCTTCAAGAACTTCCAGTGAACAATGTTCTGGGTTCAGATAAAAAAGGAGAACACCATAGTCCGCTTTTACAGAATTAATATTTTCAAAACGGTAGAAAAGCTTCTCATCCTGAAACGCTTTAAACTGCGCACATAGAACGTGAGAAATCCCCTGAAAATTTTCATCATACATTTTATTAAACAAAGAAAAATATAATCCATCCCTATTGATAGGAATTAAAGAAGAATGAGAAGTCAGAGCCGTGTAAGCATCCTCTTTCTTGGTTGGATCATTTTCCAATGATTGAAGCAAAATCCTGTCGCTCATTTTTTAGTCCTTAGGAAAATTCCAGAATGAGTAATAATATTTTTTGAAGTTTTCCACAGCATTTCCTTTTCTAAGCCCTCGGGAAAATTCGCCGAGCTCGCGCTTAAAAGAAATAAAGGGTTCGATTCTTTCCGAAACCGAATTAAGTATAACCTGAAGCCTGTTAAAAGAAACAAACTCCCCCGCTTTTTCGGAAAGCTCTTTTCGTTGATCAGCAGTAAAACTTTCAGCCCGGCTTAAATAGTCGCCCAAACAAGAAACATCCACATAAAGACTGTTGTTTTCTTCACTAACATTGAGCCCGAAACAATGACCCGGGAATTCCTTACAGAAATCGCCATAACCGCCCCATTTGGTCACAATACAAGGAAGACCAGAGCGAAGAGCCTCAAGAACTGCACAGCCATAGTCTTCATCTAAAAAAGAACTGAACGAAATGAACGCGTGACAGGAAGAGAACATATGGCACATCTCTTCAAAGGATCTATGCGGAATGAGAGTTATTTTTAAACTTGAAGAACAAAGAGTCAGCGCATGCAAAAAGCGAGCATATTGCTCACCTTGAATTTTTCGCCGCTGAAGAGTTGTTGGATTAAAGTCATCAAAACAAACCATTAACTTAAGTGAAATGGTTGTATGTTTTTCTTCAGCAAATGTATTCAACGCCCTCATCAACTGAATAATATTTTTTTGTTCATGAAAACGACCTGCAAAGATCAATTTTAATTCCGAAGAAGGCCCTGGAAGCATGGCCTTGGGGGGCTGCTGAGTTGGGAAAGGAAAAATGGAGAGATTTTCTCGCGGAATAAAATGAGCGAGTACATCTCGATATGATTCTGAAGGGGCCAGAAAAACCATTTTTTTATTTCTTAGCAAATGCGCCTGCTGTTCCCATAAATCCCCATTGCGCACAAAATTTCCAAATACATGAATGTAATACGAACTCTCTCCCGCGATTGTAAGAAGGGAGTGAAAAAAAGGGTGATGATTCACAGAAGGATGGACAACGGCTACATAATCAGGTTTTTTCTTTTTTAATTCATTTAATAAAGCTCTGTGAGTGCTGAGTTCCTCCAGAACAATTTCCACGACTTCAAAATTAATTTTTAAGGATTGGTAAAATTGCACAAGGCCTGAAGAAATATTTTCCACACTCTTGAGATCGTTCGTTTTAAAATTCAAAACCCAAATGCTTTTTTTCATTTTTATGTTTTTAATACAGAGGAAATTAAACCTTCCCTCAACATTTCGAAAGGATGAATTTTTCCGTAGTATTCATTTGATATCCAACTTTGAGTTTTTTCATCAAAATCAAACCAGGGTGAGACACCTACAATCATATGCACGCGATCAAAATTCTCTTCCTGCTTACACAAAGCTCGATGAAACTTATGAGTGTCGTAAACGTAAGCCTTACCAGTTTCCATTGAGAATTCGTCAACATCAAAAGTTTCACTGTTTTGATCGCGAATGATCTGAACCACATAGTTCGGGCTTGTTTGAATGGGAATATTTATTCTTAAATTGATGAATACCAGCTCGTCATTGTGCCAGTTAAAACCAAATTTCTTGGTCTCTACTTTATTGGCCACAATAGAAGAAATTCTTGATCGAATGATACGTCGTCGAAACGTATCTAAAAATGTTTTCAGATCTCCCGATTCGGCCAGTGGAGTTTTTTTATTGAAAGCAAAGGTATCGTTGTAGGAATTTCTGAATTTGTGCTCAGTCGTCTCTTCGTACTTCATTGCAGAATTAAATTTAAGCACCGTAGAGCCTAAAGTCGCCTGATGTGGATCTGTGGAAATTTTATCGTAGGCTGAGGGGTTATAGGTTAACGAAGTCGAAAGGTATATTCCCTCTTGATCAGAATTTTCTGCTCCATACTTAAACTGATATTGCCCAACTTCTGCAATTCCCTTCATGACAGACGTTTTTAATTTTTCAAAATCAAAGTTGAGATTGGTGGAGACGATAGAGGGAAACTGGTTTTTAAATTTTTCGATTTGCGAAAGCAAATCTGTTTGTTCCAAAATAAACTGATGAATGGCCAGATGGTCAGGCACTTCACTTAAAGGAATTTTCCAGGGCGTGCCAGACACAGATCACTCTGCCTTAGAGAGAGTCTTTGGCTGTTCTAAAAAATCAATAAGGGAATTATTTTGTAGATCGTGAAGAAGTGTTTCAATTTCTTCCTGATAATAATTTTTTTCAATCTGAAGCTCGGCTTCAAAATCGCGAATAATGGATTCGAGATTTTTCGTTCCATCAAAACGATGACAGAGATTGGCCGCAAATCCATCAAGCGAATAACCGCGATTATTGTTTCTACTGTAGATGTATAAATTTGATTTGCTGTTGTTGTATTCTTGAATGGGTTCTGCGGTAAGGATTGGGAATAATTTTAACTTATCCAAGCGGCACCTCTTCTACTAATAGCCGCCATAGGAAGAATTACTGCTTGTTGTTCCTACGAGCAAAGTGATGATCTGGGCAGTCGTCAAAGGAGTTAAAGATCCAAAGCTCTCCTTGCGGATATCTTTTTGATTATCCACTTTAGCTATTGAATCTGTTTCGCTTTTTAAAGCGTCTTTTTCTTTCTGGTTTTCACTCATAAGATTTCCATTAAACGTTATTTAACTATAGGGCAAGATTGGAATTAAATCTACTAAAAACGCCAAATGCTCATTAGAGGGAAAAAGGTCTGGAGACAGCTGCCTTAAATCATTGGCAACTATTCAAATATATCCAAACGTCCACTGTAGTAAGTGACTGCTAGTTTTTCTTTGCCGTTTGCGCCCTTAAAAACATCTATTCCCAAGGCCACCTCCCCCGGTGGAGACGCCAGGCAAACTTCTTCCTGATTCCATTTTCCTGATGAATTTTTTTTCATTTTGAATAGATTTAAGGAATCGTTGCGAGGCGAACCATAGCGAATTAGTACGATATAGTCGTCATGAAACTTTTGAATTTTGTGAAAATATTTTTCTGCGGAATTTGCTTTAAGTTCTACTGGTTCTTCTTCAAATTTTTTCAAATGACTATTGTAATGAAAAATTTGTAAATCAGCTTCAGTAAAACCTTTGTTGTGTGTAAGAGCGATCAGACGATCTTTATCTTTCAACCAATAAACAGTTCCCCACGAAGCAGATTTCTTTCTTGGTGGAAAAGTTTCTGGTGAAGAAAATTGCCAACGATTTTCTTTCCAAACCATAAGCTGATCCGATTTTACAGCTGCTTGGGTCTTTTCAAGATCGCAGCCGCCGAGAACAATTTCATCTTGTCCGTCTTTTTCTAAATCCAATGCAGTTGCCGTCATAAAACAGACGTGAGCCGCCTTCCAATCGCGTGGTAATGACTGAGAATCATCGATATATTTTGATTGATCAGACTTAAGATAAACGACTTTGGAACTTCCACTGTTATAAGGCGCAACCAGAATATCATCGAAGCGAGAATTCTTCCTTTTTACAGCAACTGCATTGAAAGAAAAATTTAAACCGATATCGACCTTCTGGCTAAAATCCTCAAATAGATCAGTCTTGAAATTTTTGATGAATAAAGAAAGCTTTCCTCCCGGATAGCCGTTTCCATCTACGCCATGATCAGCTAAAAGCACGCCTTCACCAAAAGGACTCTTTATTTTGGAAAAGCTTCTGACGTGTTGAGTTTTCCCCAAATTCTCTACAGGGGATTTAATTGCATCATTTTGATCAAAAGAATAAATACTGACCGGAGCAGTTAAGTTCTTATCTTTAGGATTGATCATATAGGTAACAAAAAGATAATTTCTGTTATCGAATTCTAATATGGCGGTATCAAGTGGCTGCCCTGAATTGTGGCCAAGATTTTGTGTAAGAATAGGGCGATTTACAATTGCACAGGTTTTGGATTCTGGTGCACAAGATAAGCTTAAGGCACCTAAGAACATGATTAAAAAACGGAAAAGAGATGCATAATTTTTCCTCATGCTTCAGCATAACAAAAATCGTCAATGATGCAAGATTAGAGCTACAATAGACCCAGATACATCCTAGATTTTAATTGGTTTTTTTGCACTTCTCTGAGATTATTTTAGCAGTAAAAAAATAATCAAGGATAAAACTTGAAGAACTATAAGATCATCATTGTTTTTGTTCTCACTCTTGCTGCAGGAGTTATCATTGGAAATCGTTTTTCATCAAAAATGAATGAACGAGCTGATGTCCTCAAAACGATCCAGCAACCACTCCCACAGAAAGGAAAAGAAAGAGTCGTTCCCGGCCAAAACGGAGTCACCAAAGCTTACACTGTCATAAATCTAATCGTGCAAGAGGATGACATTGATCCAGTGCAAGACGTTGACCGTCTCGCCTTGGAAGATATTTTAAAAACAAAATCTTTTGAAATTCATATTTCATCGACTGATAAGAATTTTAAAAATGCGATTCAAGACACTCATCCTTCCAGAAAAAATTCCATCATGGGAGTTTTATCTCCGACACGCTTTGCTTCAATGACGGCGCGATCACCTCAGTTGGTTCCACTTTATTTTACTTCGCTTGAACCTCAGGTGGATTGTTACAATGAAACTCAGGTCGTCAGAAACGCCAAGAGCTCTATTTTGACTCCCAACGATTTTAACAATAAAAAAATCGGAATCGAAGACCGGGTCTTGATACAATCAAAACTCATGCTGCAAAAGCTGAAGGAAAAAGGTGTTTCTCCTTCCAAGATTATCATCTACAGTCAACGCTCAAAAGGACTAAACGATTTACTGCATTCAAACATCGATGTGTTTTATACACGTGCCAAAGTTTTTTCTTCTGGCGCTGTTGAAAGTGGTGTTGGCACTGTGACAGAAAATGGCTTTCTTGAAACTCCAGGTATTAAAATTGTCACAACGTCTGATTTTAAAATTCCTTGTCGAATAATGTTTATCAACTCAAGAATTGATTCCCGCATTATTGAAGATGTAAAAAATAAACTCATGGATGTGTCCATGAAACCTGAGCTGCAAAGTCTTTTAAGAAAAGGGTTATTGATTTCTACTTTGAGAGAAGTTGTTCCTGAACAATGGAAGAAAATTCAAACTGAGATCATTAAGGGACAAAATATTTCGCTGAATTCTTTGACTCACGAATTTTACCAGAATGACCCAAATCCAAATGAAATTCTACAAACAGAAGTGGCCAAGCACGGACCAATTCCATTTGAAAAACAATAATTAGATTTAGAGGATGAAAAGATGAAATGTGCATTGATGACTTTGCTAGTTGTTTCTACTTCAGTTTTTGCAGGGACCATAAAAGTTGGATCTTCACCTGTTATTAGTTCAGCAGGAATTTACCTTGCCCAGGAACGCAATTATTTTAAAGACGAAGGACTCACTGTTGAGCTGAACGATTTTAATAATTCAGGTGCTCAAATGACAGTTCTTCTTTCTAAAGGCGAATTGGATGTGGGAGCTGGAAATTTATCATCAGGCCTATTTAATGCTATTGCCAAGGGACAAAAATTTAAATTGGTCGCTGACAAAGGCCATCTTGAAAACGGAAAAGCTTATATTGCTCTCATTGTAAGAGCTGATCACATTGCTTCTGGTAGATATAAATCGCTCTCAGATTTAAAAGGTTTTAAGCTGGGATTAACTGCTCTAGACGGTGTTTCTCAACAGATTGTAGCAGAAAGATTTCTTTCTAAAGCAGGATTAAAACCTGGCGACGTAGAGTTTGTTAAACTTTCTTATGCTGAAATGAATGTGGCCTTAAAGGCAAAAAATATCGATGCAACTATTCAACTTGAACCTTACTTAACAAAAGCTGAAGTAGACGGCATCGCCAGCAAAGTTGCCAACGCGACCGAAGTCCATCCTAATCAGCAAAGTGCCGCCCTTTTTTATTCTCCTAACTTCATTAAGAATAATCCAGCGGATGCCAAAAAATTCATGATCGCGTACCTGAAAGGCGTCCGCGATTACAATAAATCTTTAACTGATTCTGCTGCAAAAGAAAAAGTTATCGCTGACCTGAAAAAATATATCAAGATCGACGATGATCGCGTTTGGAAAAATATGGTTCCAATTGGGTTAACAAATGATGGCGCTGTAAATGTGGCTGCGCTCATGGAAGACGTGAAGTGGTATTTTACAAAAAATTATATTGAACGCCTTCCTACTCAGGATGAAATAGTAGACATGCATTTTGCCAAGGAAGCATCAGCGGAATTAGATAAGCGAAAATAATGCTTGAATTAAAAAATGTATCCTTTTCATACGGCGATAGTCAGGTCTTAAATGAACTGAATCTTACTATCGCCGATCATTCAATTCATGCCCTTGTCGGCTTAAGTGGCGCTGGAAAAACATTAATTTTAAAACTCATCAGCGGTTTGACAGCTCTTCAAACCGGATCAATTGAAAAAACTCATCGTAACCAAAGCTTGATTTTTCAAAATGCTGACTTGTTTCCCTGGCTTACAGTGGAAAAGAATCTGGAAATAAGTTGTAACCTTAAGAGTGAAGAAATTCACTCAAAGTTAAAATCCTTTCGAATGGAGCAGACGGCTCATTTGTATCCTCACCAACTCTCTGGTGGAATGTCTAAGAAGATAAGCTTGCTCCGGGCCTTTCTGCATAATTCCGATTTAATTTTAATGGATGAACCTTTCGCTCATCTGGATCTCGCTCAGAAAGAAGAAATTTACACTTTCACACTTGAGCTTTGGAAAACTTACAAACCAACACTTATTTTAGTTTCACACGATCTCGACGAAGCTATCTATATGTCTTCTCAAATTTCTTATCTTTCGAAAAAAGATAAAAACATAAAAAAGCAGTTCACTATAAAACGTGAAGAGGCATTGAGTTTCAACGAAAGTAAAACGAACCCGGGCCACATCAATTACTTTCGCGATATTTACAATGAACTTAAAGGGGACTTGCAGTGAAAGCAGCAAAGTCTATTTTATCTTTGATAGTTATTATGGTTGTTTGGCATCTATTGGTGCAGATCAATGTGATCGATAAAGAATTTTTTCCATCTCCATTCAAAATTATTCAACACCTCAGTACTCTCATTGTATCAAACAAACTATTAGCTGAAGCTGCCATCAGTGGGTGGCGGCTTTTTCTGGGCACGCTGATCAGTGTTCCACTTGCTGTCATTGCATCGGTCTTATGCTCCCAATCCAGCCTGGCGGATGGAGCATTAAAGCCAATAATAGGATTTACTTATCCACTTCCCAAAGTCGCGATCATACCCTTACTGATGCTTATCTTTGGAATTGGAGATGCTTTCAAAGTAGCGGTGATCGCTTTGGGTATGTTTTATTTAATGTTCATCGCACTCTCAACATCTCTTCTACGATTCAAAGAATCTACATTAAATAATGTTGTTAAAGTTTATCAAATAAAGGGTTTCAATTATTTTTACCACATTCTTTTAAAGGCGATCTTTTTGGATTTTCTTGTTGGTGTAAAATTAGCTGCCGGATACGGACTAACGTTAGTGGTTGTCAGCGAATTTTCAATGAGTAGAAATGGTATCGGTAATTTTATTTGGAAATCCTGGGATCAATTCAATGTCCTTGATATGTATTCTGGAATTTTCTTTCTTGGGCTCGTGGGCTTTTTTATTTACGCAGCTTTGGATTACATCATTTCCAAAGCAGCCAAATACTATTCGGTTTGAGGGTTTATGTTCGAGCTTCATCTTCCTACATCCTCAATCACTCAACTCGAAACGGGACTGACACTTTCGCCGGATGAATTTCAAAAAAAAATCGAAGAAAAAAGCCACGAGCTAAAAGTTAAGTACGGTGTAGGCCCTCACTCAGCCGTTCTTTTACTCCAGCACAACTCTATTTCATTCTTCATTACTCTACTTGCTCTTTTTAAATTGAAAGCAACGGCAGTTCCTCTGGATCCCCAATCATCCGAACTAGAAAGAAAGAATATTAAAATTCACGCTAGTATTAATTTAGTGATTACAGAAAATGAAATCATTAGTGAAAACAATACAAGTTCCTCTGAACTCGACGGCATCGCTCTGCTCTTGTATACATCCGGAACGACGGGTAAACCTAAAGGCGTAAAGCTTAGCTACAAAGCTATACAGGCTAAAATTGAAACTCTCTCGCATGTCATTTCAATAAAGGAACGCGAAACTTCTCTTTGTTTTCTTCCCACATTTTTCGGCCATGGACTTATCTGCAATAGCTTATTTTCGCTTTATTACTCAAAGAATTTCATCATAGCGAACAAACTAGATATTCTCGTAGCGAGCAAATTGAAATCAATATTAAACAAATACAAAGTTACTTTTTTCAGTTCAGTTCCGAGCATTTGGCAACTCATTCTGAATTTTACTGAAGAATCCGACACGGAACTTCCATACACAAAAAGAGTTCACTGCGCCAGCGCTCCCTTGAAAAATGACAAGGCGATGGAAGTGCAGAAATGGCTTGGCCCCAACGTTTCTTTTTACAATATATTCGGCATCACGGAAATGAGTGGTTGGTTTGCTCACAAAAAATACTCTGACAAAGAAGATGTAGGAACCTTTACAGATTTTTGGGAAGCTCAGACAAGAATAAACACCAATGGCGAATTGCTGATCAAATCGCCCTATATGTTTAGCGGTTACTTGAATAATCCTACAGACACTGCACTATCGATGGAGGAAGGTTTTTTTAAAACCGGTGATTTGTTTCATGAAAATAAATACGCCGGAAGATTAAAATTAATCATTAATAAAAAGGGAATGAAAATTTACCCCAATGACATTGATGAGTTCCTTTTGACATCCGGTCTAGTTGAAGACTGCTACACTTTTGGTGTTAAAGACAAATACGCAGGCGAAAACATCGCAGTTCTTTTAGTCTTGAAAGCACAAGGAACTATCGAGCAGTTGCGCGAGTTTTGTCAGAAAAATCTACCACCTCACAAGTTTCCGGACAGAATGATTGAAGTTGAAAAAATCGAGCGCACCAGCCGTGGGAAAATTGCCCAGGAAACGATTTCTAAATATCAGGTGAATGATGATGAGTCATAAAGAAGAAATGCTTTTAAAAGCCTTTAATAAAGTCATGAGCACGAAACTGGAAACTTTGGAAATCGATCGAGCTTCATTGCCCGAATGGGATTCAATGAAGCATGCCGAACTTATTATTCAATTGCAGAATACATTTAAAATCAGATTTAAAATCGCAGACGTCTTAGAGATAAATTCTTTAAAAGATTTCCTGCCACTTCTTTAATCATTGAGATTGAATTGCGGAAACGATTTCACCGAATTCAGGTTTGTATTTATCATAAATAGGCTTCATAGCCTCTTTGAAACGCTGCTCTTCTTTTTTATCCAGATTGACGATTTTAATGCCGTTCTCTTTACATTTTTTCTTTGTCTCTTCAGCTGCAACAATTGAATGTTCACGCTCAACTCTTGCTGCGTTTACAGCGGCATCCTTCATAATTTTTTGATACTCAGGAGGAAGGGAATTCCAGAATTTTTCATTTACAATGATTGAAGTTAAAAACAAGCTGTGCTCAGTTTCATTGACGATGTTTGCTAGTTTGTTTTGACCAAGAGTGAAGTAACGGGCGTAGGTTGATTCCGCTTCATTGATTTCACCTTTTTTAATTCCTTCTTCAACTCCATCAAGGCTCATTGGCACAGATTTCGCGCCAAGAAGATTGAAAGTATCCATGGCCACTGGACTGTCGGACGTTCTAATTTTTAATCCTTTAAAATCTTCGAGCTTGGCTATGGGTTTCACACCAGGAACAATTCTATATCCGCCACTGTAAGTGAAAGCGAGACCTCTCAGTTTAGCTTGTGACAAATCAGTTAGAAGCTTATCTCCTACTTTTCCTTCTAGAACCTTCGTTGCATGTGCGTGATCTCTAAAAAGAAATGGCAAATCGAGAGTGTACATTGAGCGACTTACTTGCCCCAGTGTGGTCGTGTAAGTCTGACTCATTTCTATTTTTCCTTCCTGTATTTTTCTCAGATAAGCTTTTTGTTTGATTTTAATGCCGTTATTATATTTCACTTCATACTCGGGAAGAGTAAGAACCTGTACGGCAATTTTCCCATTGGATTTCTCTGCTACTTCTTTTTGAAAAACCATCGCTGCTTCTTTAAACAATCCAATCGGCTCGTGCGCAAGAACCCAGCGAAGTTTATAAACTTTCTCTTCAGCTGAGAGACCGGTCGAAAGCATTGTAAGTGAAAGAATAAGAAGAGTTGATCTCATGAAATTACCCCACATAAGTTAACTTCTCCCTATTATCAAACCATATATAATTTAGAGTCAAACAACGACCTAAAAAGATGGAATCATAGGGGGTTAGACTAAGGGGTGGACGATAAGGGTGGCATAAATACTTGTCTAGGCAAAAAAAAGGGAGGGCCTAAACCCTCCCTTTGAAATCCAACTTTTAAATTATTGAGCTTGAATTGAAGAGATAAATTCCTGCCCGAAAACAGGTGTATATTTTTTGTAAATCGGTTGAAGGGCCACTTTTAAACGCTCTTCTTCTTTTTTCTCAAAAGTAACAACTTTGATTCCATTTTCGAGACATCTTTTCTTAGTTTCTTCCGCTGCAGTGATTGAGTGATCGCGCTCGATACGAGCAGCATTGATTGCAGCATCTTTCATAATCTTTTGGTAATCAGCTGGCATGCTATCCCACATTTTTTCGTTTACGATAATCGACGTAAGAAACAAACTGTGGTGTGTTTCGTTAACAATGTTCGCAAGTTTGTTTTGTCCAAGAGTGAAGTAACGGGCATATGTTGACTCTGCTTCGTTAATAGTTCCTTTTTTAATTCCTTCTTCGACACCATCAAGACTCATTGGTACAGCTTTAGCTCCAAGCAACTTAAAAGTTTCTTGTGCAACCGGGCTGTCAGAAGTTCTGATTTTTACACCTTTGAAATCTTCAACTTTTGAAATCGCCTTCGTTCCAGGAACAATTCTGTATCCACCACTATAAGTGAAAGCAAGACCTCTTAAATTAGCTTTTGAAAGATCAGCCAGCAGCTTATCACCTTGTTGTCCTTCAAGAACTTTTTTAGCATGAACGTGATCGCGGAAAAGGAATGGCAGATCCAACGCATACATTGAATTACTGACTTGTCCGAGGGTTGTCGTATAAGTCTGGCTCATTTCAATTTTGCCTTCCTGAATTTTTCTCAGGTAAGCTCTTTGCTTAATTTTAATGCCCTTATTATATTTCACTTCATATTCAGGAAGAGTCAAAACTTCTACAGCAATTTTGCCGTGAGATTTTTCGCTAACTTCTTTTTTAAAGACTTGGGCTGCTTCAGTGAATAAACCAATCGGCTCGTGAGCGAGAACCCATCTGATCTTATAAACCTTATCCATCCCTTCATTGGCGAAAGTTGCCATCGAGAACAAACTTGCCATTGCAATGAGCGCTATTTTCATACACACCTTCTTTTTAAGTTAAAAGTACTCTTAATATTATTTAGCGACCCTGCAGCTGAGTCAAGGAAGAAACTCTTGACGGGGGCGCGTGAAGCTTTATCATTTACTAATGAGTAAAATGATTAACAAATTACAAAAATCCGCTCTCATCTTTGGTGCAAACGGTGCAATCGGACGCGAATTGAGTAAAGAGTTGGCCAAGACTTTCCCGCAACTCATCCTAAGTTCTTTCAATAATCAAAAATTAGATGATCTTAAGCAAGATATTGCGAAAATAAATGCTTCAATCCTGATACAGACACTTCCCTTAGATCTGCGCCGCTATACGAGCAGCAGCCTGACATCGCTTGGAACTTTGAATACAGTACTATTTTGTTCCGGTGTTCACTCTGGTCTAAAGTACATCGATCAGCTGACAGATACTGAAATTGAAGAAACATTTCAGATCAATCTGACAGGAATGATTAAAGCAGCGCGAGACGTGCTCAGCAAAACAGAAGAAGATGGCCAAATCATTTTTTTAAACTCTATGACCAATCGTCAAATGGCCAGAAGAAATTCTGCGCTTTATGAAACACAAAAAATGGCCTTACATCGCTTTATTCAGGCTTACCGAAATGAAGCGGTTTTGAAAAAAATTAAAGTCATTGAAGTCAATATAGGTTTATTGGAAAGCCAACTCACTTACGATGCCTATGGTGGACAAGAAGAGTTCAAAAAGAAATTCAAAAATATGAATCTCTTAAAACCACAAGCAGTTGTGAGAACCATCCAATGGCTCTTAAACTCTCAGGAAAATGAGTTCATTACAGAATTAAACTTAACAACGGTAGATCAATGTTCTCAACAGGCCATGATGAATTAGTCCGGAAAATAGGATTAAAAAATCTAGGTTTCCTCTACATCGCAATTTATCTTTGCCTTCTCTATCTTTATCGTCATCCCGCCCTTCTGTTTATTGGAGCAGGTCTTCTTTTTATAGAGCTCTTTCCTCAGAAAAAATGGCAAATTTTATTTTCAGTTAATCTATTAGCTCTCACTATCGGCAGACTGGCCGTAAAAAACAAAATTCACTTTCAGGAAGATTTCACAAACACGTTTCGAATTCTCTCTCATGAGAAGAGCGTATCCACTGGAACTGAAATGAGTTACATCATTGCAGCTCTATTTTTATTTGCTGTTTTAATTATTGTTTTATTCAAATTCCAGCGTGACCGGAACAAACAAATTAGTCACATGGTTACTCTGCTTTTGACATTTCTCTGCTGGTATTTGCTCGCGTTTAAACAACTCCTTGGAGGAATCGGTTTAGTCTTTGCGATTCTCATACTCAACAGCGTCTTTTTTCTCTCTTATGAATTTGCCAATTTTGAGAAACGAGGATTGCGAACATTTTTTGAAAGAATGACTTTCGCTCTCCCCTTTTGGCAACTATCAGCTTTTCCCATTATGCCTGTATTGATGGGCAGCCAATACGCAAATCGTATTGAGCTACATGATCGTGAAAAAATTCTTTCCACTAAACACAAAGCAATCAAGCAAGCTCTGATCCTGTTAGTTTTAAATCTTGTGATCAATAAAATATTTCAACTTCTTGAATCAAAGCAGATCATTTTTAATATTGCAGACCTTCGTCTCAACGAAATGCTAAAATACCAAAATACGCAGACACTTTGGCTTAGCTATGGAATGCAGTATATGCATTTTCTTTTTTCTGAAATCATATGCTCTGCCGGGATGATTATAACAATGTTGTGGATGCTGGGTTATGACGTTCCAAATAATACAGATCATCCTCATAAAGCCTTGAGTGTGTCTGACCTGATGAGAAGACTGTATTTCTATTACAATCAGATGATTTTATCTTTTTTCATAATGCCGACTTATTCTTTATTAAAAAACATGGTAGAAAATAGAAAGATAAGATGGTTTATAAGTGTCTTCTGGGGGGTCTTCGCTGGAGGCATTATTTACGGGATTTTGAGATCACTTATTCGAATTGATCCGATGAAAACGGCATATTGGCCAGGCCTTCTTGGAAGAAGCATGTATTTCGGATTGCTGGGACTGGCCCTTGCTATTTCAACATTAAAACTCTACACGATAAAAGAAGAAGATCATTGGTTAAAAAAATCTTCTGCTACCATCTTTGTATTGTTCTTATATTTCATTATGTTTCTTTCTGAAACAAAACAATATAGTCCCAGCTGGATTCCAAAGTTCTTATTGTTCAAAAAATTATTCAGCTTTTAATTTTTTAAAACTGCCCCACTTGAGTGGGGCTAAAATTTAAAATTCTTGTATCCCCTCCGTATTTTTTTATTTAAATAGCTAAGGATGCCCCAGATTTATTTTTCAATCTTACTTTTCGTTTTTGATTTCTCAGCACTTCATTAAAATAATCGATAAAAATATCAATGTGATCTTGAAGATGATTTTCTTTCTTCGTCGTATTCCACGAACGACGAAAGAGTCGATTGATGTTCGCTCTGAACATCGCAAGAATTTGGTTAATATGAAAAAGCGGATCAAATCTTTTGGATTTTAATTCAC